>Ga0302320_10001377_pt1 | contig 58525 bp, 49 predicted proteins | sample Bog_T0_3_FD_202130 | JGI IMG/M metagenome (GOLD analysis project Ga0302320, IMG submission 202130) | Peat permafrost microbial communities from Stordalen Mire near Abisko, Sweden - Bog_T0_3 | ecosystem: Environmental > Terrestrial > Soil > Wetlands > Peat | place: Sweden: Abisko, Stordalen Mire... | reverse complement strand
CGGGGACCGCGAACAACAAGACCTACGACGGCACGACGGTCGCCACGCTGAGCGCGCTCGGCAGCGGCGGCGTACTGCCCGGCGACACGGTCAGCTTTGCCGATAGCGCCGCGACCTTCAACAGCAAGGATGTCACGACGGCGAGCACGGTCACGATCGCCGGCATCACGGACGCGGGCGCGGACGCGGGTAACTACATCATCGCTAACACCACGGCGACGGCGAGCGCGAACATCTCGCCGCTCGCGATCACGGTAGCGGCCACCGGCATCAACAGGGTGTACGACGGCGGCGTTTCCGCAACAGTGACGCTCGCAAGCACAGGGGTGCTGGCCGGCGACAGTTTGACCTATGCCGATACCTCGGCGACGTTCGCAAACAAGAACGCCGCCAGCGGTGTAACGGTGTCGGTCGTGGGCATCACCGAGAGCGGCACGGGCTCTGGCGATTACAGCCTCAACAGCACGGCCGCCACAAGCGCGAACATCACGCCAGCCATCGTCAATCTGACGGGCGGCCGCACATATGATGCGCTGCTCGATGCGAACGCGGGGATCTTTGGGACCGCCGGCTCGGTGGCGACAGGCGTCGGCACCGAAACGCTGGCGCTGTCGGGCAGCGGCGTGCTGACGAGCAAGAACGCAGCCACGCAAGGCTTGTCTTCGCTCGGCACACTCGCCTTGAACAATGGTACGGGCGGTAGCGCAGGCCTGGCGAGCAATTACCAACTCGCGGGCGGCAGCGATGCGGTGACGGTGACGCCGCTCGCGATCACGGTTGCGGGGACCGCAAACAACAGGATCTATGACGGCACCACGGCCGCCACGCTGAGCGCGCTCGGCAGCGGGGGCCTCATCGCCGGCGACACCGTCTCCTTCACCGATACGGGAGCGACCTTCGCGAACAAGAACGCGGGTAACGGCAAGACCGTGACGATCCATGGCATCACCGATGCGGGGGCGGATGCAGGAAACTACCGCGTCAATGCAAGCGCCGTGACGACCGCCGACGTGGCTCCAGCTACGCTCACAGAGACCGCCATCCCCATGAGTGTCGCGGCCGGTCAAGTGCCGAATCTGAGTGGCAGCTTGAGCGGCTTCGCTCCGGGCGATACTCGCAACAACGCGACTCAGGGTACGTTGGTTTGGGTGAGCAATGCGCCCGTTCCTGCAGTCGCAGGATCGTATGCCATCGATGGTTCGGGACTGACTGCCGAGAACTATGTGCTGATGCAGTCCCCCACCAACGCGGCCGCCCTGACCGTCACGGCTGCGCCTGCTGCGACGGCGGTCACCGCAAGCGTCTACGGCTCGTTCGAGATCTCCCTCGCGCCGGCTGATATTGCCACGCCCTACGGCGTGGGCTCCGCGGACGATCACGGCAACAACACCGGCAATGCGCGGCGCGACACCAATCCTTCGGCCGGCAATCGCCATTTGAGCGACTTCACCGGCCACTTGCCGCTGAAGGTCGTTGGCGCAGGCGTCAGAATGCCCCCGGAGGCCGGGCTGTGAATCGTCGCGCGCACCGGGTACAGGCGACCCTCATCGTGTGGCTTGTCATTGCAGTGCCGTCAGGCGCCGCCGTGGGGCAGGTCATCCCCGGCAGCGGAGAGTTATTGCAACAAACAACCCGTCGCACGCTGCCGAATCCCTCGTCCGATACCGGACTGACCGTCAAGGAACCGGCTGCCCAGCCATTGCCGCCCAGTGATCCCTTCATGGTCCGCCATATCGAGATCAGCGGCAATACGCTCGTGTCGAGCCCCGAACTTCGCTCGCTGGTACAGCCGAGCGAAGGCAAAATGCTGAACTTGCCCTTGCTCCAGGAACTCGCAGACCGCATTACCAAGCGCTATCAGGACCACGGCTATCTGCTGTCCCGCGCCTATGTCCCGCCGCAAACCTTGAGCGATGGTAGCGTGCGAATTGCAGTGCTCGAGGCTCGATACAGCGCCGTCGTGGTATCGAATACGAGCAGGGTCTCCGACGCATTGCTGAAATCCTATGTGCGTGAATTGGAGCCTGGCGCCCCGGTGACCGAAAGTGTTCTCCAGCGAAGTTTGCTGCTGTTGTCGGACCTTCCCGGGGCAGTCGTGAACTCCACGCTGGCGCCCGGCGCCGACCCCGGCACCACGGATCTACGGCTGTCGGCAAGCCCGGGTTCGCCTGACAGCGGATCCTTCGGCCTGGATAATGCCGGGAACCGTTATACGGGACGTGAGCGACTCAGCGCCGCGGTCAATGTCAATGATCCCCTGCGACGCGGCGATGTCCTGAGCCTCAACGCGATGACGAGTGGACCCGACCTCTCTTTTGGGCGAGTCGGGTATCAGACCCTGCTCGAGAACGGCGAGGGCACGACGGTGGGGGCCGGGCTATCTGCACTCTACTATCACCTCGGCAACGGCTTATCCGACTTGCATGCCCACGGGACTGCAGAGGTCGAAACGCTCACAGCGCTGCAGCCATTGATCCGCAGCATCGCGGGCAATTTGTTCGTTCAGGTCGCCTTCAACGCGAAGCAGCTGCGCGACGAAACCGATGCCTCAGATATTCACACGGATCGCCATACCGATGCGTTGACGATGACGCTGGCCGGAGATCGTCGCGATTCCCTCGGTATTTCAAACATGAGCCTGGATATCAGCGTCGGACGCCTAGGCTTCGACAACGCAGCAGCGGAAGAAGCCAATTTGGGCACCGCACGGACGGCCGGATCTTACGCCAAATACACACTCTCGTTGGCGCGGTTGCAGGGCTTGAGCGAATCGAACAGTCTGTATGTCGCGGTGAACGGGCAGGGCGCCGACAAGAATCTCGATTCCTCGGAACAGTTCTTTCTCGGCGGACCCAATAGCGTGCGCGCCTATGACGTGGGCACCATCGGCGGCGCGCTGGGAGCCCTGGCATCCGCTGAGCTGCGCCATAACTTCGGCGTGTCAACTCACGGCACATGGCAGGCGATACTCTTTGCCGACAGCGGCGCTGTACGAATCTACAAGAATGTCTTCGACCCAGGCGACAATAGCGCAGCGCTCTCGGGGGCTGGAATCGGACTGAACTGGGCCGGAGGCAACGGTTGGACGGCCGCGTTGACCGTGGCCAAACCGATCGGCGCGGTTCCCACGCTGGTCGGCGCGGCGGCCTCATCGCGAGTTTGGTTGGAACTCCACAAGGCTTTTAGCGGCGCCATCGGAACTCACTAGGTATGCCAGGTCTGGGCATATGACGGCGAGGCTCGTCGGCGGCCGCCGGATTCCGCGGGCGGGCTCAGTGCGTTTTGTGCCAATTACTCCTCGGAGCGATTCGTGAACATTTGCGATTTGATGACCAAGACGGTGGTCACCGTGAACATGGACGACAGGCTGGGCACCGTGAAGGAGCTTTTCGACCGTCTGAAATTTCATCACCTACTCGTCGTCGAGTCGGGAAAACTGGTTGGTGTGGTATCGGATCGTGACCTTCTCAAGGCGTTGAGCCCCAGGCTGGGCACTCTGTCGGAATCGGAAAAGGATACCGCGACACTCAGCAAGCGGGTCCATCAGGTCATGAGCCGAAGTCCGATTTCACTTCGACCGGAGGACTCTGTGCGGGACGCGGTGAACGTTTTCAATATGCACGGGATTTCGTGCATCCCGATCGTGAACATCGACCTTCAGCCGGTGGGAATCGTGAGTTGGAGGGATATTCTCAAATCGCTGGCATCGCGGCTTCAAGACGACTATAACCCTGCGATCGACGGCGGGGGCGCGGACGCCCTGGTGAGTGCGGGGCCGCATGGACGGAATCCGGCGCTCGCAGCATCATGAGCGGACGGACCCGCGACCAGATCTTCTACCATACGCCTGCATTGATCCTGATCTCGGCCGTCGCTCCCATTATCGTCGGACACCCGGGGAACAAGCCTGCGCCCGTTCCCCGTAATCAGCCGGTGATCCGCCGGGTCGGTTGACGGCGAGTCAGTCCTCCCATCGACACCGCGACGTCAACGATAGACGTCGGGGTTGTAATCCATCATGGTCCAGCCGCGTCCCGTGAAGCACTTGGCAAACACGTAAATGGCGACTGGCGAAATACAAAAGAACCCCAGTAAGACAACCCAGACGACGGCGTGCATGAGCGACATGATATATAAACCCCTCTGAAACCGAACCCCTCCAGACAATCTACTCCCTCGCCGTAACTATGCATCAGAGGAACTGCGTAGACCGTTCGGTACACCACGCAAGGGTGGGCGCGCGAAGGGACCGAGGAGTTCGAGGCTAACCTCGGAAAATGTCGTAGGGCTCGATCTTGAGCACCTTGCGCACGCCCATGTAGCCGGAGATGACCGCGATCACCAAGCCCATGCCGAAGGCGAGTGCCAGGTTCCAAAAGGTGATCATCGCAGCCTGGTAGGGCGACAAGGATCGGGCGCCCGAGATCACGACCGTCACCAGGAGAATCCCCAGGCCGTACCCCGTCAACGAGGTCATAGCTGCCATGAACAGTATCATGTATACCCGCTGGCTGCCCCGTGCGCCGATGGCTTTTAGAGCGCCGAACTTGTCGAGATTTTCCGAGATGAACGTATAGAACGTCTGACCCGAGATCGCCATTCCCACGATGAAGCTGATGAGCGTCATCAGCAGTATGTTGGTGCCGATGCCGGTTTGATAGGTGTAATAGTTCGCAATACCGCTGTTGAATTCGTCCTTGGTGAGAGCCACATAACCGAGCTTGGCAACCTGGTGTTCGATATCCGGAACCGCAGCCTCGTTTTTCGGCTGAACAAGCAAATAGGACAGCGTGAAATTCGTCTGCGGAATGAATTGGATCGCCCGGTTGTAGGTCGTGTAGAGCGTCGGCACGCCGTTCAGTCCATTGGACGCGACTTTGGCGATGCCGACGATCGTCACACGATGCTTGTTGAGCTCGAACGGCGAGCCGATTTTGGGGTTCTCGAGCTTGGGGAATTCCGCGTCGTCGACGACCATGAAGGCGTTATCGGCGTAGATATTGTGGATATCGCCCTGCTCGAGCTCCGGGCGTCCCAACAGGCTTTCATCGTCCAAGCCCACGACACTGACGGCCTGGTGCTTGCCATCGGGCATCTTGACCGTCGCGCCGCCAATGAAGATCGGAACTGCGTAGCTGACGCGGTCCAGGCTGCGCACTTCATCCTCCAGGTAATTGGGCATCGGAGTCGGATTCGTAGCGGCGTTGACGCCGGGATCCATCACCCACATGCCCGCGCCGATATTGGTGACGGTCGAATCAGCCCGATTGAGTATCCCGGCGAACATCGCGGTCATCTGCATCAAGAGAAACACCGCAAAAGCGATCCCGATCAAGAGCGCCGAAAATTTGCCCTTGTCGTTCACCAGCAGCTTGAAGCCGATGCGCAGGATACCGCTGTTCTTCATGGGGCGTTCCACCATCCCCCGCCCAGCGCGACGAACAGGGCCACGGTGTCCTGGTAGCGCCTTGCGAGGCCTGCCAATAGCCGATGGTCGCTTCATGAAGCTGAACGTCGGCGGCCCATACCTCGAGGTGGGAAACCAAATCCGCCCGGTTGCTGACTTGCAGCAGCGTGAGCGGCTTAGCGGCCGCGCGCTGCGCACCGGCCTCGGCCTGAAGCGCCTGCGCATCGTGCTCCAGCGCCTTCAAAGAATCAGCGACCTGGGCAAACGCATCGAGCACCGTCTGGCGATAAGTCGCCTCCGCAGCCTGATAGGCATCGATGGCCGCCTTCCGCCCGAACCATAAGGTGCCGCCCCGAAACACCGGGATCGAGGCGGATGGACCCAGGCTCCAAAATCGGCCGTTTGCCGCGGACAGTGCGCCGAAGTTGGACCCCGCCGCACTGTAGGTCACGAATGAGATGATCATCCTCCCGGTGTCGCCGTCGAGCGAGGCCGTCGGCTCGTCGAAGACCAGGATCTGAGGGCCGCTCACGATGGCGCGCGCGATCGCGACTCGCTGCTGCTCGCCGCCGGAGAACTTGACCGGGAGAATCTCGCCGCGCCCCTTGAGACCGACGATTTCGAGATATTTGTTGGCTGCGGCGATCGATTCGTCCCAATCGCGGTCTTGCAAGAGCAGCGGGATCGCTACGTTCTCAGCCGCCGTCAAGCGCGGAAAGAGGTGATAGTCCTGAAACACGAAACCGATCGTGTGCAGCCGGAAGTCGGCCAACCGGTCGCTAGTTTGCGTCCAAATCGGCGCACCCTTGACCGTCACGGCGCCGGAAGTGGGACGCAGGATGCCGGAGATCATGCTGAGCAGGGTCGTCTAGCCGCTGCCGGACGGACCCACGATGAAGAGCATCTCCCCGAACGCGGCGGAAAAAGACCCACCCTTGAAGGCGGTTACCTTGGTCTCACCTTCGCCAAACGTCTTGGTCAGCTCCGTCGCGAGTATCCGGCCGGCGCGCGCAGTCGTCTGTTCGACAACGAACGGACGGTTTGCAGCGAATTGCGAGAACACGAACATGAGCGAGCCTGCATCAGGTACGACGGAAGCCACGCCGCTCAAGAGCGCCCCGTCGAAGGCCTGCAATGTCCTTCTCGGCCTCGGTGCCGGACTGCCGGCGTTTGGCCTCTACATGGGTTTCGTCCGACACGCAAATCCAGCGTTCGTCTTTGGTCTATTGGAAGTCGATGCGGTCGTTTTCGTCGTCGTCCTCTTCTTGATCCTGAAGCCGCCAGCGGCGGCACCGCAAGCGGCGGCACCGCAAATTCCCCATGCGGCGGTCCCCCAAAGCCCCACGCCTCAGGCGAGTGCGGATCGTGTCAAGCTGTTGGACACGACGCTCGGCGATATTCTCGACCTGCTCCAGGCGGCGCTTCGCAAGGACTCGGAGGGCGCGGGTGTCGCACCGGCGGCCGGGGCGCACAAACCCCCCGGCCCGGCCTCCAGTACCCACTGACCCGTTTCTCGATTGGCGATACACTGTCCGGGCCCGTGCTCCCCCCAGATGTCGAATCGTTTCGGACCCCATCCCACGCAGCGCTGATCCGCTTTGCGATTCCCGTGATGCTCGCGGCGATCGCGACACCTCTCATGGGCCTCGTCGATACCGCGGTGCTGGGTCGGCTCGGTGATCCGGCAATCATTGCGGCGGCGGGTATCGGCAGCACCATATTCACGGTCGTTTATTGGTGTTTCAGCTTTCTGCGCTACACCACGACGGCGCTGGTCGCGCAAGCGCTCGGCCGCCGAGCCGATGGCGAGGCGGATCTCGCCGCCATGCGGCCGATGATCGCGGCGATCGTCGGAGGATCGGCGCTATGGGCGCTGCAAGCGCCGATCGCCTCGATTGCGCTGCGCCTGCTGGCGCCGCCCGCCGCCGTGACACCGCTCGCGAGTGCCTATTTTCATGCGCGCATCTGGTCCGCACCGTTCACGCTGCTCGGGATTGCACAGTGCGCGTGGTTTATCGGGAACGGACGCGCACGAACCGTGATGCGGCTGCAACTGGCGATGAACGCCCTGAACGCCGTGCTCGCCTGCTTCTACGTGCTCGTTCTGCATTGGGGCATCGTGGGGGCGGCCTGGGCAACCGTGACGAGCGAAGCCTGTATGAGTCTTGCCGCCGCCGCGCGCATGCTCCGCATGGTACCCTGGCAGCGCTGGCGCGCGGCATTCGACCGCTCTTTCGTCGCCGCGCCGTGGCGCCGGCTCTTCGCCGCCAATCTCGATATTGTGATCCGGACGCTGTTGCTCACCGGCGCATTCGCGCTCATGACCGAACGCGGCGCACGACTCGGTACGCTCGCGCTCGCCGCGAATCAGATCTTGATGCAGGCGTTCTTGCTCGTCGCCAATCTGCTCGACGGGTTCGCCGTCGCCGCCGAGGTGTTCGGCGCGCGAGCGATTGGGGCCGGATCGCGGGCAGCCCTGGTGGAGATCGTCAGACGCAGCGCGCAACTGTCCTTGTTCTGGGGCATGGTGCTGGCCGGCGGCCTTGCCATCATCGAAGCCCCGTTCCTCGCGGCGATGACGGCGGATCCCGCCCTGCGACGTGAGGCGGCGAGTTATTGGGCGTGGCTCGCCTGCCTGCCGGTGATCTGTATATGGGCCTTTCTGTGGGACGGGGTATTCATGGGCGCGGTGCGTACGCGAACACTGCGTAACACGATGCTCGCGAGCGTGTCGATCTACGTGCCCGCGCTGTTCCTGCTCGCGTCCCGCTGGGGCAACAACGGCATCTGGGCCGCTCTCGCCTTGCTGATGGCGGCTCGAGGCGTGGCGCTGTCGCTGCGGTGGCCGGCCCTGCGGGATTCCGTGGGCGGGCGGCGCAGCGCACTCACAGATTCATCGCCATCGCCGGATCGCTGAAGCCACTCTTGCCGGTTTCCATCCGACCCGCAAAGCCTCGCTGGAATGCCGGTGCCGACACCGTGAAGTCATACCAATTGCCCGTCGATGCCAGCATGGGCGTCACCACGGCCGTGCCTCCCGCGGGAACGAACACGTTCTGTGTGCCGATCCCGGAGAGCGGGTTGCTGGGCGTCAGCTCGACGGTACCCGCCAGCTCTCCGGCGTTCTGAATAGAGAGCGCCAGTCGGCTTTGCGCCGGCTCGAAGTCGACCAGGATTTCCGGTCTGAACGAACTCGCCGACCAGTCGGAGGCGTTGCCCGTGAAACTCCTCAAAAAACCATTGGGTCCCTGCACGCGCAGATCATAGGAGCCGCCATCCGCGGTGGTAGACCATGCATCGCTCAGCGATTTCCCGGACTCGACGGTATATCGCCGGGGAATTCGATCCAGGTGCAGCTTGTCGTAGACGTGGAACACCGTGCCCTGGGCGCCGGCATTCTTGAAAGTCAGCGTGACGGTCGTCGGAGAGATTCCGGCAGTCGTGTAGAGCACGTACGGCAGCGCGCGCGAGAGCCGCAAACCCGGTTCCTGAAATCGCGTTTGGGCCACGGTCGGCGGGGTCGGCGGGGGCAGCTTTTGCTGGGCTGAGATGATCGCCGCGTAATTGCTCATGTCGGGAAGCTGCGGCAGCGACGGATCGTTCGGCGCCGAGAAGTCGAACGTCGACGACAAGTCACCGCTGATCGCACGATGCCACGGACTGATGCTGGAGACGTGAATGCCAAAGCGTTTCTCCAGGAACATGCCGATCGATGTGTGGTCAAAAACCTGGGAGTTCACCCATCCGCCGCGGCTCCAGGGGGACACGACGAACATCGGAACACGGGGCCCCATGCCCCAGGGGCGCAGCGATCCCGTGAGCGGGTTCGCGTCGAGCTGCCCACCGGTGGAGCCGTCAAAGTACTCGCCGGCGAGGGGGAGGGTCGAGCCGCCTGCGAGACGGCCCTGCGCGTCGTAGGAGGGAACGGCCGGCGGCGAAATGTGATCGAAGAGGCCGTCGTTCTCGTCGAAGGTCACGAACAATGCGGTTTTGCTCCAGACGGCAGGATCCGCGGCGAGCGCATCGATGATTTGCGAGATGAAGTAGGCGCCGGCATCCGGATTGGAGGCGCCCGGGTGTTCGGATTCCGCGGGTGTCGGCAGGATCCAGGCGACTTGCGGCAAGGTGCCGTTCGCAGCGTCTTGCTGCAATTGGGCGATCGAATACAGGCTCATCCCGTGCGTGAACAGCGGCGAGCCTGAGACCGCCGTGGCCCGGCGGAAGCTCTTGAATGCGAGGCCGCCGTGCATCAAGCCATTCCAGTTGTTGTTCGGATCCTGATAGATGCGCCACGACACACCCGCGGCTTGCAGCAAATCCGGCAACGTCAGCCAGGTCAGCGCGCCGCCCTGGTAGGAATAACCGGGCGACGGCAGCGCGCCTGCGACCAAACAACGCAGGTTGTTGACCTCCGCATTCTGCGGCCCGGAGTTGATGCCTTGCGCGCGTAGGGCGGGATCGAAATTCGAACCGGAAAAGAACGCGACGCGATTCGGATCGGTGCCGGTCGTGACCGAGCAATGATAGCTGTCGCAGAGCGTGAACGCGTCGGCAAGCGCATATTGGAACGGGATGTCCTGGCGCCTGTAGTAGCCCATGGAGTATCCGGTCTTGAAGCGCGGCCATTGATCGAGAATTCCCTGATTCCACGCGGCCTGGGCATCGGCGAACCGATGCGGTGTTTCCGGCACCAACAACGCCCTGCTGGTCGCAGGATTCAAGTGATAGGGGGGGATCTCACTCATGCCGTCCGATTGGAACCACACGTCTTTGCCGCTGGGCAGCGGGATGGGGTGAGGGTCGCCGAATCCGCGGACCCCGCGCAGAGTGCCGAAATAGTGATCGAAGGAGCGATTCTCCTGCATGACGATCACCACGTGCTTGACATCTTGTACGGTTCCGGTTTGCACGGCAGCGGGGATGGCGAGGGCGCGGCAAATCGACGCGGGAAACATCGCGGCCGCCGCGGCTCCCCCCAGGAAGCGGGCCGTCTGACGCAGGAACTCTCTTCGGTGGAAATTCGACATTCCAGCCATTCAACGTATGGTCTTCATCGCCAGTACGATCTGTCCGCGAACGGTGCGCAAGAGCCGCACGTCCGCCGGGTCGATCGGATTCGGTTCCGCTACGTCCCGGCCGACGAGTATGCAGGCGAGCGCCGAGTTCTCCGCAAGGATCGGCAATAAAATGAAGCTCGTGGTCTGCGGACAGGCCTTGGCCAGATAAGCCGGCAAACGCGCGGCAATTGCTGGGACCCGCGTATTCTGGATCTGCAGATCCGAACCGCGACGTATGGCGGCTGCGAACAGGTCATTCGGCGCATCGATGTCGAGTTCGAGCAGCAGGGCCTGGGATTTCGTGATCGATCCGCACCAAACGCGGGCGCGCATCTTGGAAGTTCCGGCGTCCCGGAGCAGCATCACGGAGCGGGAATAGCCGAATCCCGTGTGCAGACACTCCAGCGCCGTCAACAGGATCGCGCTCAGTCCTTGTCGTTCGCCGATGAGATCGGTCAAGTCCTGCAAGCGCGACAAGACGAGCTCGCGAGAGTTGGCCGGCTTTCCGACGGCGTCCAATGGTCCCGTCGCCGGTGTCGACGCTTCGATCACCGTACCCGCCGGGAATCCCTCTTCGGACGCCGGGGGAGCGGGCATGGCGGTTTCGAGCATCGCGCGGACCGGCGCCAATTGGGCCTCGGCGCGCTCCACCCAGCGATCGAAGGCGGCTCCCTCGAGCAGGGCGTCGGCGATGCACTGCCTGCGGACCTCCGCGATCAGCGCGTCGCGTTGCTCGTTCTGCGGATGGCGCAGGTGCTGTGCCGTGGTCTTGGCGAGAGCGACGATCCGCTCGAGCCGCGACACGGCCTTGGCGTCCGCCGATGCGCCGGTACCCATGCTGAGCGTCGCCAGGGATTCCGGTATGGCCCAAAGGCTTAGAACCTCGCTGGTCAAGGTCTGCAAGGACATTCCGAGTACGTTCTCGGCAGCCTTTGCCTCGGGAACACCGGCGGCGACCTGGCGCCCCAAGTCGGTCAGGCGATTCAGATCGACCATGACGAGTACGAGCTTGGCGACGTTGCCCAGCAGAGCGGCGATGGCCGCCTTTTCCAGGTCGTCCGGAGCCAATTGCCGCGACATCTCCCGTGCGAGCAGGGACGCCTGGAGCGCCTGGATCAGCTCCGCCTTCAGCGCGGTCGCGCGATCCTTTTCGGGCATCTGATCGACGAACACCATGCCGAGGGCCACGAGCTTGACCTGTTCGAAACCGATCACGACGATGGCCCGCGTAACCGTGGTGATTCCGCCCCCCGGTCGCAGCCGATACAAGACGCTGTTCGCAATCGCCAGAATTCGCTGGGTCAGGTGCACGTCGGCGAGGATGACGTTGCGCAATTCCTGGATGGAATCCAGGTTCGCGTCCACGACGGCGACGATCCTGGAAATGGCCGTGCCCAGCCCGGGCAACTGCGGATGATGCCGCAACGCGTCGAGCAGGGAATTACCCTTCGCAGTGATCCGTGAATCCGCCATCGGTCGATTATCGCCCGGCTCAGCGGCCGGAGCGACTCAAAGATCCAGCGAGAGCTGGGGTTGCTCGAGCGCGGACGACGCTCGGAACAAGTGGGTGGCAAGATCGTGCCGGCTGTCGCCAGCGCCGAACCCGAGCTTGCGGCAGGCGAGTGCGAACCGCTTGCGCAGTAAATCCGCATACGGTCCCGTGCCCCGCATACGCAGGCCGAAGCGCGCATCGTAATCCTTGCCGCCGCGCGCTTGGTTGATCAGCGACATCACGTGCGCCGCCCGATCCGGATAGTGTGCGGCGAGCCATTCGCGAAACAGCAATTTGACCTCGTGCGGCAACCGCAGCAGCACGTAACTCGCGAGCGTCGCACCGGCGCCGCGGGCCGCCGCGAGTATGGATTCGAGTTCGTGGTCGGTGATCGCGGGAATCACCGGCGCGACCATCACGCCGACGGGAATTCCAGCGCGGGACAACTCCTCGATGACCCGCAGTCGCGCCGCCGGCGAAGCCGTACGCGGCTCGAGCGTGCGCTTGATGTCGTTCGAGAGGGACGTCACGCTCAGCATGACCGACACGAGCCGGTCCCGGGCCAGTGCGCTGAGCAAATCGACGTCGCGCAGGATCAGCGCGCTCTTCGTCACGATCGAGACCGGGTGGCGGCAGCGCGCGAGCACCGCGAGGATGGCGCGCGTGATTTCGAGCCGCTTTTCCAGCGGCTGATAGCCGTCGGTGTTGATCCCGAGGGCGATCGGCTTGCAAACGTACCGCGGTTTGGCGAGTTCGGCTTCGAGGATCCTGGCCGCGTCCTGCTTGTAGAACAGTTTCGTCTCGAAATCCAATCCCGGCGACAGGCCAAGATAGGCATGGCTCGGCCGGGCGAAGCAATAGATGCAAGCGTGGCTGCAGCCGCGATACGGGTTGATCGAGCGGTCGAACCCCACATCCGGTGAGTCATTCGACGTGATCACGCTGCGTGCGCGGTCCGGCAACGCCGACTCCGCCGGGTCCGGCGGCGGCTCATCGAGGTACCAACCGTCGTCGACGGGCGTCAGAACTCGTGACTCGAATCGGCCCGGCATGTTCGATACGGCGCCGCGCCCCTTGATGGGGCCGCTACCCTGAAATGTGCGTGGCATGCCGTCACTCTACGCGCCACCCCGCAGGCGGTAAATCCAGTACTCCGATCGCCTCGACACTGTATGACCGTGCGGGCAATTGGTAGACTGCAGCAAAACGGATGTGCGGCCGGATCGATGGGGAGCGCGGATGGACATACACGAGTATCAGGCGAAAGCGCTGTTGGCTGGATTCGGCGTGAGCGTGCCGCAAGGCGGCGTGGCATACAGTCCCGAGCAGGCCGTCTTCGTGGCCACGGAAATCGGCGGCTGGCATTGGGCCGTCAAGGCCCAGATCCATGCGGGCGGCCGCGGCAAGTCCGGGGGTGTGAAACTATGCCGCACTTATCAGGAAATCGCCGCGGCCGCAAAAGCCATGCTCGGCACGACGCTCGTCACCCATCAGACGGGTCCGGCCGGCAAGGTCGTGCACCGGGTCTACGTCGAGAAAGCCGAGCCCTACATGCGGGCGCTGTACCTCGGCTTCGTGCTCGACCGAAAAGTGGAACGCATTCGCGTGATCGCGTCCGCCGAAGGCGGCATGGAAATCGAGGAGATCGCGCAGCAAAAGCCGGATACCCTGTTGCAGCAGCAGGTCGATCCCGCGGTCGGCCTGCAAGCGTTTCAGGCGCGGGAACTCGCGTTCGGCCTCGGCTTGAACCTCAAACAAGTGAACCAGGCCGTCACGACGATCATGGGCTGTTACCGGGCATTTCGCGACCTCGATGCGACGATGGTCGAAATCAACCCGCTGGTGGTGACCAAGGACAACCGCGTGCTGGCGCTCGATGCCAAGATGTCGTTCGATGACAACGCCTTGTTTCGCCGGCCGAAGATCAGCGAGATGCGCGACCCGGCGGAGGAAGATCCCCGGGAAGCCCAGGCCGCCGAGTTCGGTCTGAACTACGTCGGCCTTACAGGACAGATCGGCTGCATCATCAATGGCGCCGGACTCGCCATGGCGACGATGGACATGATCAAGTTCGCGGGGGGCGAGCCCGCGAATTTCCTCGACGTCGGCGGCGGCGCATCTCCCGAGCGGGTCGCGGCGGCGTTCAATCTCGTGCTCTCGGACCCGAACGTCAAGGCCATTCTCGTCAACATCTTCGCCGGTATCAATCGATGCGACTGGGTCGCGCAGGGCGTCGTCCAGGCCGCCAAGGCCTTGCGCGTTCCCTTGGTCGTCCGATTGGCCGGTACCAACGTGGAGGAGGGCAGACGGCTCGTTCGCGACAGCGGCTTGCCGATCATCACCGCAGACACGCTCGCCGAAGCGGCGCAAAAGGTGGTCGCCGCTGCCTCCGGGGTGGCGTCATGAGCATATTGATCGATGCCGACACGCCGGTGATCGTGCAGGGCTTCACCGGCGACAAGGCGAGCTTTCACGCGCGCGAGATGATCTCCTACGGTACGAAAGTCGTCGGCGGAGTCACTCCCGGCAAGGGCGGCCAGACCCACCTCGATCGGCCCGTTTTCAACACCGTCAAGGAGGCGGTGCATGCGACCGGCGCGGAGGCGAGCCTCGCGTTCGTTCCGCCGCCATTCGCGGCCGATGCGCTCATGGAGGCCGCCGACGCGGGTTTGAAGCTGGTGTGCATCATCACGGACGGCATCCCCGCCCAGGACATGATGCGCGTGAAGCGCTATCTGCGCCGCTATCCGAAGCCGAAGCGAACGACCGTGGTCGGACCGAACTGTGCCGGCATCATCAGCGCCGGCAAGGCGATGCTCGGGATCATGCCGAGCAACATCTATCTGCGCGGCAACGTCGGTGTCGTGTCGCGTTCGGGAACCCTGGGCTATGAAGCCGGCGCCCAGATGAAGGAACTCGGGATCGGCATCACGACGAGCGTCGGAATCGGCGGCGATCCGATCAACGGCAGTTCGTTTCTGGACCACCTGATGTTGTTCGAACGGGATCCGGAGACCAAGGCGGTCATCATGATCGGCGAGATCGGCGGTCCACAGGAGGCGGAAGCCGCGAAATGGGTCCGCGAAAACATGAGCAAGCCCGTCGTCGGATACGTGGCCGGCCTCACCGCCCCCAAGGGACGGCGCATGGGCCATGCGGGCGCGATCATCTCGGCGGAAGGCGACACCGCCGCCGAAAAGGCGGAAATCATGCGATCGTACGGCCTGTACGTGGCGCCGAGCCCCGCGGAACTTGGCCGCACGGTCGCGCTTGCCCTCTCGAAGGCCTAGGAGACCTGCATGAGTTTTACGAACATCGAGCCTGCGGTGTCCCGTCTGCATCGCTCGGAACTCGCCGTTCCCGGCTCGAATCCCGGCCTGTTCGAGAAGGCTGCGAAATCGGCGGCCGACGTGGTGTTTCTGGACGTCGAGGACGCGGTTGCGCCCGACGAGAAACCCCAGGCGCGCAAGAACATCATCGCGGCGCTCAACGACATCGAGTGGGGTCGCAAGACGCTCATGGTCCGTATCAACGGACTCGACACTCACTATATGTACCGCGACGTCATCGACATCGTCGAAGCCTGCCCGCGCCTCGACATGATACTGATACCGAAAACCGGTGTCGCGGCAGACGTCTATGCGATCGACATGCTCGTGACCCAGATCGAAACGGCGATGCGCCGGACCAAGCGCATCGGCTTCGAGGTGCTCATCGAGACGGCGCTCGGCATGGCCAACGTCGAGGCTATCGCACAATCGAGCAAGCGCCTCGAAGCGATGTCGTTCGGAGTCGCCGACTATGCCGCATCGACCCGCGCGAGGACCACGGTCATCGGCGGCGTACATCGGGACAGCGGCGTGCTCGGCGATGCCGATGCTGGGGGCGAACGGCATTACTATTGGACCGATCCGTGGCATGCCGCGCAGACGCGCATGCTGATCGCCTGTCGTGCCTACGGGCTCCGTCCGATCGACGGGCCCTTCGGTGATTTCGGCGATCCCGACGGCTTCCGCAGCGCCGCCGGCCGTGCCGCCGTGCTGGGATACGAGGGCAAGTGGGCCATTCATCCCTCGCAGATTCCGCTGTGCAACGAGGTATTCACTCCGTCGGCGGCCGAGGTCGGCAAGGCGCGGCGCATCGTGGAGGCGATGACCCAGGCGGAACGCGAAGGGCGCGGCGCCGTGTCCCTCGATGGCCGCCTGATCGACTATGCGAGCATTCGAATGGCAAAGTCGCTGCTCGAGAAGGCCGCGCAGATTCAAGCATAACCGGCGGAGTTCAGCAGTAGCCGCCGGGAATCAGCAGTAGCCGCGCGGAATCAACCGGTTTGCGCGCGCGTCGCGCTCGAGTTGCTCGCGGTAATCCGGATGGGCGATACCGATGAGTGCGACGGCGCGCTCGGCCACCGATTTGCCCTTCAGATTGACGACACCGAACTCCGTGACGACGTACATCGTATCCGTGCGCGGGGTCGTCACGATGTTGCCCGGCGTCAGCGAGCTCGCGATGCGGCTCTCCCGAATTGCGCCGCGTTCGAACGTCGATGAGAGGCAAATGAACGACTTCCCGCCCGCCGAAGAGTAGGCCCCGCGCACGAACTGCAGTTGGCCGCCCGTGCCGCTCACGTGCCGGAAGCCGCAGGATTCGGATGCGGCCTGGCCTTGAAGATCCATCTGCGTCGTGTTGTTGATCGAGACGACCTTGTGGTTGCGCGCGATATTGTCCGGCAGGTTCGTGTAATCCACGGGCCGGGCGCACATCTGCGTGTTGCCGTCCATCATGCGGTAGAGCCGCAGCGAGCCGACGGCGAACGAGAACACGGTAAGGCCCCGGTCGATCTGCTTGCGGGCATTGGTCACGATGCCGGCCTCGATCAAATCGGCGATGCCGTCGACGAGCATCTCGGTGTGTACGCCGAGGTCGCGCACGCCCGCCTCGCGCAGCAGCGAACACACGGCATTCGGCATGCCGCCGATGCCGATCTGCAGGCAGGCGCCGTCCTCGATCTCGGCGGCGATCAATCGCGCCACCGCGCGTTCGACCGCGTTCAAGGACGGTGTCGCGATCGCCGCGAGCGGCGCTCGGCCCCCGTCGATGACGTAATCGACGCGGCTGCGGTGGATTGCGTTGTCGGGCCCGGGGACGCGCGGCACGGACTCGCAGCATTCGAAGATCACGATACGCGCCCTCTCGAGCATCGCATGCAGATAGGTCGTGCTGCACCCGAGATTGAACCAGCCGTCGGCATCCATGGGCGCGGTCTTGATGCAGGCGATGTCGACGCGCTCGATGAAGCGGCGATAGTAATCCGGCGCCTCGCCGAAATTCATCGGGATGTAGTTGCAGCGGCCCGCGTCGTGCTGTTTGCGATCGTAGGCCGAAAAGTGCCAGTTGAACCACTGGAAATGCGCGCCGTCGGGGTCGGCCTCCAGCACGGCGCGCGGACGCAGGGTCAGCGCCGAGCGGATGCGCACGCGCGCAAGCTGCGGCGCCCGCGCGCCGAGTGCGGTGTCGAAAGCGTCGGGCTGCGACAAACCGAAGCCATAATCGACCCAGTCTCCCGCCTGCACCAGCGCCGCGGCCTCGGCCGCGCCGATCGTGCGTGCCGCCTTCTCCCCCATGTGCACCGCCTCCGGCGGCTGCTAGCCGCGCGTCTTCTTGTCGATGAGGCCGATCAGCTCGCCGACGTTCTTGGCCGCCACGACTTCGCCCGTGCCGAATTTTACATTGAAAGCCTTCTCGATGCGCACGATGAGCTTGATGTTCTTCAAGGAGTCCCAGCCGGGCACGTCCTTGGCGGACGTCTCGGGCGTGAGCACGATGCCGTCGTCGTCGAACAGGTCGTGAAAGATGTCCTGAAGCTTGGCCAGATGCGCCGCCGTGGATTCGCTCATGTCAGGATACTCCGATGAAGTGTTTCAGTTCCAAGTTACGTTCGGCCACGTCGAAGCGCCATGTCGATCCCGCTCCGTCGGCGGCGACTTCGACGAATCCGAGATCGGCATAGTGATTCGCGACGAGTTTGTTCTTCTCGGTCGGCAGGTAGCGGCCGATCACCGCCCCGAGACCGCGCTCACGGCAGTGTTTCAGGAGCCGTTCCATTTCCAGCACCTCGACGCCGCGCTTCAGGACCCGGCAGCTCATGAGCCAGTTCGTGATCGTCAGCGTGCCGGCCTCGCTGCGGCCGATCACCACGCTGATCAGACCGTTGCTGCCGAACCTGTCGTCGAGCCGCACGGTCGAGGTGTAGGCGTCGGGGGCGTCGACGAGCGCCTGCACTTCGGCCTCGCTCATGCGCAAGGTCGTGAGATTGAATTGGTTGGTCTTGTTGATGAGCTGGGACACACGCCCGACGTTGCCCGCATGGACGGGCTCGGCGACGGCACGCATTTCGAGATTGCGCAGGAAGTCGTCGTAGCTGCCGGACGATGCGACGAGTTCCTCGCGGGCCAGGTTTTGCTGGAAGAAATCGCCGCGGATCTGATCCTCATGCGTCACGCCGAGCGTGTCGAAGAGATTGGCATCGTCGAGCGCCTGGACATAAAGCGAAGGATCCTCCGGCACATCGATCACCGTGACCTCGGGGAGATTGGCTGCGACGATCTGCCGTTCTGCGGGGTTGTCGTCGAAGAACACGATCGCGTCGAGGCCGATGTTGAGCCGCCTCGCGATGGTGCGGATGCTGCCGTCCTTGGGCTCCCAGCTCGCGACGAAACTCGCGATGTCGCTCTCTTTCAGAACCATGTCGCGGTGCTCGCGGAACGGCGCGAGTGCATTCTCCGGCTCGTTCTTGCTCGCCACGGCGAGGAGCACGCCCCGCTCTTTCAAGGCCTTCACGTAAGTTTGAAACTGCTCGAAGGCCTCGCCCTCGGGCTGACCCTGGCCGAGCTTGATGCCATGAAGTCCGTCGTCGCCGATCACGCCGCCCCACAGCGTGTTGTCGAGATCGAGCACCAGGCACTTCTTCGAACGTCCAAAGGCCGCGCCGATCGTCGCCGCGAGCCGATCGGCGTAGTGAGGATGGCAGTCGAGGCCGAGCGCGATCTTCGACTCGTTCCAGGCCCTGGCGTCGAACCAGCGCTTCTTGCCGAGGACGGCCGAGAGATGCTCGACGTCGTGAACGTGCACCCGTGCCGGCAAACCCGCGGCGACCGCCGCGTTGATCGCGCGAATCAGGCTGTTGCGGCTCGCCGGCGACACCGCATCGAGGCTCGCGTAGGGGCGCTCGACCACCGTTTCGAAATTGTTCGCGATGATCGGACAGCCGAAGCGCTCCGCGGCCGCCGCGTAGAGGGCGAGATGGCGCCGTGCCGCCGCCTGCGCTGCGGCCGCGGGATCCTCGCCCGGCGCCGGCATCGTGAGAATGCGCGAGGAAAGGTGAAAGTGGATGACGTCGGGAGCGAAGGCCTTGAGCGCCGGCGCCTCCGACCAGATCTCCTGCTCGTAGAGGCCGAAGTCGCTCTCGTAGACATCGAGCAGCAGCCCGCGCCGGAAGGCGAACAGGCGGATCAACGGTGCGAGGAAGTGTGTCGTCGCCGCGCCCATGATGGCGAGACGCTTGTGCGTCGCGGCCCGCGCGCTGAGTTGGTCGACGGGAATCTCGTCGAGCCGATCGGCCGCGTACTCGAGGTATTCCAGGTCATCATCGGGCCGCACCCGCGCGATGAGCTCGAGCGCGCGGCCGAAGTCGCGCCGTTTCATCGATTCCTTCAGCTCTGATTTCATGCCGGCGATTCCCGTGTTTTCCTCCGCATACTCCTCTCCAGAGTAGACATCGCCCGTGGCGATTGTCTACACTCGTTGCCACGATGAGGGAGAATACTCGAATTGCATCGAACAGCGGGAATCCTCGAACGTTCCCCGGCCCTGCTCGCTTCTGAACCGCCGTAACGGCGGCCATCCCGATCGACTTTGCAGGGCCAAGCGCACCCTGGGCAATGCGCATCCGATGATCGATTGATTCGCGTCCTTGAAGGGTCACCGGCGACATGCTGTTCAATAGTTTCGAGTTTTTGGTATTTCTCGCGATCACCTACGCGCTCTATCTCGTACTGCCGCATCGCAAGCAGAACTGGATGCTGCTGGTGGCGAGTTATGTCTTCTACGGGTGGTGGGACTGGCGTTTCCTCGGCATCATCGCCTTTACGACGATTCTGGATTATGTCGTCAGCCTCCGGATCGTCGCGAGCACGGCGGAGCGCGAGAAGCGGGCGTGGCTCGGCCTCTCGGTGGGCATCAATCTCGGGCTGCTCGGCGTCTTCAAGTATTTCAACTTCTTCGTCGAATCTTTCGTCGAGCTCGCGAATCACGCCGGACTGCACGTCGACTGGGTACCGCTGCACATCATCCTGCCCGTCGGCATTTCCTTCTACACCTTCCAGTCGATCAGCTATTCGATCGACGTGTATCGGGGCCAGATCGCCCCGCCGCGGCGCTTCCTCGACTACGCGCTGTTCGTTGCGTTCTTTCCGCAGATGGTTGCGGGGCCGATTCAGCGCGCCACCTACTTTCTGCCGCAAGTCGTCGAGCCCCGGCAGGTCGATCTCGACCAGGTCTGCCGCGGCGCATTCCTGATCCTCTACGGCCTGTTCAAGAAGGCCGTGATCGCCGACGGGCTTGCGGGCGCGGTCGGCAGCGTCTTCAACGCCGCCGGAGCCCACTCGGGGCTGGACGTGTTCGTCGCGACTTATCTGTTCGTGCTGCAGATCTATTGCGATTTCTCCGGCTATACGGACATCGCCCGAGGCGTCGCGAAGCTCATGGGTTTCAACCTGTCGAAGAACTTCATGACGCCTTTCTATTCGGCGTCGCCCGCCGAGTATTGGACGCGCTGGCACATCAGCCTGTCGAGCTGGGTCAAGGACTACGTCTACTTCCCGCTTGCGCTGCATTATTTGCGCAAGGGCGACGGGAAACTCGATGAATACAAGCCGCACTTGATCTCGATGCTGCTCATGGGACTGTGGCACGGCGCGGCCTGGACTTACATTCTATGGGGCCTCTATCACGGGCTGATGCTGATTGCCTGGGACCTGTTCAAATGGCCGCGGTCGCTCAAGCGCGCGTCCCGGCTGCTCGTGAAGCCGCTGCGAATTGCGTTTTATTTTCAGATCACGGCGATCAGCTTGCTGCTCTTCCGCGCGAATTCGGTGCACCAGATCGGCGACCTGCTGCTCGCGCTCGTCGGCCGCGGCGGCACGCGCGGATTCACGATACCGACGCCGCCGACCGCGACCCTGCTTGCGATACCGCTGCTTCTGGGCTTCGACTACCTGTCGTATCATCACTCGAGCGACCTGTTCTATCGAAAGTGGCCCGACGCCGCGCGCGGCGTGCTCGTTGCCGCGTTGTTCATCCTGCTGCTCATGGGTTGGTCCAATGCTCCCGCCGAATTCATCTATTTCCAGTTCTGAGGACGTGGTGCGCGCCCCCGTGCCGCGCTTCGCATCGTCGAATTTTTCGCGGCGGCGCCTGCTGGGTGCCGCGGGCTTCGTGGTGCTGTTCCTCGTCTGCTTCGAAGCGGCGGTGTGGTTCGCGTTCACGAAGACGCCGCTCGCGCACACGTCGCTCAGGAATTTTCTGTGGTACGGCGCTTCGTACGAATCCAAACTGCGTGCCCTCGCGAGTCAGCCCGATCTTCCGCCCGATTCGGTGCTTTATGCGGGATGGCTGCGGGACGGCAAGATTGCATCGCTGCCCCTGCAGGCCGACGTGACGATTTACGGGATGTCCTTCTCGCGCAACCTCGGCCGCGCGCTCTCCTTGCTCCGGCCCGAACTCACGCAACGGGTCATCGGCGGTCCCGGCGCGCCGATGAATCACACCTATGCCGCGTATCAGGAGGACAAGAAAACGCAGCGTCGCTCGACGTTTGCCGTCGTGGGCTTGAGCTCCATCGGCGTCGAGGAGGCCACGACCATGAATCGGGGCAGTCTCTATATCGACATTCCGTTCCCGTATTTCTTCCCGCGCTACAAGCTCGAAGGCGGCCGCGCCGTGCTCGCCGCCGAGTCGCGGATCAACTCGGCCGACGAGCTGCGGGCGGCGTTCGCGGATCGCGCCGTCTGGGAGCGGCAACTCCAGGTGCTCGAGGGCAACGACGCCGAGTATCGGCGTTTTTTCTTCGCGAGCGATGTCTTGGATGCGAGCGTGCTCGCGCGCTTCGTGCGCCGGGGCATGTCGACGCGGCGGCTCGACGCCTACTCCGACGACGTGCGCGGGCCGCACGGGTTCCGCCGCGATCGCGAGGCACCGCAGCTGGTTCGCGCGCTGCTGCGGCAGATGCTCGACGAATTGCGCGCAGAGAACATCCGGCCGATCGTGTTTCTGGTCTCGACCCAAGGTACGGGCAATGCTCTCTACGAACTCGTCGACGACATACTCCGGGAGGAGGCCGTGCCCTACGTGAACACGGAGGATTCGTGCCGGTCGGACGACGCGAGGTCGTATCTGCCGGACCTGCATTTCACGCTTGGCTGCGATGCCAAATTCGCCGAGCGGACGCTCGCGATCATCGACGCGGCCGGCGCTCCGGCCTCGGCGACGAAGCCCTAGCGCGCTGGAAGCGTCAGCGCGGGACGAAAAACTCGCTGTACGCCGTGATGCGTGCCCCGTCGAGCTCCACGAGATCGACGAGTTCGGTGGCTACCGTGGCGCCGGTGATCTTGGAGTAGATGTTGGCGCGCCAGTGGGCCGTCGCGCGCGGCCACTCGACGACGAGGGACAGCAGTTCGTAATCCGTGACGCGAAACGCCTTGACCAGCATCGACAGCCACGGCCGGAAGCTCGGGAGGTCGTCGGCGGAAATCGCGATCGGCTTGTCGGCACTCGCTCCCGCGATCCGAAAGCTGCCTCGATCGGCGAACAGGCCGACCATTGCGGCCAGGTCCCCGCGTAGGCGCGCCGCGTGAAGATCCCCGATAATGCGCTCGGCGACGGCTCGCTGAGTCATGGTAATCGCTCCATCCGGTGGGTTCCCTCGGTCGTTCCCGCGAGATCGTATCACGTACCGAGCGCCGCCCGAACCTCGAGGCCCAACTCGCGCCACGCCTGCCGCGCGTAGGGAATCACAGCGCCGAGACCGTAGAACAGATGAATCATCCCCGCGTGGCAGCGATAGGTCACCGCACAGCCCGAATCGCGCAGACGCTCGGCATAGAGCCGGCCCTCGTCGCGCAAGGGATCGAACTCGGCGGTGTGAATCAAGGTCGGCGGCAAGCCGCGAAAGTCGGCCGCTCGCAGCGGCGAGACCCGGGGATCGGAGGCCTCGCCGGCGACCGTCAGGTAATGCAGCAGGTCGTGATCGAGCGTCGCCTGGTCGACCAGATACCCGCTGCCGAACTCGAGCCGGGATTCCGTTGCGCGGCTGTAATCGAGGATCGGACACAGCAGCACTTGCAGTGCGATGGAGGGACCGCCGCGGCGTGCAAGCGTCTGGCAGGTGGCCGCCGCCAGGGTGCCACCCGCTGAATCGCCGCAGATCCCGAGGCGCGATGGGTCGATTTGGAATTCGGCGGCATGCTCGAGAACGTGCAGTGTCGCCGCGAGCGCATCATCGACGGCCGCTGGAAAGCGATGCTCGGGTCCGAGCCGATAGTCGACCGACACGACGCGGCAGGCAGCGGCTTCGGCCAAAGCGCGCGCAATGGCGTCGTGGGTGTCGAGGGAGCCCGCTACCATGCCGCCGCCGTGGAAATACACGAGCCCCGCTCCTGCCGCGCCTCCGGGCTGACCGGGCGCCGCGACCGGCGCGTAAATCCTCAAGCGAATATCACCGTCCGGTCCCGGGCAGCGCGTCTCGATGGTGCCGTCGACGGGCGCGACGGCGCCGCGAAAACTCATGAGCGCGGCGAGGGATTCGCGGCGCTCGGGAACGCTGGCATCGAAGACGCTCGGCGGAGTGGCGGCCGCCAGGATGTCGAGAAAACGCTTGACGCGCGGGTCCAACGGCATGAAACGCCGCCGCGAGTCGTCAGAGGGCCAGTGCGTCGCGCGTCACGGACGGCCACTTCGCGAGGTCCGTGCCATGCACCGAGAACAGCGCCACCGTGAGCCGATCGATGCCGAAGGCGACACAGCTCGTGTGCGCGAGTGCATCGTCTGCGTCGCGGATGCCCCAGACGCTGCCGAAATGCTCGCGGTGATAGTTGAAGCTCATGCAGGCCGTCGGCGAGGCGCCGGGATGGTATGGAATCAACAGCTCGAACTTCAGAGCCTGCTGACGCTGGCTCACGGCCATGATCTGGCCGACCCGCCCGAAAAAGGGATCATTGGCGACGTCGATCGTGAACGGCAGGCACAATTCGGCGGCGAGCTGCGGAGCCCGCTCCATCCAGCGTTCCCGAAAATCGACGATTTCCTGCGGCGAGCCGATGCGCACGAATTCCCGCATCCGGAACGACTGCAAGCGATCGAGACTGCGCGAGGGCTCATGGCGGAACACGTCGGCCTCGATGTCGAATTGCAGACCGCCCGCGGGAAGGCGGCCACGCGCCGCGACGATGGGATAGAGCGGATAACAGGCTGCCGGCGATAACACGAGATCGGCGGCGGTCAGGGCGCTCGTCCAATCGCCGCCACCATCATGCCGCTCGACGGCCGCCCGGATCGAGGCTTCCGACCCGTGCAGCGCGCAGACGCAGCCGAGCAGATTGGGAAAACTCTTGAGATAGCCCGACTTCTCCAGCTGGGCGCGGCTCATCACGGGCGGAAAGCGCATGATTTCGAGGCCGGGTTCGCGCTGGCGCGTGATATAGGCCTCGAGTCGTTCCAGAACGTTCAGATACAGGGCGGTTCGTGCATAGATCCCGTCGACCCCCATCTCGTGGAACAGGGCGTTCGCGAGCGTGGGCGCGGCATCGTCCGAGCTGGAGGCAGCGTTCAAGGCTCGGTCACCGGTGATCGGCATGGACGTTCACCCGCCGATCGACGTGGGGAGCGGGGTCATCAGCGACGTGCCCGCAAGGTTCGCGAGGATACGGTCGTTGTTGATCATCAGCGGTGCCGACAACACGTCGCGCAAGTGTCGGCCGATCGTAAACTCCGTATCGTTGCGATAGCCGGACAGGCCACAGGCGCGCAGCGCCGACAGTACCACGGACACCGCCATTTCCGAGGCTTGGACCTTGGTCAGGGTAATCATCGACTGAAACTCCAGGGACGCGATCGTCTTGTCGTCGGCGAGTGCGGCCTCGTAACTGCGCAGGGCCGACGAGAGCACGCCCCGCAGCGTGCGCAGCGTCGAGACCGCCTGGGTGAAATGCGCGGCGCCCGGCGGCGCCTGGCCGTTCGACTGGCGCATCGCATGGCGTATGAAGGTTTGCGCCTTGCCGGCCGCGGCCGCCGCGATACCGGCCCACACGGATCCCCACAGCAGATGGGCGTAAGGGACCATGGTCTGGGAGTGAATTTTTTCGTAGGGCTCGGCGAGGACCTGTTCGCCGGACGCGTGCGCCCGCAACGTGAAACCCTCGCTGTGCGTGCCGCGCATCCCGAGCGTGTCCCAAACCTGGAGGCGTTCGAGCGTATAATCGGCCTTGAGCAGCACGACCAGCACTTGATCAGTCGCCGCCGCATCGGCCGAGCGGCGCGCCGTCGTGACGATGCCATCGGCTTCGATCGCATAGGAAATCACGGTGGCTTTTCGCTCGAGGCTCACCCGATCCGCGTTGCGTTCGATGGGAGCCTCGCTCGAGCGAACATTGCCGCCGGCTTGGCCTTCGGTCGTCGAGGAGGCCATGAGGAGTTGTTCGGTCCCGACGCGGCGCAAGATCGCCTCGACTGCCGCATTGCCGCAAGTATGCCGCACGATGCAAGCCATTTTGATCTGGTGCATCGCATAGATGAGCCCGGTCGACGCACAGGCCTGCCCCAGGATAAAGCAGACATCGGCGATCTCGGCCAGATTGGCGCCCTCGCCGTCGAGGGACTGCGGTACCATGATGCCGAGCAGGCGTTGCTTGCGAATTTCCGCGAAAGCCTCGCTCGGAAAGCGCCCTTCGGCGTCGACGCGCGCAGCGAAATCCTTGGCGACCTGGGCCGCCGCGCGGGCACGCGCCGTCAAATCGGATGGACGCACGCCGAGGACTCGGACGCCACCCGTTGCCGCTCTCACAGATTCTTGTACCGTGCTCACGCAAACCCCTGTGGTTGTAGAAACAATGTGAAAAACTATACTGTCGAAGCTGGCCGACAGCATATGGCACAATTCCGCAATTTGCAGTCGAAAAAGTGCGAGTCAGGCGCCAGAACGGCAATTTGATCCACCCGTATTCCGCCAACGGTCGAGCTTATGTAAAGCTGCGAGGATTCGCCGCCGTCGGCCACGGCATTGAAGTGATTGGGAGAAAATGCATTGAATTCGCCGAAACCCAGCTTGAACGACCGGCTCATCGCACTCGTAAGACAGCTGCTTGGCCCGATGGCGGTGATACCCGAGCCGTTTCCAGTCGACCGGCAGTTGAGCGAACTCGGTCTGTCTTCGCTGAAAATGGTCAATTTGATGCTGTCGGTCGAAATGGAATTCGACATCATGATCCCGCAGGCCGACATCACGCCCGAGAACTTCCACAATCTTGCGTCCATCGCGGCGCTCGTCGAAAGGACCCTGGCGCCGGGCGCCGCCTGAGAGCCGCCGCCGCCGCGGGCCGCCTTACCGGCCGTTGAGCACTGCAACGAGTTCGTCGACGTCGGCGATCGAGGTTTCCCCGTTCGTCGCGCAAATGCGCACGACATCACGGCCTTCGAAGCTGGTCGGCGCCACCCAGGCACGGCCCGAGGCCACGACCCGCCGCACGAGCGCCCGGACGTCGCCGAGCGCTGTCGGCGGAACCACGTCGAGGACGGCGAGTCCCGAATCATTGGCGACCGTCCAGCCGGCCGTGACCAGCCGCTCCTTCGTACGGGCGACGACTTCGACGCTGCGTTCGACGTGCGCGGCCATGCCTTCCCAACCGGCGACGGCGAGCGCCATGAACAAGCGCAGTCCCAGGAAGCGGCGCGACCACTGTACGCTGTTCAGATACGGATCGAGGCTCGCGTTGTTCGAGGGCATGAAGCTCGTCGAGGAGTGAAACGCCTCGGCGAGCAGCGGTCCATGCGTGGTGATGAACATGGCGCAGCCCATGGTGGTCGCGAACCACTTGTGCGCGTCGATCGTGATCGAATCGGCGCGCTCGATGCCGGCGAGCAAACCGCAGAGGCGCTCCGATGCGATCGCCGCGCCGCCCCAGGCGGCATCGACGTGATACCAGAGTCCCTGCGTTCGGGCGACGTTCGCGCAGGCCTCGAGCGGATCGATCATGCCGCCGCCCGTGGTACCCGCCGTCGCAACGACCATCACAGGCACGGCGCCGGCCGCGCGATCCGCGGCGATCATTCGCTCGAGAGCGTCGGGATCCAAGCGACCGCGGCCGTCGGTATCGACGAGTCGGAGCGCAGCGCGTCCCACGCCCGCCTGGTGCGCGATCTTGAGCCAGGCAATGTGGCACTCGCGCGATGTGTAGAACCTGACGGGACCCGGAAACGCCCGCGTGCCGTCGGCGCCGAAGGCTGGATTCGCCGCGGTCAGCGCGCACAGCAGCGCGGTAAAGTTCGCCTCGGAACCGCCGGTCGCGAAATGCCCCGCGACGCGGTCCGCCGGCATTCCGGCACGCAGGCCCACGGCGCGAATCACGTGATTCTCGAGTTCGACGGGAACCGGCGAGGAGGCCGAACTCGCGAGCTGGGGATTGAACAGACCCGCGACGCGATCGGCGCACTGCGCGGGAAACGACGCCCCCGGATTGAACAGGCCGAAATAGCGCGGATTGGCCATCTGCACGATGCCATTTTCCATGCGCTCGATGGTCCACCGGAGAACGTCCTGCAGCGGCCGCGGCCGGTTGAAGTCGTGGGTCTGCAGTTCGGCGCGGAAGCTGGCGAGATCGATCGTCGGCGTGACGGGACCGGCCTGAAGCCGTGCGAGCGCCCCCTGCAACTCGCCGGTGAGCCAGTCGTCGATGCGCCGTCTTTCGGACGGCGCGGGAAACAGGGCGGGGACCGGACCCGCGAGCACGGCGGTCACGGGCTCACCGCCGCGGCCAGAGCCTGATCGAGATCCTCCAGAATGTCGTCGATGTGTTCGATGCCGACGCTCAGACGAATGCTGCCCGGCCCCACGCCCGCGGCGAGTTGTTCGGCCGCCGACATCTGGCGATGCGTCGTCGATGCCGGATGACAGGCGAGGGACTTGGCATCACCCAAATTCACGAGCCGTTTGAACAGCTTGAGGGCGTTGTAGAAGCGCATGCCCGCGGCCAAGCCGCCGCGTATCTCGAAAGTCAACAGTGAGCAGGCGCGACCGCCGAGATACTTCCGGACCAGGGCGTGGTACGGACTGTCCTCGAAGCCGGCGTAATTGACCGATTCAACGCGCGGATCGGCCCGCAGGAACAGGGCGACGCGCCGCGCATTCTCGACGTGCCGATCGACCCGCAGCGCCACGGTTTCGATTCCCTGCAGCAGCAGGAAGGCGTTCATCGGTGCGAGCACTGCGCCCATCGTGCGCTGATAAACGCTGCGGCAGCGGCCGATGAACGCCGCCGGCCCGAAATGCTCGGTGTAAACGAGTCCGTGGTAGGACTCGTCGGGTTCGGTGAACATCGGGTAGCGCGCCGCATGCCCGCTCCACGGGAACCGGCCGATGTCGACGACGATGCCGCCGAGCGTCGTCCCATGGCCGCCCATGAATTTCGTGAGCGAATGAACGACGACGTCGGCACCGTATTCGCCGGGCCGGACGAGCATCGGCGTCGCCACCGTGTTGTCGACGATCAGGGGCATTGCGTGGGCGTGCGCGACATTCGCGAGCGCCTCGAGGTCGCAGACGTTGCCGGCGGGATTTCCGACGGTCTCGCAGAACATCGCGCGCGTATTCTCGTCGATGAGCGCCTCCATGTCGGCGGCGCGGTCGGACTTCGCGAATTTCACGCCGATGCCGAGCTTCGGCAGGATGTGCGCGAACAGGGTGTAGGTGGTGCCGTAGAGCTGCGGCACGGAGACGATGTTGCGGCCCATCTCCGTCGCATTCATCGCGGCATAGTAGAGTGCGGTCTGGCCCGATGCGACGGACAAGGCTCCGACGCCGCCCTCGAGTTCGGTCACACGCGTCTCGAGCACCGCCGATGTCGGGTTGCTGATGCGCGAATAGCGATAGCCCTCGACCTCGAGATTGAACAGCGCCGCACCATGCTCGGCGCTGTCGAACGAGTAGGCGGCCGTCTGATAGATGGGAACTGCGACCGCTTTGGTCGCCGGATCCGCGTCGAAGCCGCCGTGGATCGCGATTGTTTCTCGTTTCATGAGTACGTACGATTTACCGAAATGTTGACGCAGTTTAGCGCGAACGACCCACCGCGGCGTGGTAGGTTTCTCATCTTGTGACAGCCATCGCCGACCTCAACGCAAAGTTCGCGCGCCAAGCCTGGCTTCGAGCGCTCGAGCGCACGGCTGCGATCGACCGTGAGTTGAACGTCACATTGCCCGTATTGATCGACCGCCTGGCAGAACGGCACGCCGGGGCGCCCGCCCTGGTCGGCCGGGAGCAGTCCCTGTCGTTCCACGAGCTTGCCGCGCGCGCGCGCCGGTATGCGCGTTGGGGCATCGCATGCGGCCTCGGGGAAGGCGACGTCGTCGCCCTGTCGATGAGCAACTGTCCGGAATATCTCGCCGTGTGGTTGGGGCTCACGCGCATCGGCGCGGTCGTCGCCCTGCTCAACACGCACCTTGGCGGCGATGCACTCGCGCACTGCATCCGCATCGTCGCGCCGAAGTGCGTGATCGTGGGAGCGGATCTTGCACCCGCCGTGGCGCGCGTCCGCGATCAGTGTGTGCCCGCCATCGCCTGGTGGGTGCAAGGCGGTGAGGCGGCCGGCTTCGCGCCGCTCGATGCGCTGCTTGATGCCTTGCCGCCGGACCTCCTCGACCCGGGCGAGGCGCGCGCGGCGTCGATCGACTCCACGGCGCTCTTTATCTTCACCTCGGGAACCACGGGACTGCCGAAGGCGGCCAAAGTCAGCCACTACCGCATCATGCAGTGGAGCCAATGGTTCGCCGGGCTGCTCGATACGCGGAGCACGGATCGGATGTACAACTGTCTGCCGCTCTACCACAGCGTGGGCGGCGTCGTGGCCGTCGGCGCGACGCTGGTCTCGGGCGGAGCGGTCGTCATTCGCAGGCGCTTCTCGGCATCGGATTTTTGGCGGGACGTGAGCGCGGAACGTGCGACGCTGTTCCAATACATCGGCGAACTGTGCCGCTATCTCGTCAATTCGCCCGAAGACCCCGCCGAGACCGCGCACTCGCTGCGGATTGCCTGCGGCAACGGCCTGCGCCCCGAGGTCTGGGAACAGTTTCAGGCTCGCTTCAAGATCCCGCGCATCGTCGAGTATTACGCGTCCACGGAGGGCAACTTCTCGCTGTATAACTGCGAGGGCGAGCCGGGCGCGATCGGACGGATACCGCCGTTTCTGGCGGCGCGCCTGCCCGTCGCGCTCGTGCGTTTCGACGTCGATCGCGGCGAACCCTGGCGCGGCGCGGACGGGCATTGCACCCGGTGTGCGACGAACGAGTCCGGCGAGGCGATCGGGCTGATACCGCCTGCGCAGCAGCGCGGCGGCCGGTTCGAGGGTTACGCCGACCCCGCCGCCTCGGAGCGCAAACTGCTGCATGACGTGTTCGAACCGGGCGACGTCTGGTATCGCACGGGTGACCTGATGCGCCGCGACGAGCGCGGCTTTTACTATTTCGTCGACCGCGTCGGCGAGACCTATCGGTGGAAAGGCGAGAACGTTTCGACCGCCGAGGTGCTCTCCGCCCTCGCGGCCGTCGATGGCGTCCTCGAGGGCGTCGTCTACGGCGTCGTCGTGCCGGGTGCGGAGGGCCGCGCGGGCATGGCTGCGCTCGTCGTGTCTGCGCGATTCGACTTGGCGACGTTCCGGCAAGAGGTTCAACTTCGCCTGCCTGCCTATGCGCGGCCCTTGTTCCTGCGCCTTCTTGGCTCGCTCGAAGCAACCGGCACGTTCAAGCCGAAGAAACAGGACCTCGTCGGCGCGGGGTTCGATCCGGACCGGACCGCGGATGCCCTCTACTTCGACGATCCGCGCACGGGCGCGTTTGCGCGCATCGATGCGCCGCTGTACGACGCGATCATCGGCGGGCAAATTCGCATCTGAGATGTCCCGGACCGCGGCGTCATGCAGGGACCTCATCGAGATCGCGGGTGATCGCGGCGATGAGGCCCGCGTCGATCTCGTCCATGCGGCCGGCCGCATCCTGCGCAAGGTGGTCGAGGATCGCGCGTGCGCCGAGCGGTTCGGCTTCCCCGAGCGCGCCGAAGGCGACGGGGATCCGGCGCACCTCGATCCCGTGCAGCCAGCAAACCTGGGCAATGGAGGAATGCCCCTGAAAGCCGGGTTCACAGCCCATGAGGCCGAATTGCGCGAGCTTCGGATAGGTGGTCCAGGTTTCGGCGTAGACGCGCATCGCCTCCGGGGTCCCGATCGCGAATTGATCGCCCACCATGAGATTGCCGTAGTGCACCCCGCCCGCGAGATCCGTGAAGATCGTGGGTGAGCTCCGGCAGAGCTTGCGCAGATCCGACCACCCGAACGCAAGCGCGCGAATCGGCTTGTCGGGGCGGATTCGAATCACGAAATCGTAGTCGCCGCCCGCGGCGAGGGCGGTCTTGAAGCACGATTCGATCTTGGCGTGCATCTTTTGCTGATTGGACCAAGCTTTGAACGGTGCAAGCTGCTCCTCGTCGAGCTTCACGTGCGCGGATCCGTAGAAGCCGGCGATTTCCGCCTCGCTCACGCGCCCGCTCGCGGCCAGACCGGAGAACAGCGCCGGATAGCGCGCCTTGATCTCGTCGAACCCCAGGCGCATGCCGACTTCGCGATATTCACGGACGAAGCGATCGCCCACGAACGGAAGATAGGCGCGGAACGGTTCGGCGCCGGATCGCCCGATCGTGGTCCAGCTGTCGACGAAGATCTCGTGCTCGACGCTGGGCAGCAGCGTCCGCTGCCAGGTCCGGAACGCACCTTCGTAGCCGCGGAGCTGCCCCGAGACGCAGATCGCAACGCGCGGCCGGCGCCGCAGCCGGCCGATCAACGGCGTTCGATTCATCGCGATATGCCGGCCCGCCTGCAACAATTGCCAGCGGCGATTCTGGAACAACCGACCGACGAGATCATCGCCGCCGGCTGCGCTCCCGGAGCATTCCCCCAGCAAGCGCCGCCGGCGCGCGGCCGTGGCGGCGGCGAATTCGAGCAGTTCCGCGCCGACCTCCCAGCGCTCCCAGGCCGCCTCCTGCGTCGCGTCCGGCGCGTGGGTCTCCAGGTGTCGTACGATCAGCGAGAGCACCGCGCCTCGTTCCGGCGCGGATTGCCCTTGGGCGGCCGAGCGCGCCGCCAGGTAGCGCGCGAGCCGGCCGCCGTCCTCGATCATCCCGGAGCCTGCCACCCACTCGAACAACAGAACGTGGGCGGGAGAGAGCTGTTCGAGCGAAGGCGCTTTTTCGGCGCGGCCCGCCACCAGCGCGATGATGTCCTCGCGATTGCGCCGATAGTGAACGGGATCGAACATATTGCTGTACAGGATCGACAACTCCGGCAGATCGAATTGACCGAGCCACTGGAAGTGATAGGCTGAAATCCGATCCTGCGGGATCCGATCCCCCAGCGATTCGCGCATCAGCAGCAGCAGTAGCACCAGGTTTCCATGAGGTTCGCCCCGATCGATCAACATGCCGACGACGGGACCCAGCGCCGCGGCGATTTTCGGACCGTGATCCGTCGTGGTGACGCCCAGGTACTTGGCGATCTGTTCGTGGAGAAAAGGCGGCGAACGCGGACAGTCGCCTTGAACGATCAACGCGGTCGCGAGACGCGCAAGGTCGACGGCGGCCGGTGCACCGGCGGCGCCGTCTTCGGTGATCGCGGCGAGGAGCGCTTCGGAGGCCCCGCGATAGGCCCGCGGATCGGCCGGATGCGCCGCGATGAGCCGTTCGTAGAGTTGCATGGCGGAGCCGTAGGATTTGCTTCGAAGCAGTGCATCGCCCGCTTCGTAATCGCTCTCTAGGGCTTCCATCGACGTCGTTCCTCAAGTCCGCGAATTGAGCGGCAGCGAATGCAATCCCGAATCTTCCGTCGATTCTGCCGTATAATCAACGTATTAATGGTGATCCATTGTTCAGTTCAAGACGATGCGCGACGATGCCCGAAGCCGGTGGCGCGCCTCCGGCGGGCGCTGCCGTGAGGGACGTCGCCTTTGCAAATGCGCATCCGTCCCGTCAGGCGGAGATCTCGGTGCACGGCAATTCCGGGTGCCGGGTGCGCATCGCGGAACTCGACGGCCGGGTTGTCGTCGCCAAGTCCGCGCTCGACCGTCGCTACAGCGAACGCCTCAGGAAGCAGATCGAGAAACAGCGGCTCTGTCGGGCCGAGAACGCGCTGCCCTTCGTGAGAATTCCGAACGTTCTCGCCGAGTCGGAGGACTCCGGGCTGTACCGCGCCGACATGGAGTACGTCTATTTTCACAATAGCATCGATTTCTTCGCGGTGGCTTCGAGGCCCTTGGTCGACTCGGTACTCGACAAGATCTTTCGCTTCGTCGACGCGGAGATCGCGGCGTCGCGGCTCGAGACGATTCCCGCGAGCGAACTCGGTGAAAAGCTTGCGAGCATCGACGCGGCGCTCCGTGCCGGCGGCGAGCACGATGCCTATCGCGGGTCGCTCGCCAAGATCCAGCGCGAACTCGCGCGCCGCGATCGCATCGAGATTCCGATCGGACGCTGCCACGGGGATCTGACGTTTTCCAACATCATGATCGCGCGCGACGCGAGTGCGATCGCACTCATCGATTTCCTGGACAGCTTCATTGAGTCGCCGATCATGGACATCGCCAAACTCCGCCAGGACACCCTGTTCGAGTGGACCCTGCTGATGGGCGAGAATATCGAGGACCCGATCCGCTTCGGCCAGATCATGCGGTATCTGGATCACAGAATTTCGGAAAAATACGCCGCGCACGATTGGTACAGGGATAATGGGAACTTGATCCTGGCCGTCAACGTGCTGCGCATCGCGCCATACGCCAAGAGTCCGGCCGTTCGCGGCTTCATCGTCAACTGCATCGATTCACTGAGGTTTGCGGATGATTAATCTGTTATTGCCGATCGGCGGCCGGTCGAGCCGATTCCCCCACATGAACCCGAAATGGTCGCTCACGCATCCGCGCGGAGAGATGATGCTGATCGAGGCCATCAAGGGCTTGGACCTCTCCGACGTCGGACGAATCTGCGTCATCGGACTCGAGGAGCACAACACGCGGTTCCAGCTCGTCGACGCGCTTTCGGCCCAATTTTCGGCCCTCGGCCTGCGCGACAAGGTCGACTTCGTGCTGCTCGACGAATACACGCGCAATCAGCCGGAGACGATCGCGGTCGGGATCCGCAAGGGGAACGTCACGGGGGCCATCTACATCAAGGATTCGGACAATTTCTTCCGCGACAAGCCGACCGCGGCCAATTGCATCGCGGGTTACGATCTGCACCACATCGAAAAGGTCAACGCGCGCAGCAAGAGCTACTTCGAGGTCAACGCCGACGGCTACGTCACGAACATCGTCGAGAAGAAGATCGTCGGCAGCAAGTTCTGCGCCGGCGGCTATTCGTTCGAGTCCGCCGCGGCCTACCTCGAGTATTTCGACCGCTATGCAGCGGAGAAGGACCTGTACCTCTCCCACATCATCTACGGCATGATTCTCGACGGCGCGAGCTTTACCTACTCGGACGTCACCGACTACGTGGACTGGGGAACGATCAAGGAGTGGCAGGCATACACCCGGCAGTACTCGACCTTGTTCGTCGACCTCGACGGCACGCTGGTGAAGAACTCCGCCCAGTACACCGCGCCGTTCTGGGGCGAGACGGAGGGCATCCAGGCGAACATCGACGCCCTGAATCACCTCTACGACTCCGGCAAGGTTCAGGTCATCATCACGACCTCGCGCAAGGAGAACACGCGGGAGGTCACCTTGCGGCAGCTCGAACGGGTCGGCATCAAGTATCACAAGCTGATCTTCGATCTAGCCCACGGGCGCCGGATCATCATCAACGATTATGCCCCCTCGAATCCGTTCAAGAGCTGCGATGCGATCAACATCAAGCGCAACAGCGCCGACCTCAAGGCGATGCTCGAGGACTCGATCGGCTTTCATCTGGACGTCAAGCTGACGGAGCCGCCGGCCACCTGAGCGTTCAGGCGGTGTTGCCGGCGTCGACCGTGAGCACCGTGCCCGTGATGTTGCGCCCGCCGTCGCCCAACAGGAAGGCGACGCTGCGGGCGATGTCGACGGGTTCGGCCATGCGCTTCAGGGCGCTGCGCCGCGAAATCTGGGCGCGGTGCGATTCGTCGAGCTCCTGCGTCATGTCCGTGTCGATGAAACCCGGTGCGACTGCATTGACCGTGATGCCGAGCTGCCCGACTTCGCGTGCGAGCGAGCGCGTGAAACCGAGCAGGGCCGCCTTCGTCGCGCTGTAGACCGACAGCCCGCTGTAGCCCGTGGAGGCCACGATCGAGCTCACGTTGACGATGCGGCCGCTGCGTTCGATCATCATGGATTTCGACACGTACTTCGAAAGCACGATCGGGGCGGTGGTGTTCAGGCGGATCAGGCGCTCGATCTCCGCATCGCGCATGTTGGCGAGGATGCCCGAGGTGCCGAGCCCGGCATTGTTCACGAGACCGTAAATGACGCCGATCTCGGCGCGCAAGCCGCGTACGAACCCGGGTATCGCGGCGATGTCGCTCAAATCGAGCGCGCGGAATTCGATCGCGCCGCGCCCCCCGGCGGCCGCTCTCGCCCCGGCCGAGGTCAACTCGTCGGTGTTCTTGCGCGCGATCGCGATGACGCGAAAACCGGCGCTCGCGAGTTCCACGGCGATCGCGAGCCCGAGACCGCGGGTGCCTCCGGTGACGATCACGTTACGCACCGGGACGCACCAGCTTGCCGGCCGCGGTCAGTTCGAGGGCCGGCACGAAGCGTAATGCACTCGGCACCTTGTGGGCCGGCAATGACCTGCGGCAGGCGTCGAGCAGATCGCTCCCGAGCGTGGCCAATTCGGCCGGGCCGGCGCCGTCGGCCGCGTCGTCCGTGAGCACGACGTCGGCGACCACGACGGCGCCGGTGATCGGATTACGGCGCGCGCGCACCAGCGACATGCGCACGCGCGGGTCGCCGTTCAGGATCAACTCGACCTCCTCGGGATGCACTTTGAGGCCGCCGACGTTGATGACGCCGGTCTTGCGGCCGCGAAACAGGTAGCGGCCATCGACGAGTTCGACCATGTCGCCGGTGTCGACAAAGCCGTCGACGAGGGCCAGCGGCGCGGCCGCATCGCCCAAGTAGCGTTGGGCGTTGCGGCCGGATCGAATCCGCAACGTCCCGTCCTCGACTTTCATCTCGATGCCTGCGACGCCGTCGTCGACAAAGCGCGCCGGAAATCCGGCGAGTCCGTCGTTCACGTCGAATGCCACTCCCGCCTCCGTCGAGGCAAAGGCATGGCCGACGCGCGCCCTTGGATAAGCGGCCTTCAGACTGTCGAGCACCGCCTGATCGGCGATCTCGCCCGAGAGGCGCACGTACTCAGGATCGATCCGGCCGGCGGCCCCGCTCATGAGGGCGCGACGCCAATGCGACGGGGTGCCCGAGATGTGCGTCACGCCGGCGGACCCTGCGCGCGCGAGGAAATCGACAACGCACTCGGACGAAGAGGATAAAACCAGTGACGAGCCGGAGAGCAGGGCCCGCAAATAGATTTGCAGGCCGCCATAGCGGCGAATATCGTAAAAAGTGCTCCATACCGTGCGCGCCGGGCCGGCCGGTCGGCGGGGCAGCGTACCTCCCAGCGTAGCGAGGGTATGGAGTACCAGCTTTGGATTGCCCGTCGTCCCCGACGTCAGCAGGATCCACTCCGTTTGTACGCGCGCGCGACGCTCGAGCTTCTGACGGATGGGCTGTGCCGCCAGCCTGACGATCTCGAGTCCGGCCGGCGCCTCGAGCGCAGCGGCCGGCGAGCCGTCCGTTCCCTCATCCGCGCCGATCAGCATGAACTCGGCCTCGGCCGTGACCGCGACCTCGGCCAGTTGGCCGGCCTTGAGGTCCGGCGTGCAGAGGACCACGCGGCGGGCGACCCCATCGAGTTCGAGCAAGGCCAAAGCCGTCGCGAACTGTTCTCGGGTCGCAAGCAGCAGCGACTTGCCGCGCAACGACTCGAGCGCGCCGTTCAGGATGGACGCTCCGGCGAGCGCGCCGAGCGCAACCCGGCCGTCGGCCGCATCGAAGACCGCGCCGTCGCCGGAATCGGCGCTCGAGAGCGCGTCCCACAGCGATGGTACCGGTGCATCGCCTACATTCGAATGATCGGCCATGACCCCTATTATTATCACACCCGGCGGCCCTCGCGTATGCTCTCGCGCATGAGTTCGCCACCTGCCGATGCGCAACTTGCGGATTCGCTGCAAGGTTTGTTTCCGTCGGGGATCGTCGCCGCCGAGTTGCGCGGATGCGCGAGCGCGGCGGCGCTCACGCCGGAGGAATTCGCCTGCGTCGCGCGCGCCTCGGCCGGGCGCGTGAGCGAGTTCGCGGCGGGGCGGCTTTGCGCACGGCGGGCCCTGCGCGAATTCGGCATCGACGGCCGGCCTCTGCTGGCGGGTGCCGATCGCCAGCCGCTGTGGCCTGCCGGGATCGTCGGCAGCATTTCACATACCGCGGGCTATTGCGTGGCCGCGGTCGCCGACGCGCGCGCATTCGGTGCTATCGGCATCGACGTCGAGGCCGTCGGGGACGTCATCGTCGAGATCTGGCCGACCGTATTCCTCCCGTGCGAACGGCACCGCCTTGCCGCGCTTTCGGCGCCCGAGCGGGCAATCGAGTCCACGCTGATCTTTTCGGCCAAAGAGGCGTTTTACAAAGCGCAGTTCGCGCTCGTCGCCGAGCGCCTGGATTTTCACGACGTCCGCATCGATGTGGCTGAGCCGCGGAGCGAGGAGAATCGCTTCCTCATCGTGCCCCAACGGCCGATCGCGCTCGCCGCCAGGACGGCGCCGCCGTTCACGGGAAGATACCGCCGTGACGGCGAGTACCTTGCGGCGGCCTTCGCCATCGCGGCCGGCCTCAATACGCCTTGTCGTCGCGAAACACCTTGAACGCCGTCAGGAAAAGAATCTTGATGTCGAGCATCGGCGTCCAGTGCCGGAGGTAGTCGAGGTCGTAGTGGACGCGCGCCTCCATGTCCTTGAGGAGCGCGGTCTCGCCGCGGCAGCCGTTGACCTGGGCGAGGCCCGTGATCCCCGGCAGAACCTTGTGGCGGATCATGTACCCCTTGATGAGTTTGCGGTACTCCTCGTTGTGCGCCACCGCGTGCGGACGCGGCCCGACGAGGCTCATGCGGCCTTGGAGAACATTGATGATCTGAGGCAGTTCGTCGAGGGACGAGCGGCGCAGGATCCCGCCGATGCGGGTGATGCGGGTGTCGGTCTTCCGGGCCTGCTGGATCGTCGCGCCATCCTCCGTGACGCGCATGCTGCGGAACTTGTAGACGGCGATTTCCTGCCCGTCCAAGCCGTAACGGCGCTGTTTGAAAATGACCGGGCCGGGCGATGAGACCTTGACGAGGATTGCGATGACCAAGAGCAGCGGCAGCGTGAGCAGCAGAATGCCGCCCGAAAAAGCGATGTCCATGAGTCGTTTGGTCACGCCCCGGTAGCCATAAAACGGCGTCTCGCACATCGCGACGACCGGAATCCCGTGGATCTCCCCGGACCGCGCCTGAATGAGGTCGAAGACGAAAATGTCGGGTACGTAGTAGATCGACGCGGTCGTATCGCGCAAGTCGTCGAGCAGATTCATGACCCGCTGGATGTGACGGATCGGCAGGGCGATGAAGATGATGTCCGTACCGCGTTCGTTGACGAATTTTGCGACGTCGCTCAAATTGCCGATGAGGCGATTATCCGGCTCCATGCCGAGCCGATCGACGCTGCGGTCATCGAAGAATCCCGCAACCTCGATTCGCATGCCCGGATTGCGCTTGAGACGCTTGGCGAGATCGAGGCTGCTGGCGTTGTAGCCGGCGAAGACCGCGCTGCGATTGTCGAACGCGCTCATCAGGAATCGGCGCATGACCTCCTGCATCGCCAGGCTCCCCAGCGCGAGCGCGACGGGGGTCAGCAGCGCCCAGGTCACGAGGACCTTGCGCGGATACGCATCGAGCGAACTGGTCAGGTAGCGGACGGCAACGAGGGCGACCATGACGAGCGACCATTGGAAGATCACGCCGACCACCGCGGCCGTGCGCTCGGAGGTCAATTGCGTGCTGACTTCGCGCGGCGGACGGATCAGCAACAAACACAGCACGATCGCAACGACGGCGGTCGCGGGATCGAACACGCCGCCGTAGAGGACCACGGTCGCGCGAAGGGTCAGTACCGCGACGAGGGCGGGCATCAACGCCTGGGCGCCCGTCAACACCGCGATCAAAAAACTCTGCTTGACCAAAACCGGTTGGGCCATTAGACGTCCAAATAAGACACATTCAAATGAGACATGCTCAGAAAATGAGACATGCTCAGCGCCTCTCCGGGCGAGCGTTCATGAGACATAATCCCGCAACATAATCACTACGCATTATGATCGTATTCGACCGACCAAGAACGTGAACCAATTCCACAATGGAGAAGGAGATCCCCTCGAGAATCGGCGCCCGGATTGGCCCCGCCATCCGGCCGGACACGTCGAAGTGGTATTCTAACTTACCATGACCGCCGTTCCCCTACTCGATCTGAAGGCGCAGTTCTCACAGATTCGCGGCGAAGTGATGCCGATCATCGAACAGGTGTGCGCCAGCCAACAGTTCATCCTCGGCGAACACGTACGCTCGCTCGAATCCGAGTTGGCGAGCTACTGCGGCGCTGCATTCGGCGTCGGCGTCTCCTCCGGCACGGACGCGCTGCTGCTCGCGCTGCTGGCCCTCGGGGTGGGTGCCGGCGATGAGGTCATCACCTCGCCGTTCACCTTTTTCGCGACCGCCGGGACGATCGTCAGGGTCGGTGCGCGCCCGGCATTCTGCGACATCGATCCGGCGACCTTCAATCTGTCGCCGCAGGCCGTGGACGCGTTCGTCGAACGGCACTGCGAAGTCAAGGACGGCACCCTGTTCAATCGCACGACGGGGGGACGCGTGCGTGCGCTGATGCCGGTACACCTGTACGGTCAGGCGGCAGACATGGACCCGCTCATGGCCACCGCGGGGCGGCACGGTCTCAAGGTCATCGAGGACGCGGCCCAGGCGATCGGCACCGAGTACCGCGGCCGGCGGGTCGGCTCGATCGGCGACATCGGCGCGTTCTCCTTCTTTCCGAGCAAGAACCTCGGCGCATTCGGCGATGCGGGCCTGTGTACGACCGGCGATGCCGCTCTCGCGGAACACATGCGGGTGCTGCGCGTCCATGGGGGCAAACCCAAGTACTATCATGCGTTCATCGGCGGCAATTTTCGGATCGACGAATTGCAGGCCGCCGTGCTGCGCGTCAAGCTCAAGTATCTGGACGGCTGGACGACCGGGCGCCGGCGCAATGCCGCCATTTATGACGCGGCTTTCGGCGCGGCGAATCTTGGGAGCGCGGTCGTCACTCCGGTGTCGACGGCGGGCGGGCGGCACATCTTCAATCAATACGTCGTGCGAGTGCGGCATCGCGACGCGCTCAAGTCGATGCTCGCTGAGAATGGCATCGGTACCGAGATCTATTATCCGGTGCCGCTGCACCTGCAGCGTTGCTTCGACTATCTCGGCCACGCCCCCGGCGACTTTCCCGAATCCGAGCGCGCTGCGGCCGAGACCCTGGCGCTGCCGATCTATCCGGAGCTCGAGCCGGCGCAGCTGGCGTACGTCGTCGACACGATCGCCCGCTTCTACGACGATTCGCCCCGGCAGGTTGCTAGGCCTTCTTGAAATCGTCCGGCAATAGTTGGTGCCGCGACAACAGCTTGTAGAAATCCGTGCGATTGCGCTTCGCGAGCCGCGCTGCCTGACTGACGTTCCCGGTGGTGATCTGCAAGATCTGGGAAAGGTAATTGCGCGTGAACTCGTCGCGCGCTTCGTCGAACGAGGGCAGGCGGGCGCTGCCCCCGCCGAGGGACTGCTGCACGATCTCCGCGGTGATGATCGGGCCGGTCGAGAGCGCGACGTTTTGGCGCACCACGTTGTATAACTGGCGCACGTTGCCCGGCCAATCGGCCGTCGCCAGGAGTTCGACGGCTTCCGGCGCATAGATTTTGCGCTGGCCGATTTCCTTGGCCACCCGCTCCATGAAATGCGCGACGAGCAGAGGGATGTCCTCCCGCCGGCGGGCAAGCGGCGGAATCTCGATTTGCACCACGTTGAGACGGTAATAGAGGTCCTCGCGAAACTGGCCGCCGATCATGAGCTGATTGAGATCGCGCCGGGTCGCCGAGATCACCCGGACATTCGTGGCGATCGGCTCGTCGGCACCCGCCGGGCGGATCTGATTCTCCTGAAGCACCCGCAGCAACTTGACTTGTAGACGCATCGGCAGGTCGCCGATCTCGTCGAGCAGGACGGTGCCGCCCTCGGCGGCCCGGAACAATCCGTTTTGCGGTCGCGCAGCACCGGCCGAGGTCGACTTGTCGGCGCCGAACAATTCGGATTCGAGCTGATCCTCCGCCATCGTACCGCAGTTGATCGCGACGAAAGGCTTGTGGCGCCGCGGGCTTGCCTCGTGAATGGCGCGGGCGAGCAGTTCCTTGCCCGTGCCGCTCTCGCCCGTCAACAAAACCCGCGCATCGGTGCCGGCGACCATGTTCGCCTGTGCGAGCTTGTCCTCCATGACCTGGCTGCGGGTGATGATGCTCGCGCGCCAGTCCTCGTCGACGTGCGCGAAGCCGGAGAACTTCAGCGCCTTCTGGACGTGGTCGAGCAGCTCCTGCTTGTCGACGGGCTTCGTCAGGAACCCGAACGCGCCGCTCTGCGTCGCGTGCACCGCATCAGGAATCGTGCCGTGAGCCGTCAAAATGATCACGCGCAGGCCCGGCCAGCGGCTCTGCAATTCCTTGAGCAGTCCGATACCGTCCATGTTGTCCATGCGCAGATCCGTGATCACGAGATCCGGCCGGAATCGCACGCACGCGGCGAGCGCCGCTGCGGCGCTCTCGACCGCTTCCACCTCGTAGTTCTCGGCCCGCAGGCGGATCGTCAAGAGACGCAACAAACCCGGATCGTCGTCGACCACGAGGATGCGCGCCTTGCGCTTCTGCGGCGTCAGGCTCTCGCGCTTGCCCGAAGGCAGGCCGAAGGACAGGGGTGTCGTCGCTGCGTGTGAATATGCGTTCAAATTGCACCACCTAAGGATTCGTGGGCGGACCCGCGCCACGATTATTGATCGACCGCTCGATGTGCGTCACCGCCTCCAGTTTCGCCTTGGCCTCGTCGAGCGCCTTGCGCAGGCGGACGTTCTCGTCGCTCTCGGCCGCAAGACGCCGGTTGACCGCCGCGAGTTTGTCGCCGCCGTGGGTCTCACGCGCCGCCTCGTCGCGCAGACGCTTCGCTTCGGCCACGAGGATCAGGCGCTGATCGACTTCTTTGAGTTCCACCGTCGCGAGTAAACGCTCTACGGGAAGCAAAGTCTCGGGCCTGGCCAACAGTTCCGACAACTGTCGCTGTGCAGCGACGGGATCGGAACCGCCATGCCCGGGTGTCGCGAGCGCGAGCGCGAGCTTGAGCTTGTTGCTGGTCGTCGGCGTCAGATCCGCCGCGTCTTGCGCCGCCTGGAATAGCTCGGCCTGGCGTGCCGGGTCGCCCTGCGGCAGGTCACTCATCATCTCCAGAATGGGCGCGATCGGTGCGGCATCCGTGGACGCGCGCGTGCTTGCGCCGGGATCGACGGTTTTCTGGCGCGCAAGGCCGCTCCCCAAGCCGCAGCCGGCGAGCGTGGCGGCGCAGGTCCACAGCAGCAGACGCCGCCCGAGCTCAAGCAGCATGGGCTTTTTCGCGCGGCGCGGCGGCGGGCGGGTGCAGCGGCAGACGAACCCGGAAATGCGCGCCTCCCGCCTTGGCCTCGAGGATCTCGATGCTGCCGCCATGGGCGTTCACGAACTCCGTCACCACCGAGAGCCCGATCCCGGTGCCTTTCACGTGACCGCCCTGGGGTGTCTTGCCCTGGTAGAAGGCCTCGAAGATGCGGTTCCGCTCGTGCAGCGGAATGCCGGGGCCGCTGTCCATGACGTCCATGATGAGCTGGCCCCGCTCCGCCTTCGCATGGATCGAGATCGTGCCGCCGCGCGGAGTGAACTTCACGGCATTCGACAGCAGATTGTCGAGAATGAGGCGCACCTTGCCGCGGTCCGCCATGGGCGTGAGATCCTCGACCTGCACGTCGAGCCGCACGCGCTGCGCGACGAGCGTGAGCTGCTGGTTCTCGAGCACGGACTTGATCAGCGGCCGGAGCTTGAACTCCGAAATCTCGAGGCCGACGCTCTTGGCCTGCCAGGCGCTGAACGACAGCAGATTTTCGATGAGTCGCTGCAACTTCATGCCGTTCTCGCGCAGGATTGCAGTGACTTCGCGCTGGCCGCTCTGCAGTTCGCCGACCGCGCCGTCCATGAGCAGCTCCGTGCCCTCGCGGATGTTCGCAAGCGGCGTCTTGAGTTCATGCGACATGTGCCGCAGGAACCGATTCTTTTCCTGCGCGAGTTCGAGCAGCCGAACCCTGAGCCACTCGAGCTGCGTGGCCAGGCGTTCCAAGTCGGCCGGCCCGGTGATGACGATCGGACGCGAGAATGTGCCCCGGCCGAGTTCGCTGATCGCCCGATCGATCGCGCGGATCGGCCGGCCGAAGAGGTACGTGAACAATCCGACCACGGCCAGCGTCATCGGCACGAGGGCAAGGGTCTGCCAGAACAGGTGTTGTTGACCGCGCTCCGCTTCGCTCTGCAAGTTCGACAGCTCGCGATCGATCTCCGCGTTGGTCCGGTCGGAGACCCGCGCAGCGAGCTCCGAGATCTGCGGCAGCATGTCGATCGCCTTGGCGATGCGATCCGAGTCGGGCGGGGCCTCTTTCAGTTCGTTCAGCAGATGCCGCGTGCCGCCCTGCAGCGTTTCGAGGTCACGTCGTGACTGCTCGTCGACGGGCAGGCGGATCAACGCCTTCGCCGCGACGTTGAGCCGCTCGTTGTTGCGCGCGTAGACCTCCAGCAGATCGGCGTTGCCGATGATCTGGAACAGTCTCGCAGTGCGTTCGAGCGCGCTGATCTGCTCGAACAACACCTGATTGTTGCGTGTGCCCTGCATCCCGTGGATCACGAGCTGCTCGCTCTTGTTCGACAAGCGATTCATCTGGACGGCCGCATTGACGATTGCGAACAACAGCGGCGCGGCGACGATCGTGAATCCGATCAGCATCAGGCCGCTCAAGGACTTGGGGCGAGGCAGGCGCATACCCCGTAGTCTAGCAGCCTGCCGGCAGCGTGAAGGCGCCAAAGTCGTGACGCGATCGACCCTGTAGACTGGCGTACATGCCGACACCTGATGCTCCTTATTCGGATCTGTCGCCCGAGGCGGTCCTCGACGCACTGGAAGCCGCGGGGTTCCGCTGCGATGGGCGTGTGCTTGCGCTCAACAGCTACGAGAACCGGGTCTACCAGATCGGGATCGAGGACGGCGAACCCGTCGTCGCGAAATTCTATCGGCCCGGCCGCTGGACCGACGCGGCGATTCTCGAGGAACACGCCTTCGCGCTCGAACTCGCCGCACAGGAGATTCCCGTCGTCCCGCCGCTGGCGAGCGACGGCAACTCGCTCCACGTGAGAGGCGGATTCCGATATGCGATCTTCAAGCGGCGCGGCGGCCGCTGGCCCGAACTCGGCACGCAGGACGAGCGCGAATGGGTCGGACGGTTTCTCGGGCGCATGCATCGCGTCGGGCGCGCGGCCCGATTCCAGCACAGGCCGCGGCTGGACCTGGAGGAACTCGGGCGCAATGCGCGCGATCTGGTGTTGGACGGCGACTGGATGCCCGACTACCTCGCCGTCAAGTACGAGGACGTGACCGAGGAGATCCTGGTGGACGTCGAGGCGCGGGCGGCCGGGTGGGGCGGCGCCGCGCTCGGGCGCATCCACGGCGATTGCCATCGGGGCAACATTCTGTGGACCGATGCCGGACCCCATTTCGTCGACCTCGACGATTGTTGCACCGGACCCGCGATTCAGGATCTGTGGATGCTGCTGTCCGGGGGCCAGCAGGAAATGCGCTCCGAAATGCGGGATTTCGTGGCCGGATACGAGCAGTTCATGCCCTTCGATCGCTCGGAACTCGCCTTGATCGAGCCTTTGCGCGCGCTGCGCATGATCCATTATGCGGCGTGGCTGGCGCGGCGCTGGCACGATCCGGCATTTCCCAGGGCGTTCCCCTGGTTTTCCGAGCCGCGCTATTGGGAGGAGCACGTGCGCGCCCTCGTCGATCAACTCGACGCAGTGCGGGGTCCGATCCTCGAGTTGTGATCCGTTGCGTTGTGATCGCACGGGCATTTCGCGATCATAGGGGGATGCACTATTTGCGCCTTCCGGCTTTCGCGGTCCTGCTCGTGCTGGCAGCCTGCGGCCGGGATCCGAATCCGCCCCCCGACGGCGCGCGACCGGCGCCGCCGAAGGCGCAGAACGCCCCGAAGAGGGGGGCGACCGTCGAGGAACAAACGGCAGGAATGGTGACCGCTGTCACGCTCGGCAAGTCGGCGGTGCCGATCGAATTGAAATTCTCCCTGGACAGCCGCCCGGCGCTCGCGCGACCGCTCGCGATCAAGCTCGCAGTGCTGCCGAAAATTGCCGCGGATCTCGTCAGCCTTCAGATCGTGGATGCGGACGGTGTCGAGGTGCCGGATGGCGGTGGGGAGTTCGACATGCCGGAGGTCCTGCCGGGCATCGCCTACCTCGGATCCATCACCGTCACGCCGGCCAGATCCGGGATTCTCGTACTCAATCTCAACCTGAGCATCAAGCACGACGAAATCGTCGAAACCCGGGCCTTCTCGGTGCCGATCATCGTGCCCGAGGCAATCGCTGCCGCGGCGCCGCGAACCGCGACAAACGCCGTCCGCAACACACAAAAATAAAGCCGCAGACCGACCGCGATCAGACTATAATGGGCGGTTTCCTAGGGCACAATTGTGACGCAGAAACTCCGCAACATCGCCATCATCGCTCACGTCGATCATGGCAAGACCACGCTGGTCGACCAACTCCTACGACAATCGGGCACGCTCGATGCGCGCAAGGACCTGCAGGAGCGTGTCATGGATTCGAACGCCCTGGAGCGCGAGCGCGGCATCACGATTCTCGCGAAGAATACGGCGATCAATTGGGGCGACTTCCGCATCAACATCGTCGACACGCCCGGGCACGCCGATTTCGGCGGGGAAGTCGAGCGCGTGCTGGCGATGGTCGACTGCGTGCTGCTGCTCGTCGATGCGGTCGACGGCCCGATGCCGCAAACGCGCTTCGTGACGCAAAAGGCCTTCAAACACGGCCTTCGTCCGATCGTGGTCATCAACAAGATCGACCGCGACGAGGCACGACCGGGTTGGGTGCTCGATCAGACGTTCGATTTGTTCGACCGGCTCGGCGCGACCGATGCGCAGCTCGATTTTCCCGTGATCTACGCGTCCGCGCTGCGCGGTTTCGCGGGGCTGGACCCCTCCGTGCGGGACGGGGACATGCAACCGCTGTTCAAGACCATCGTCGAGCATTGCCCGCCGCCCGACGTCGATGCGAACGGTTCGCTCCAGCTGCAGGTGACGCTGCTCGACTATTCCAGCTATGTGGGCGCAATCGGCATCGGACGCATCAAGCGCGGCACGATCCGCAAGGGGATGGCCGTGACGGTCGTCGATCGCGACGGCAAGCAGCGCGGCGAGCGCATCACGCAGGTCTTGGGATTTCATGGATTGACGCGCGTCGAGGTCGAGTCGGCGAGCGCCGGCGACATCGTGGCGTTTGCGGGTATCCCCGAACCCAAGGTCTCCGAGACGCTTTGCGATCCGCTCAACATCGAGCCGCTGCCCCATATGACGGTGGACGAGCCGACGATCAGCATGACATTCGAGGTCAACACGTCGCCGTTCCTCGGGCGCGAGGGTAAATTCGTCACGAGCCGGCAGATTCGTGAGCGCCTCGAGCGCGAGGCGATCCACAATGTGGCGCTGCGCGTGGAACCGACTGCGGATCCGGACAAGTTTCAAGTCTTCGGACGCGGTGAGCTGCATCTCGGAGTGCTGCTCGAGAACATGCGCCGGGAAGGCTATGAAATGGCCGTCTCGCGCCCGCGGGTCGTGATCAAGCAGGTCGACGGCGCCGCACACGAGCCCTACGAACAGGTCACCGTCGACGCGGACAGCGATGCGCAGGGGGACATCATGTCGGCGCTCGGCAGCCGCGGCGCAGAACTGAAGGACATGCAGGCCGATGGCCGGGGCCGCGTGCGCCTCGATTACATGGTGCCATCGCGCGGCCTCATCGGTTTCCAGACCGAGTTTCGAACGATGACCCGCGGAACCGGGCTCTTGCATCACGTTTTCGACCACTACGGACCCGTCGTTCAGCGCGAACTCGGTCAGCGCCCCCAGGGCGTGCTGATCGCCAACGGCCAGGGCGTGGCGCTTGCCTACTCACTGTTCAGCCTGCAGGAGCGCGGCCGCCTCTGCATCGGGCCCGGCGAGGAAGTCTACGAAGGCATGATCATCGGCCTCAACAATCGCGACAACGATCTCGTCGTGAATCCCCTGAAGGGCAAGAAGCTCACGAACATGCGCGCGGCAGGCAAGGATGAGAACGTCGTCCTGACGCCTCCGATCCGCTTTTCCCTGGAACAGGCCATGGAATTCATCGACGACGACGAACTCATCGAAATCACGCCGACGTCGATCCGCCTGCGCAAGCGGAATTTGCGCGAAAACGAGCGCAAGCGCTCGGAGCGCGAGACCGTCGAATGAGGTCGGGGACCGATTGAGGACGGGCGCAGGGAGCGGGCGCCGATTTAACGGAATGTTGCCGGAAACGCGAACCACGTCACACCGGCATTGCCGCAAGGTCCTACACTCCCGCGTGTCATCGGTGCGCGGTGCATCGATGCATGCCGTGGGGGATCTTTCGGGTTGTCGCGCGAAATGGCCAAAGCGGTTGCCGACGGGACGCCCGACCGGCGGTTGAACAGTCTGCTCGAGCGGCAAGTCGTGGAATCGCGCCGGAGCGGCGGCCACATCGACGTCGACGCGCTCTTGGGCGTCATCAGCTTTCATTACGACTGTCTGGACGCCGAGCGGCGCGGTATTGCACGTTCCATGCAGATCCTGTCCGAGGAGGCGCGCGCTCTGACGCGGGAGATCCGCGAGGAGAATGCCTCGCATCTGCAATCGATCCTCGACAACGCCAAGGACGCGATCATCACGGTGGACGTCGATGGACGCATCGAGACCTGCAATCGAACGGGCGAACGGCTGTTCGGGCATTCTCAGTCCCAGATTATCGGCAAGACGCTCGATCTGATCATGCCGGGGCTCGATTCGGGCGGCGCGAAGGATTTTCTCGAGCGCGTCGCGACCAACGTCGACGACAAGCACCTCGATCTGACCGCCTACCCCGTCATGGCGATGACGAGCGGCGGCGATCGCGTCGCCGTCGAGATCGCCGTCAGCAAGGCGAGGCTCAATCAGAAAGAGGGCTTCATCGTCTGCGTCCGCGACATCACGGAGCGGCATCTCGCCGAACAATTGATGCGCGAAAGCGAAGCGCGCTACCGTACGCTCGTCGAACACGCGCCCGAAGTCATCGTCGTTTTCGACGTGGACCTCGGCAAGTTCGTCGACGTCAACGACAAGGCCTGTCGTTTCTTCAAGATGGATCGCGAGGCATTGCTCTCGAGCGGACCGGACCGCATCAGCCCGCCGCTGCAGCTCGACGGTTCGCCGTCGTTCGGCGTCGCACGCGGCTTCATCGACGGCGCGCTCGCCGGCGAGACACCGGTGTTCGAGTGGGTACATTGCGACTCGACCGGTTGCAATCTGCCCTGCGAAGTGCGCTTCGTGCGCCTGCCGAGCTTCAACCGCCGCCTCATCCGCGCGAGCATCACGGACATCACGGAGCGCAAGCGCGGTGAGGCCATCGCCGCGGGAGAACGGCGCGTATTCGAGAAGATCGCGGCGAATGCGCCGCTCGGCGGGGTGCTCGAGGCCATCGCCGAGGTCATCGAGCGTGTCATGCAGGGCGCGAGTTGCGCGATCTGCATTCTCGATCCCGAAAAGCAGTGGCTGAATCTCCAGGTCGCGCCGCGATTGGCGCGCAGTTTCATCGCCGCCATGGACGCGGCGCCGATCGGCATGGGCTTCGGCTCCTGCGCCGCCGCCGCTCATCTGGCGCGCGCCGTGTTCGTCGCGGACATCGAGACGGACCGCTGCTGGGAATACCGGCGGGAGGCGCCGCTCGCCGCGGGCCTGCGCTCCGCCTGGTCTGCGCCGATCCTGGCATCGGACGGGCAGGTCGTCGGCACGTTCGCGATCTACCGCCGCGAAGCGGGCACTCCGCTGTCCCGGGATCACGAACTCATGAGCCGCATGGCGCAGATCGCGGGAATCGCGATCGAGCGGCGCGCCGCCGAGGACGCGCTGCGCAGCAGCGAAGCCAAGTTTCGCGGTCTGTTCAACAACGTCATGGAAGGAGTTTATCAATCGGCGCTCGATGGTGAACTGCTCGCGGTCAATCCGGCTTTCGTGAAGCTGCTCGGCTACGAGTCTGCGGAGGAACTGTACGCGACGGCGGCCGACGCCCTCTATTGGTACCCGAGCGATCGCGCGAACTTCATCCGTCGGATGGACAGCGGCGGGGAGATCCGCAACGACGAATGGGTCATGCGGCGCAAGGACGGCACGATGCTGGTCGTGCTCGAGAACAGTCGCGTCGTCCGCGACAAGCTCGGGCGCACGGTCGGCTTCGAGGGGACGATCGTCGACATCACCGAGCGCAAGAAGGCCGAGACGGCGGTGTTCCAGGCGAAGGAACGCGCTCAGGTCACGCTGCAATCGATCGGCGACGCGGTCATCACGACAGACTCCGAGGGCCGGATCGACTACATGAATCCGGTCGCGGAGAGCCTGACGGGCTGGGAGAGCCGCGCGGCGCAAATGCGCCGCATCGACGAAGTTCTGGTCGTCGTCGACGAGAGCACGCGCGAGGCGGCCGAGTGTCCGGCGATGCGCTGCCTGCGCGAAGGCCGGGCTCTCGGGCTCTCCGAGCACACCGTTCTCGTCAATCGCGGCGGCAAGGAGATTTCGATCCAGGATTCCGCGGCCCCGATCCGCGATCGCGCCGGCAATCTCATCGGCGCGGTGATGGTGTTCCACGACATCAGCAAGGAGCGGCGGCTGCATCGCGCCCTGCATTACCAGGCGAGCCATGACGCGCTCACGGGACTCATCAACCGTCGCGAGTTCGAGAACCGCCTTACCGCGGCGGTCGAAAGCGTGCGCGCCGGCGGGGATGTGCGACACTCCCTGCTGTATCTCGACCTCGATCAGTTCAAGCTGATCAACGACACCTGCGGACATCCCGCGGGGGATCAGCTGCTCAAGCAGATCACGGGATTGCTGCAATCGCGGGTCCGCAGCGCCGACACGCTGGCGCGCCTGGGGGGCGACGAGTTCGGGATATTGCTGCAAAATTGCGCGGTCGATCAGGCGCAGCGGCTCGCGCAAACGCTGCGACAGGCGATCCGCGATTACCGTTTCATCTGGCAGGATGGCGTGCTCGGCGTCGGCGTGAGCATCGGAATCGTCGAGATCACGGGCGAGACGCCGACCGTCGCGAACGTCATGAGCGCGGCCGACGTCGCCTGCTACACCGCGAAGGACTCCGGCCGCGATCGCGTCGAGGTCTATCAGCCGGACCACGTGCCGGAACGCCATCGCGAGATGCACTGGGTGTCGAGGCTGACGCGGGCATGCTTTGACGGCAATTTCGAGCTTTTTTATCAGCCGATCGTGCCGATCGGTTCGACCGTGCAAACCCGGGAGCATTTCGAACTGATGCTGCGTCTGCGCGACGACTCCGGGGCGCTGATTGTTCCCGCGCAATTCATTCCCGCCGCGGAGCGCTACAACGTAATGCCCGCGATCGACCGATGGGTCGTCAAACATGCGATGGAACGCATCGTCCACCGCACCGGCTCGGGCTTGCGCCCCTACACGATCGCGATCAACTTATCCGGCAATTCCCTGAACGACGAGCGCTTCCTCGAATTTCTGATCGGGGAGTTGTCCGGGGTCGACATGGGCGCGCAGTCCCTGTGTTTCGAGATCACCGAGACCGCCGCGATCGCGAACCTCGGCAACGTCGTGCACTTCATGCGGGAGCTCAAGAATCGCGGCTGCCAGTTCGCGCTCGACGACTTCGGCAGCGGACTGTCCTCCTTCATGTACCTGAAGACGCTGCCGGTCGACTACCTGAAGATCGAGGGCCAATTCATCGAAAACGTCGCACGCGACCCGGTCGATCGCAGCATGGTAAAGGCCATCAGCCAGGTCGGCCGGGCCATGGGCATTCAAACGATCGCCGAACGGGTCGAGTCCGAGGAGGTTTTGGCCGCGCTGGGCGACCTCGGGATCGGATTTGCCCAGGGTTACCATATTGCGATGCCCCGTTCGATCGCGCATTTTCCCTACCGGAACCGGGAGCTGCGGGTCTCCTGATCCAAAACGTGAGCCCCTGCACATTCAGGGTTCACCATTGCCGCCGCTATATTTGAGTGAGGCGCAACGGCGCCGAGCCGCGTTCGGCGCCGATACACCAACGACACGAGTAGGATCAGACCGATGGGCTGTGAGGTCGAAGAACGGGATGGTCTCGTCCGCATTCGTGGCGAGATGACCATTTATGCGGCGTCGACCCTAGCCCGGGATCTGCTGCAGCGGGCCGCCGATGCGGACTCGCCGTGCCGCATCGATTTGTCGGAAGTCTCCGAGATCGACACGACCGGGGTGCAGATCCTGCTGATGGTGCGTCGCGCCCGCTCCCCGGATGCCGAACCGATCGAGGTGCTCGCTCCCAGCGCGGCGGTCACGGAGGCGCTCGGGCTGCTGCGCCTCGGCGACGTGGTGGGCAGATGAGCAGGGACCCAGCGCTCGATACCTTCATTGCGGAATGCAGCGAACTGACGGGTAACATGGAAGCCGTGCTGCTCCGCTGCGAACAAGGCGGAGGCGACCCGGGCGCCATCAATGAACTGTTCCGCGCGGCACACACGATCAAGGGATCTTCGGGCCTGTTCGGCCTCGACGGGATCGTCGCCTATACCCACGTCGTCGAGAGCATCCTCGACAAGGCCCGTGAGGCATCCGCGGCGCTGAGTCCGGAACTCGCGGCCGTCCTGCTCGAGTGTCTCGACCACATTCGACAGCTCGTCGACGCCGTCGCCACGGGGGCCGAGAGCAGCGACCCTCGGCTCGCGAGCGCGGGCGATGCCAGTCTGAAACGCCTCACGGCGGTTTCCGGCTATGCCGTCGCGCGGCGCGCGTCGGCGGCGCCGGCCTCGTCCACACCGTCTCCCGCCGCCGACGGTCCGGCGCCCGTCGACGGCGGTGGCCTGCGCGTCGGTGCGGACAGCTGGCACTTGTCCGTACGGTTCGACCCGAACGTGCTCAGGAACGGCATGGACCCGCTGGCGTTCATCCGATACCTGACGACGTTCTGCACGATCACCGGACTGCACGTCGTCGATGATGCGCTCCCGCCGGCCGCCGACTTCGACGCCGAGGAGTGCCGTCTCGGTTTCGAAATCGCCCTGAAGACCGACGCACCCAAGGCACGCATCGAAGCGGCCTTCGAATTCGTCCGCGACGAGTGTCGTCTGCGGATCCTGCCGCCGCGTTCGCTCGTTTCCGATTACGTTGCGTTGATCCGTGACTTGCCGGAGGCCGACGGCCGTCTCGGCGAGTCCCTGGTCCGCTGCGGCAGCCTGACGGCGCAAGAGCTCGCGGCCTGTCTGCAGGCGCAGGCGACTCAAATCGCAGCGGTGGGCTCTGCGCCGCCGCTCGGCGCCATGCTCGTTGCCGAAAACGTCATTCAGCCGGCGGTCGTCGCCGCGGCCGTCCAGCAGCAGACGGAGGCCCGATCCACCAAAGAGTTGAAGACGGCGGAGAGCCGCTCGATCCGCGTCGACGGCGACAAGCTCGACCGGCTCATCGATCTGATCGGCGAACTCATCATCGCCGGCGCCGCCACGGGTTCGCGGGCACGCAGCGCGGGCCTCACCGAGCTCAACGAATCCGCGCTGCACCTGGCGCGCATCGTCGAGGAGGTGCGCGACCAGGCCCTCAAGCTGCGCGTCGTGCAAATCGGACCGACATTCGCGCGCTTTCAACGCATCGTTCGCGACGTGGCGCGCGAGACGGGCAAGGAAATCACGCTGGAGACGAGCGGTTCGGAAACCGAACTCGACAAGACCCTGGTGGAACGCATCGGCGATCCGCTGACCCATCTCGTGCGCAATGCCATCGACCACGGCATCGAGAAGCCCGAGGTCCGGCGCGCGCGCGGCAAACCCGCCGCGGGCATCGTGCGCCTCAACGCCTATCATGATGCCGGCTCCGTGGTCATTGAGATTTCCGACGACGGCGGCGGTCTGAACCGCGATCGAATAGCCGCAAAAGCCATCGAGCGCGGTCTGATCGGATCCGGGCAATCCCTCAGCGACCCGGAAATCTTCGCACTGATCTTCGAGCCCGGATTTTCGACCGCCGATCAGGTGACGAACCTGTCGGGACGCGGCGTCGGCATGGACGTCGTCAAGAGCAACGTCACCGCCCTGCGCGGAACCGTGGAGATCGACAGCCAGCAGGGCCGCGGTACCCAGGTGCGTCTGCGGCTGCCGTTGACGCTCGCGATCATCGACGGCTTCCAGGTCGGCATCGGTGCGTCGAATTTCGTGATTCCCTTGGATCTCGTCGAGGAGTGCGTCGAAATGAGGCAGGCCGCCGACGGGGCCGCGGCGGGCGCGCCGTTCGATCATCACGGCTCCGTGTTGCCGCTGATCCGGTTGCGCGACATGTTCGAGATTCCCGGCCGGCCGGAGCGCCGCGAGAGCGTCGTGGTCGTGCGCGGAGCAGGCCATCGGGTCGGCATCGTGGTCGACGATCTGCTCGGCGAATTGCAGGCGGTCATCAAACCCCTGTCCAGGCTTTTCAAGCAACTTCAGGGCATCGCGGGTTCGACGATACTCGGCAGCGGCCGGGTCGCCTTGATCCTGGACGTGCCCGGCCTGATCGAGCGCACGCGCTTCGCGAGCGCCGCGACCCATGCACGACCGCGATCGCTGCGAACGCAACCGACAGAGGATTAATCTATGGTACGCAACGATACCGCGGCGCCCGCCCCGAATTCCGAAGGCCGGCACGATCAGGACCAATACCTCACTTTCGTGCTGGGCCGCGAGACCTTCGCGCTGGGAATCCTCGGAATCAAGGAGATCCTGGAATACGAGACACCGACGGACGTGCCGATGATGCCCGCATTCGTGCGCGGGGTCGTCAATCTGCGCGGGATGGTCGTGCCGGTCATCGATCTGTGCGCGCGGTTCGGCCGCCCGAGCGCGCCGGTCACCAAGAAGACCTGCGTCGTGATCGTCGAAACCCTGGCGCACGATGAACGCCAGGTCCTCGGCATCGTCGTCGATGCAGTCAACGAGGTCCTCGTGATACCGCATACGGACATCGAACCGGCGCCGTCGTTCGGCTCCTCGGTGCGTACGGACTTCATCCATGGGATGGGCAAGGTGCGCGACAAGTTCGTCGTGATTCTCAACGTGGACCGGGTGCTCTCCATCGATGAGATGGAAAACCTCGCGAGCGTCAAGCACCCGAATCCGGCCGCCACCGTCCGCTCGGGAGCAGAGGGCCGAGCCGAGTGAGCGCAACCGCGCCAATCGAGGGGCACTGCGAACCGGATGCGTATGCGCCGAGCCCCTCCGAGGAATTCTGTCTCGAAGCGCTGCCGATCTTCTCGAAGCAGATCGAAAACGTGCGCGAGCAGACGGAAGATGCGATCGTCGCACTCTCCACCCGCTTCCGCGGCATCGTCTCGAGCCTCGATGCCGCGATGAACGCCTCGCAGGAGGTCTCGGGCGACGGGGGTCGAGACCTCTCGACCGCGATGGACGACGGCAGGGAACAACTTCTCCAGGTCATCGCCGCGCTCACCGAGATTCGCGGCAGCCGCACGGCCCTGATCGGGCAGATCCGTTCGCTCGGCATTTACACGCAGGAACTGCGCGAGATGGCGAAACACGTCGAGATGATCGCCTTCAACACCAATATGCTCGCCCTGAACGCCGCGATCGAAGCGGCCCACGCGGGCGGCGACGTCGGTAGAGGATTCTCCGTGGTCGCCCAGGAGGTTCGCCATCTCGCCACCGCATCGCGCGAGACGGGAAAGGTCATCGGCCAGAAGATCAGCATCATCAACGAATCGATCGAGAAAATTCTCGGCGCCAACGAACAGGTGACGGAGCGCGAAAACTCGGCGGTCAAGGAGTCCGAGGGCCGCATCACGAAGGTGCTCGAACACTTCGGCGCAATGACCGAGCGCCTGCTGCGTTCCGCCGAGCAGTTCCGCCGCGAGAGCGAGGTCATCAAGGACGAGGTCATGGAGTCGATGGTGCAGCTGCAGTTCCAGGATCGCACCGGTCAGATTCTCGCGAACGTCTCGCGAAACATCGAAGAGCTGCCGGAGATCGCGGGTTCTCTGCAGGCAAAGGCCGGCCCGGGCGATGGGCGCGAGGCCGCGCAGGAATACCTTGAGGCGATCGCCCGCGGTTATACGACGGATGAGCAGAAGCGAATACACGACGGCGGCACGGTGCACTCGGTGAGGCCGCAAGCCACGGAATTTTTTTGATGAGGAAAATATCATGTCCAAGCGAATCTTGATCGTCGATGACTCAGCCTCCGTGCGCCAGGTCGCCGGCATGGCTCTCACCCGCGCCGGTTACGAAGTGGTGGAGGCGACCGACGGCGAGGACGGCGTCAGCAAGCTCTCGGGCAAGCTGAACTTGATCATCAGCGACGTCAACATGCCGCGCATGGACGGCATCGGTTTCCTCAAGGCCGTCAAGGCGCACCCGAGCTACAAGTTCACGCCCGTGATCATGCTCACGACCGAGGCGGGCGACAACATGAAGAGCCAGGGTCGCGCGGCCGGCGCGAAAGCCTGGATCACCAAACCGTTCCAGCCGCAGACCCTGCTCGACGCGGTTTCCAAGCTGGTGATCGCCTAAACGCGAAGCGCGCCGATGCGCGAGGTCGAACTGACCGATGCGGAGTTTGCGCAGGTCCGCGCCTTTGCGCTGCGCGCGGCCGGGATCAGCCTCTCGCCTGCGAAGAAGACGCTGGTCATGGGGCGCTGGCACAAGCGGCTCGTGCACCATGGCCTGTCGACCTACGCGGCGTACCTGCGGCTGATAAATGCCGCGGACGGGGCCGCCGAGAGGCAGGTTTCGATCGATCTGCTCACGACGAATGAAACCCATTTCTTCCGGGAGCCGAAGCACTTCGACTTCCTGCGCAACGACGTGCTCGCGCACGCGAATCCGCGCGATAGGTTTCGAGTCTGGAGCGCCGCCTGCTCGAGCGGCGAGGAGCCCTACAGCGTCGCGATGCTGCTCGCCGACCGGCTCGCCCACCGGGAGTGGGAGGTTCTGGGTACGGACCTTTCGAGCCGCGTCCTCGACGACGCGCGAGGCGGCCTCTACGACGCCGTGCGCACCCAGGGAATCCCCGATGAGTATCTCCGGCGCTTCTGCCTGAAGGGCACGGGGCCGTACGCAGACAAGGTGCTCGTCGACCGACCCCTCCGGGAGCGGGTGCAGTTTCGTCAGGTGAACCTCAACGGCACCCTGCCGAACCTCGGACAGTTCGACGTGATCTTTCTCAGAAACGTCATGATTTATTTCGACACGGCGACGAAGGCCGATGTCGTGGGACGGCTGCTGCCGTGCCTCAAGCCCGGCGGATATTTTCTGATCGGTCATTCGGACACGCTCTCCGGTGTGAGCCACGAACTCGAGACCGTCAGGGCGGCGATCTTCCGCAAGGCACAGGCGTGATCGTCGCGTCCTCCTCGAGCGTGTTCCTGCGCGCCGGAGACTTCTACTTCGGCCGCGGCGAAGTGCGATTGCGGACTCTGCTCGGAACCTGCGTCTCGGTGGCGCTGTGGCACCCGCGCAAGCGGATCGGCGGCATGTGTCATTATCTCCTGCCGACCCGGGGCAGGGCCGACGGCGCCGCGGAAGGATCCGCGGGACTCTACGCGGACGAAGTGTTCGGGCTGTTCAATCTGGCCGTCAAGAAATACAAGACCGTGCCGGCCGATTACGTCGTCAAGCTGTTCGGCGGCGGCAATATGTTTCCGCGCAGGACGGACGGCCGGCGCTGCGCCGACCAGCCATGCGGGGATTCGCAGCGAAAAGCCTGCGCACTGGTCGGCTGCCAGAACGTGGCTGCGGCACATGGCCTGCTCGAGTCCTGCGGTTATCGCATCGTGGCCGAGGACGTGGGCGGGGAGGGCAGCCGGCAGATCGTCTTCGATCTGGCCGACGGAAGCCTCTGGGTGAGTCGTGGTTCGGCCATGGAGTCGGTATGAAAAAGATTCGCGTCCTCATCGTCGACGATTCTGCGGTCGTTCGCCAGGTGCTCTCCGCGCAACTGGCCTTGGATCCTTCGATCGAGGTCATCGCCGCGGTCGCGGATCCGCTGTTCGCGATGAACCGCATGAAGATCGAATGGCCCGACGTCATCGTCCTCGACGTCGAAATGCCGCGCATGGACGGCCTGACCTTCCTGCGCAAGATCATGGATGAGCGCCCGACGCCCGTGGTCATCTGCTCGACGCTCACCGAACGGGGCGCCGAGACGACGCTCGAGGCGCTCGCCGCGGGGGCGGTCGCGATCGTCACGAAGCCGAAGCTCGGCCTGAAGAAATTTCTCGAGGATTCTTCGGCGGACCTGGTCGGTGCCGTGAAGTCGGCAGGCAGTGCGAACGTGCTGCGCCTGAAGGCCTCGCTCCCGGCGCGCGGTGCTCGCGCCATGATCAAGCCTGCTCCGGGATCCGCCGTGTCCCGCGCTACCGCGAAACATACGGCCGACGTCGTGCTCGCGCCGCCGGGCTCGCAGGCGATGAAGCAGACGACCGAGCGCATCGTCGCGCTGGGGACCTCGACGGGCGGGACGCAGGCGCTCGAACAGGTCCTGACCGCGCTGCCGCGCGGCTCTCCGGGCATCGTCGTGGTTCAGCACATGCCCGAAAAATTCACGGCGGCATTCGCCGCGCGGCTAGACGGCCTCTGCGACGTCGAAGTGCACGAAGCGGTCAACGGCGAGCGTCTGCTGCCGGGGCACGTGCTGATCGCGCCGGGCGGGA
>Ga0302320_10001376_pt1 | contig 58549 bp, 51 predicted proteins | sample Bog_T0_3_FD_202130 | JGI IMG/M metagenome (GOLD analysis project Ga0302320, IMG submission 202130) | Peat permafrost microbial communities from Stordalen Mire near Abisko, Sweden - Bog_T0_3 | ecosystem: Environmental > Terrestrial > Soil > Wetlands > Peat | place: Sweden: Abisko, Stordalen Mire... | reverse complement strand
CGCCGTACCCCGGCCGGCAATATCAAATGCCGTGCCGTGGTCGACGCTGGTCCGGACGATGGGTAACCCGAGGGTTATGTTGACCCCGCCCTCGAGGCCGAGGACCTTCACCGGTCCGTGCCCCTGGTCGTGGTACATGGCGACAACGCAGTCAAAGTCGCCACGACCCGCTCGGAAGAACACCGTGTCGGCAGGGAGCGGCCCTTTTACTTGTTGCCGCCAGGTCTTGAGAGCATCAACGGCGCGTACCAGAGATTGCGGCCCGCCGAAGGAACCGGCCTTTGTCACCAGGCCCAAGTGCCCCTCATCCGTTACGAGCAGCGGCATGGCCATCTCGACCTCCCCGATCACCCATCCGGTTTTCTCGCCCAGCGCTTCGAGCACGGCACGGGCCGTCTCGCCGCCGGTAGCTACTATTCCGGTACCCGCCAACCCGGCCCTCACCGTCTCACCGGCCGAGACGACAAGCCGAGCATGGTCCGCCACCTCTTCGCTTGACGCGTCCGAGGCGGGGGCGCGCACGACCACCGTCCCGCCTGCGGCGAGGTGCGCCTGCAGGACAGGCTTGCGCTCGAGGGCCCAGCTAGTCACGGGCCCGTCCGGCGCGACCTCGGTCACCATGGCCCCACATGAAGCCAGGGCCGCAACCTGTTGCCGGGCGATCTGCTCTCGGGTGGCGACCAGGACCAGCGCCGCTCCCGAGCCCCGGGCCCCTCCGACATGGTCCGAAGGGACCTCGGACAGCCGTGGTACCGCCGGCGGCCCCGCCGTGGTCCCGTTGCTCGCAGAGGCCAGGGCGTTGGCCACATGAGCCGCCAGCCCGGCGGACCCGGCCCAGATGACGGGCCGGGCTATTTCACTACCCGCTTCGACCAGGGCGGCCAGGTCCGCCTCCTCCTCGGCGTCGGCCAGCGCGATGGCGCCCGCCGGAAGTCGGGACAGCGACGCGGGAGCACGCCCGTCGCGCAGCTCGCTCAGGGGCAGGTGCACGTAGGTGCGCCCGGCCTCACCGACCAGCCTGTGGAACAGCGAGCGGGGGGTGCCCGGGCCCGGGACAGTGCAGATGGCCCTCCCGTACGACCCGGCCAAAAGCGGGGAGCGCCGGGCTGGCGATGGCCAAAGCCTCAGGCCAAGCGTCGAGGGCACCGGCGAGCTCGTCAGCCGGGTTGCCTCGGAGCTGGGAGTCGAGCTTTTTGAAAACGTCGGCATTTATGTCGCGGGCGCTCTTCACCGCGCTGAAGTTTTCAAGATAGGCGAGCTCCGGAAGGCAATAGCGGGTACGCAGGTCGACCCCCACCACGTCCGCACGTGCCGACAACGCGCCCATGGCGGCGCGGCTCGTCGTCACGGCGACCGAAAAGCCTTCCCGCCGGAACGCCAGCGCGGAATCAGCCGCTCCCGTGAGGTCGTCGGCCACGATAGCCATGCGCAAAGTCGTCACCGCCAGAGGCTCATATGGGGGCAGGACCGAGCTCGTCAAGGAGGCGCTGCATGGCGACGTACGCCTTGTTGCGGTAAGCAACGAGCTCCCGCACCCGCTCAGCAGGGACATCGAAAAACCCGGCGCCGCTCTTGGTACCGAGCTTGCCTGCCTCGACCAGCTCCCCCAGCACGTGGGGGGTGGCGAACCGTCCGGGGAACCCGGCCTGCAATGACTTGTAGCAAAAGGCGTAGACGTCGAGACCGGCCATATCGGCAACCGCAAACGGGCCAAAAAACGGCAACCGGAAGCCGAAGGTGGTGCGCACGATCGTGTCGATGTCCCGGGCTGAAGCCACACCTTCGTCAAGCAGCTCCGTGGCCTCTTGGAACAGGGCGTACTGGAGGCGGTTCAGTACAAAACCGGTCACGTCCCGCACCTGAGCACACTGCTTGCCACCGGCCTCAATGATCTGCTTCGCCGTCGCCAGGGACCGGGGCTCGGTCCCGGCGTGGGGTATCAGCTCGACGCCGGGGATGAAGGGCGCCGGATTGGAGAAATGGACACCAAGGAAGCGGCCCGGAGCCGTGACTGCTTCAGCCAACGTGCCGATGGGTATCGTCGACGTGTTCGTGCCGATGACGGCGTCGGGGCGGGCAGCGGCGCTGATCGAGGCCAGGGCCCGCTGCTTGACATCGACGATCTCGGGGACCGATTCTTCGATGAACTCGGCCTCTCCCACCGCGTCTTCGATCGACACCGCCGCTCGGAGGTTCCTGCTCAGGATCTCGGTCGAGCCGGGCGGGAAGAGCCCGTCGGCCACGAACTGGCTCGATTCCACCAACAAGCGCTCGTAGCTCTTGACCGCCACGTCTTCGGAAAGGTCGGCGAGCGCGACAGTGGCACCTGACAAGGCCAGCACCTGAGCGATGCCACCGCCCATATAACCCGCCCCCACGACCGCGTACCGGCTTGTCATTGCTCTTCCTCCTCGTTGACCCGCTCGTACCCGCTTACCGCCTCGACCTTTGCCGCCGAAGGTGACGTCGGGTCGAAGTGGTAGTCCAGCCACTGGTCGACAAGCTTCTTGGCGAGCTCGAGGCCGATGACCCGCTCTCCCATCGTCAGGACCTGAGCGTTATTACTGAGGACCGACCGCTCTACCGAATAGCTGTCGTGCGCCGTCACGGCGCGTACACCAGGGACCTTGTTGGCAGCTATGGCTACCCCCATCCCCGTCCCGCAGAACAGCAATGCGCGGTCGGCCTCGCCGGCGGCGACCTTGCGCGCCGCGGCTACGGCCACATGGGCGTACGCCGTGGCGTCGGCTCGTGTGCCCACCCCGACGTCGTCCACCGAGGCAACGCGGGGGTCACGTTGCAGCATGGCCTTCAACTCGTCCTTATAGCCCATGCCGGCATTGTCGCTGCCGACCACGATCCGCCATCCCTTCCCCACAGCTGTCTCCCTACTCCGCCCGACTGGGGCCGTTATCGTCGGCCCAGGCGTCGGCCTGGGCGGCCAGCGCCGTGACTATGAGAGCGAAGGACACCGCTCCTGGGTCCGGCGAACCGACACTTCTTTCAGCCAGGGGACGGGCGCGCCCTTTACGCGGCCGAAGGGCGGCCGTAGCAGCGGCGGCGTTCGTGGCCGCCTCAGCCGAGGTGCGCAATGCGGCTGGCACTTCGTTCCCCTGAGCTATCTCCAGGCTCAGGACTTCGACAAAGGGGTTGAGGGCGTCGACGACCGTCTTGTCCCCCAGCTCGGCCTGGCCGAGGCCCACGATGGCATCGCGCGCCGCTGTCACCGCCCTCACCAGGTCCGCCGCGCCATAGGAGCCACGGCTGCGCAAGCTCGACGCGAGTGCCATCAGCGCTGCGCTCCAGAGCGCTCCTGAAGTACCGCCGGCGCGCTCCGACCACTCCTCCCCGGCCGCCATCAGGACCTCGCGCACGCCGGCGCCCCGGCGTACAGCCGCGGCGGCGGCCTCGGCGGCGCCGTCTGCCCCCCGGCACATACCGGCCCCGTGGTCACCGTCACCGGCCACGGCGTCGAGGTCTCCCAGTTCGCCCTCGTGCTGGTGGACCACCCGGGCAGCAGCTCCCAGAGCCAGCGCAGCCAGCCGGGCCAGTCGCTGCGATGCCGTAGACGCCGGCTCGTAGGTGATGGCGGCAACGTCCGTGGCCGCCACCTGGCGGCGCTCAAAGGGAGGGCGATGTGGTTTGCGGAAGGCGGGCGCGTCAGCCGGCGCCGACCATAGCGCCTCGAGCTCCTCGTCGGTCCAAAACAAGCTGAGCGAGAGGCCCGCCATGTCCAAGCTCGTAACCAGCTCACCGCACTCGGCATCGGCGACTTCGACGCCGGCCGCCGCCAGGTGCGCCGCCACGTGGCCGAACAGCACGAACAGCTCCTCGTACTTGATGGTGCCCAGACCGTTCAACAGCACCACAGCCCGCTCGACCGACCCCTCGGGCCTCTCCTCGAGCAGCCGGGCGACCAGCATCTGCGCCAGGTCATGGGCCGACGGCAAGGGCACGTCGCTGATCCCGGGTTCGCCGTGGATACCGAGCCCGATGGACATTTGCCCGGGTGGGACGCTGAACAGCGGTCCGGGCGCACCGGGAAGGGTACAGCCATTGAAGGCCACGCCGAGCGTGCGCGTCCGGGCATTGGCCTTGCGGGCGAGCCTTTCCACCTCGTCCAGGCCGAGCCCGGCGTCCGCCGCTGACCCGGCGACCTTAAAAACTGTGAGGTCCCCGGCGATGCCGCGCCGGTCGGCCATCCGCTCGACCGGCGCACTGGCAATGTCGTCAGTGACGACGACGGTGCGGGCGTCGGTACCCTCAGACCGCAGGCGCTGCTCTGCTTGCCCGAACTGCATCCGGTCACCGGCGTAGTTGCCATAGCTGAACAGCACGCCTCCGCCGCTGTCGACCGCCCGCGCCACCCGGTAGGCCTGCCCGGCGGAGGGCGAGGCGAAGATCTTGCCGCATACCGCCCCCATGGCCAGGCCGGGGCCGACCAGGCCGGCGAAGGCGGGGTAGTGGCCCGACCCTCCGCCGATCACCACGGCGACCTGGCCAGGCCTACTGGCTGCCGCCCGGACAACGCCCCCGTCGGCTCGAAGCACGTAACCGGGATAAGCCGCCGTGAAGCCGGCCAGGGCGTCGTCGGCAAAAGCTCCAGGATCGTCGAAGACCCGGGTCATGGCCGGCTCTCCCGGCTGACGGCCCCGGGTGGTCGGGGCCCGACTTGAACGACGCGGCTCTCCCCGAGGTGGTAACCGTCCGACCGGGGAAGGATCCTGTCACGGAGGTATTGCTGGTTGGAAGCGCTCACGCTCAAGCCGTCACCTCCATAGTGCTCAGTGCAGATGACCCCTTGGTAGCCCACAGAGATGGCGTACCGGAAGGCTTCTCTGTAGTTGATCACACCGGACTCCAATGGCGCCGGGAAGGCGGCAAACCAACCACGGGCGACGTCCTCGTCGCGAAAATAGTTCTTGACGTGCCAATAATTGGCATAAGGCAGCGTCTCGCGCACGAGCACCCGCCAGTCCTCCACGGGCCGGTGCAGGCGGACCAGGTTGCCGATGTCGGGGTTCAGCCCGACGTTTTCGAGCCCGATGTCCTCGACCAGGCGTACCGCCGAGCTCGCCGTGCCGAGGTAGGTGTCCTCGTACATCTCCAGGGACACGAGCACGCCCACCTCGGCGCCATGACGACCTAGGTCCCGGAAGCGGGACACGGCGGCCGCCCAAACCTCGGCGTCGCCCACCGGGTCCTTATGGCCTTCGACGGTCCAGAACCACAGCTGCCGGCGCTGCGCGGGGGTCAGGTCCTGGTGCAGCCCGAAGGAGACCACCCCCACTCCCAACCGGGCCGCGGCGTCCACAGTGCGATGGCTATAAGCAAGGTTGGCGTCCGCGTTGGCGGCGTCGATCACGCTCCGCCTGATCGCCGAGATCGCCGCCGGCTCGACCCCGGCCTCGGACGCCGCGGCTCGAAGGTCGTCCAGCCTCGCCTCGGACAGGTCGCCGGGACGGACCCAACTGTCGGTGAGGTCGACGTGCGCGAAACCGGCATCGGCGACCTCAGCGAATGTGGCCACCCATTCTTCCGGCCCAGCTTCCTGTACGACGGTCCCGTCCGCCTTGATGGCAGGGAACGGGAGGAGGGCAGCGGCAATAGGCCAATCTGCGGCAGTGAGAGGAATGGGGTGCCTACCTTTCTTGTCCGGGCCAGCTTGGATCTTGTCTGGGCCGGCTCGCTAGAGGATCTCGACCGTGGGTTGGGAAACCCGATCGAAGCCGACCTCACGCTTGGGGCCGCTGAGCGAAAAGACGAGGGTCTCTTTGATCTCGGCGCTCGAGGTACCGACGAGGAGGCGGACCTCGCCGGGTTCGACCTGACGCTGCCCGGCGCGCCCGGTATAGGAGGTGAGGTCGGCATGCATTTTCAAGACGACTGTGCGGGTGGTGCCGGCCGCCAGCACGACGCGGGCGCTCCCGATCAGCTGCCGGGTCGGCCGGGCCACCTCCGCTACGGGATCCTGGAGGTAGACCTGGACGACCTCGGTCGTTGACCTCCCGTTGTCGTTGTAAAGGGCGACGGCGACCTCACATATGCCGTCGACGGGCCAGGAGGCCGAAGAACGTCTCTCGACGCCCAGCCAGGTGACCGGCGCATAAGACAGGCCATGACCGAACGCGAAAAGTGGTGTGGGGTCGACCGAGCTCACCTTGCTGACCTGAGTCAGCGCCGGCCCCAGGTACGTCCCAGGTTGACCGCCCCCGGGCCCCGGGAAGCTCACGGGAAGACGACCGGACGGGTTGACCTTACCGCTCAGGACATCGGCTATGGCCGTGGCCCCCTCCTCACCGGGAAAGAAGCCGCATACGGCCGCGGCCAATCGGCCGGCGAAGGGGCATAGGTCGTACGGCCGCCCGACCAGCAGGACGAGGACAACGGGCGTGCCTGTGGCCAATAACGCTTCCAGGAGCTCTCCCTGTCTTCCCGGGAGCCTGAGGTCGACAGCATCGCACCCTTCGCCCGAGGTACCGCCGCCGAACAGGCTGGCATGGTCACCGAGCACGGCGATACAGACGTCCGATTTGGCCGCCACGCGAGCGGCTTCGGCGATCTCTTCGTCGCTGCCTTCGGTCACCGAACAGCCCTGCGCAAAAGAAAGGTCATAGCCGGCCGGGCCCTGAGCGAGGACCTCCCGCAGGGTCGGGACGGCCACGCCCATAGGGACGTCGGGAAAGTGCCGGCCGGCGTGCATGGGGAACGAGTAGTCACCGAGCATTGCCCCAGCGACATCCGCCCGTGGACCGACCAGAGCCACCCGGGCGCCGGGCTTGAGGGGCAGTACCCCGGCGTTGGACATGAGCACGAGCGATCGCTGGGCGATCTCCCGGGCGAGCTCTCGCGATGCCGCGTCGTCCAGCGCCCTGTCGCCTTCGCCCTCGCGGAGAAGCGGAGGCTCCGCAGACCAGTCGGGATCGAGCAGGCCCAGCTCGCACTTCTGGCTCAGGACGCGCTCGAGGGCACGGTCGACCAGGACGGTGCCGATCTGGCCGGAAGCGACGGCGTCTAGCAACGGTTGCCCGTAACAGTCGACCATCGGGAGCTCGACGTCGATCCCTGCGGTCAGGGCGAGCTGGGCGGCCTCAGACGGGCTGCCGGCGACGCCGTGAAGCTTCTGGAGGAAAGCCACCGCGAAATAGTCCGAGACCACGGTCCCCTCGAAGCCGTACTTGCCGCGCAGCAGCTCGGTGACCAACGCCCCGTCGGACGCTACCGGCACCCCGTCCAGGTCGGTGTAGGAGTTCATGACCGACCGGGCGCCCGAACGCAGCGCCATCTCGAAGGGGGGCAGGAACACGTCCGCCAGCTCGCGCGCACCGATCGAGACAGGGGCCAGGTTGCGGCCCGAGCGCGACGCCGAGTAACCGACGAAGTGCTTCAGAGTGGCGACCACGCCGGCCGACTCGACACCTCGGACGTACGCACTGCCAATGGTCCCGACCAGATAGGGATCCTCGCCGATGGTCTCCTCTGTGCGGCCCCAGCGCAGATCCCGGACCACGTCGAGCACGGGGGCCAGGCCCTGATGGACACCCAGACGCCTCATCAACTGGCCGATATGCGCACCTAACCGTTCGATCAGTTCGGGGTCGAAGGTCGCGCCCCAGCACAGCGGGGACGGGTACACGGGCGCCTTCCACACCGACACGCCGGTAAGGCACTCCTCGTGCACGAGCGCAGGTATGGCGAAGCGGCCCGCGGCCATAATCTCGCCCTGTGCCCGGGCCAGGGCCTGGGCGCCGACCACCGGCTCGACCGGCGCCGTGCCGTACGGCCGCGTCAGTTGCCCGACCCCGCGGGCCAGTACTTCCTTCCACTCGCTGCCGCCCGTCCCCATGTCGCTCTGGTATGGCGCCACCTCACCGGTCTGCTCATCGACGCCCAACCAGAGCCCGTAGAGCTGGCCCGTCTTCTCCTCGATGGTCATCTTCGACATGAGGTCCTTGACCCGCTCGGCCACGGAGGCGCCCGGGTCACGCCAGAGCTCCTGGTCCACGTCGGTCCCCATGGCGTTGCTCCGTTCTCTTGTCACGCCAGCACGAGCCCGTGTCACTCCAGGACGAGCACAGCGCCGGCTGTAGGATGTAGGATCTAACACTATGACGGCGGAGCCCTATGGTCAAAGAGCGGCAGTGCCGAGGACCGCCATAGGCTAGAGGGAATGGCTTCGCCACTTCCGGACCGCACCCGATATGCCATCGTCGGCACCGGGAGCCGGGCCACGATGTACATCGACGCGATTTGTGGGCAATACGCCGACCACTGCGACCTCGTCGCTCTGTGCGACACGAGCTCGGTCCGCATGGCCTACCACAACAAGCGTCTGGCTTCTCTCTACAAGCGTGACGAGGTGCCCGCTTTCCCGGCCCATGACTTCACGGTCATGATCGGTCAGCGCCGCCCGGACGTCGTGATCGTTACGACCGTGGACGCGTTCCACCACCTTTACATCATCAGCGCCATGCAGAACGGCTGTGATGTGGTTACGGAAAAGCCGATGACCATCGACGCCGAGAAGGTAGGGGCGGTCCTGTCGGCTGTGGAGCAGACAGGACGCCGCCTGACGGTGACGTTCAACTATCGCTACGCGCCGGGCTTCACCCGGCTCCGACAGGTCATCGCCGAAGGAGCGATCGGGGCACCTCGTCTGGTGGACTTCTCCTGGATGCTGGACACGAGCCACGGCGCCGATTACTTCCGGCGTTGGCACCGTGAGAAACCCATGTCCGGCGGTCTGCTCGTCCACAAGGCCAGTCATCACTTCGACCTGGTCAACTGGTGGACCGGGTCCTGGCCGGAGACGGTGTACGCCCTGGGCTCGCTCGCCTTTTACGGGAGCAGGGCGGCAAAGGCCCGAGGCGAGGACTACTCGTACAGCAGGTACACGGGCAACACCACCGACGACCCCTTCGCCCTCGACCTCGGCCGCAGCGAGATGCTCCAAGGCCTTTACCGGGACGCGGAGGCAGAGACGGGTTACGTGAGGGACCGCAATGTCTTCGGCAAAGACATCTCCATCGAGGACACGATGGTGGTGAGCGCCCGCTACCGCAGCGGGGTGTTGCTGAGCTACTCCCTAGTCGCGTACTCCCCCTGGGAGGGCCTCAGAGTGGCCATCACGGGGGACAAAGGCCGGGTCGAGCTGTACGAGCGCCACGGCGCGCACGTGATCGAGCAGACCCCCACGGGCGAGGAGGGACCGGGAGCCGCCGGGGCCGGCCCGTTGCGCCAAATCCTCCTGTTCCCCATGTTCCAAGGCCCGCTGGAGGTCGAGATCCCGGAGGGCAGAGGCTCACACGGCGGGGACGGGTACATGCTGGAACAGTTGCTCGGCAGCAACCCACCGCCCGACCGCTGGGGATGGAGGGCCTCCCATCTCGATGGTGCAGCGTCGGTCCTGCTCGGTGCGGCAGCCAACCGGTCGATAGCCACCGGCCGGCCCGTCACCATTGAAGAGCTCGGCGTCACCTTGCCGCCAAGACCGTAAGGAACTAACCATGAGGGACAGCTCCGGAGGGAGCTCAGGGCCGGCCGAAGGGCGACCCGTGGATGCGTTGGTCCCCCGCCCGGCCCAAGGGAGGCGGTACACGCACCACCGGCGCGTCCGGGTCAGCGACGCCGGTCCGGAGGGTGCCTTGCGCCTCGACAGCTTGGCCCGGTACCTGCAGGATGTGGCCACCGACGACTGGGCCGACGCCGGCCTGAGCCCCGATGAGATCTGGGTCGTACGCCGCACGACGGTACAAGTGGCCGGCGGTGGGCGGTGGCCGGCATTGGGGGAAGACGTCGACCTGACTACGTGGTGCGGGGGTACGGGCCCGGCCTGGGCCGAACGGCGCACCGACCTCGAAGCCAACGGCGTGCCCATCATCGAAACCGTCGCCTTGTGGGTACCTCTCGACACCGCGGGACGCCCGCTGCGGCTCGGGCCGGAGTTCCACGATGTTTACGGCGAAGCGGCGGGCGGTCGGCGGGCGTCGGGCCGGGTACCGGTCGCCCCAAGCTTGACCGGGATGGCAGGGGTGACAGGGCGGCCTTGGCCTATTCGGCGGGCCGACCTCGACATCGTCGGCCACGTCAACAATGCCGCCGTCTGGGCGGCCGTGACCGAGGTCGCCGGAGGCCCGGTCGCGTCAGCCGCTCTTACCCACCACGGGCCGCTGGAGAACGGCCACACCGTTACCCTGCTCACAGGCCCGGGCCGGATGTGCCTGATGACGGACGACGAGGTCCGGGCCTCGGCGGAATGGTCGCTGCTGTGACGGCGACGGGCGCCGGGCCACGGGCGCAACAGGCGCCCTTCCCAGGCTCCCCCCAGACACCTCCAAGCTGTTCCTAAGGCCTCCCCCCGTACCATCGGTGAGCATTGCCCCGTAAGGGACGGGGGCTCGAGAGGAGAACCGAATGGCGGGACGAAGGCACAGGGCACGGCGCTGGGTAGTGGCGGGGGTCGCCGTAGTGGTCGTCGTGGCCGTGGGCGGTCCGTTCGTCTTCATCCATTTCATCGAAGGCCCTGCTCCGGCGAAACTGAGCCTGCCAAAAAACGGGGGCGGCACTCGGTCCGCCACAGCCGCCGGCGCGGGCTGGGCGTCGGTGGCCGGTACCTGGAAGGTCGGGCCGGGGTCCACCGTCGGCTACCGCGTCCAGGAGGTACTGATGGGCCAGCAGGCGACGGCAGTTGGACGGACGGCCAAGGTTTGGGGGTCGCTCACGATCTCGGGCACGTCGGTCACCAACGGCTCGTTCACCACTGACATGGCGACGGTTGTGAGCGACCAGAGCCAACGCAATGCCCAGTTCGACGGGCGGATCATGGACGTGAGCACTTACCCGACGGCCACTTTCCGGCTCACCAGCCCCCTGAGCCTGGCGGCCCTCCCCCTTGACGGAAAAACCGAGAGCTACCCGGCCCGGGGCAACCTCACCATGCACGGCGTCACCCGGCCGGTGAGCTTCAGCGTCTCGGCCGAACGCTCCGGCGCCGAGGTCTATGTACTGGCCGATATCCACATTGTCTTCGCCAACTGGGACATTTCCAACCCGAGCGTGGGGGGCTTCGTTACCACCCAGAGCTCCGGGACGCTGGAGGTACTGCTCGACCTCACGAGAGGGACCGGGAACCCTGTTACGGCAACCGCTCCTAGCCAGTCCGGGCCAGGTGGCCCGGGTGGCGGTGGGCCCATCACCGTCCCCCGGACCACGGTCCCGCCACTAACCGTCCCGGCGGGCTGAAAACCCCACGCGCATAGGACAGCCGACGGTCGGCTGGTCCGAGGAAATCTCGGTCGACCTGGACATGGTCTCGGCCATATGCCCCGACTGCAACATCTTGCTGGTGGAGGCCAACTCGCCCACCTTTTCCAATCTGGGGGCGGCCGAGCTCACGGCGGCGGCGGCCGGCCCGGTGTCCATCGGGAACAGCTACGGCGGCGCAGAGTCGAGCTCTGAGGCCAGTTACGACAGCTATTACGGCGCCGGCAACGAGAAGACCATGCCGTCACCGCCGCCACCGGTGACGACGCCTATGGCGCGGAGTACCCGGCTGCCTCGCCCGACGTCATCGCCGTGGGGGGGACGACCCTCTCCCCCGTGAGCCCGCCCCCACAGAGCGGCCGGGCCTGGACCGAGACCGCCTGGTCCGACGCCGGCAGCGGCTGTTCGAGCTACGAACCTCAGCCCACCTGGCAGGCCGGAGTGGTGCCCTCAGGCTGCACCAAGCGGGCCGTGGCCGACGTCTCCGCCGTCGCCAACCCCAGTACGGGGGTGGCTGTTTACGACAGCCATGGGCTCGGCGGGGGGACGGTGTTCGGAGGAACGAGCGTGGCCACCCAGATCATTTCCGCCACCTACGCCCGGGGGACGGCGCAGGTCAGTGCCGGGGCGGGGCAGCTCTACGCCGCGGCTTCAAGCTCCTACGCCGCGGATTTCTACGACGTGACCTCGGGCAGCAACGGGAGTTTCGGCGTTACTGATCTGTGCACCGCCGGGCCTGGTTGGGACGGACCAACCGGGTTGGGCACCCCCGACGGCGCCGCGGCTTTCTGAGCCTCTCCCAGAGGTCGGCCCATCCGCTCGGTGCCGGTCGCTCGAACGTAGGGTCGGCTCATGCATTTCGGTGTGGTGGTCCTTCCGGAGCTTCCCTGGGCACAGGTTGGGGAGCGGTGGCGAAAAGCCGAGGAGCTCGGTCTCGAGCATGGGTGGACCTATGACCACCTGGCCTGGCGCTCATTTCGCGACCAGGCCTGGTACTCGGCCATCCCGACGCTCACGGCCGCCGCGCTGGTGACACATCGGCTGCGCCTCGGCACCCTGGTCCTATCGCCCAACTTCCGTCATCCCCTACCCCTAGCCAAAGAGCTCATCACTCTGGACGACATATCCGGAGGCCGACTGATCGCAGGCATTGGCGCCGGTGGCCAGGGATGGGACGCCACGGCGCTCGGCCAACCCGAGTGGTCCCGGCAGGAGCGAGGCGAGCGCTTTGTCGAGTTCGTGACACTGACGGACCTTCTACTGCGCCATAAGGAGCTCACGTGGAGCGGCCGCTATTACTCCGTGAGCGAAGCCCGCACCTACCCTGGGTGCGTACAACAGCCCCGGGCCCCGCTGGCCATCGCCGCCACCGGGCCGACGGGCATGCGCCTAGCCGCCGAGCACGGCGACTTCTGGGTCACCACCGGCCTCACAACCACCGGCAGGCTCGGCCCCGTCGAGGGCGCCGCCGTGGTCGCCGCCCAGGTACGCCGGCTTGAGGATGCATGTCACCAGGTCGGGCGGGACGCCTCGACGCTGCGCAAGCTCGTACTAACCGGCTTCGCTCTCGACCCGGGCCTGTCCTCGGGCCGAGCTTTTCACGAGACTGTGAGGCGTTACGAAGATGTTGGGGTCACCGACTTCGTCGTCCACTGGCCACGGAGGTCAGAACCTTTTGCCGCCGAGATGGCGCTCTTCGAAGAAATCTTCTCCAGCTGAAAGGCCGGCCCGGCTCGGGGCACGGGCCGGCCTTGCCATCAAACTCGTTGGCTGTCCAGGTTGACGTCGCCACAAAGGTGCACGGCGACGCCCAGCTGTGCGAAAGTGGCAGCCTTGGCGACAAGGGCCCGGTCGGCTTGTTCGGCGTCGGGGGCATAGACCACCTGGACATGGTTGGCCTTGTGACGGCCCATGAACTGGTCCCGGCTGACGCCGTAGAGCACGGCATGCATCATGGGCCATTCGTAATTGGTCGCCCGCCACCGGCGCTCGGTCTCCTCTTCGGGCAGTTCGACCGCCCGCCCGCGTCCGATGTCGTAGTGGAGTACTCCGTCCAGCACGTACAGGCGGGACCACACGATCTCACCCGGCCGGGAGACGCCACGTAACGTGCCTCCACCCAACGGGAAGTAGATCGGGGACTGCCGCATGCTGGTGGCGCCGGCGTACCCGCCCGCGAGGTGCGACGCGGGCACCGAGCCCGAAATCTCGAACACCCACACGAACTGCCCGTTGAAATCATCGCCCCAACGGACGTCGTGCAAAGTGGTGGAAGGGTCGAGCCCCATCGCCGTCCAGACCCGGTTGGTGATAAGGGCGTCAACGGCTACTCCCTCGTCCACTTCGTTGAAGTTGGGCAACGCTTGGCCCTCCCACAGGGCCCTGGAGCCGTCACGGCTGAGGACCGGCGGCCGGTCGGGGTTATTGAGCAGCCCTTCGGGGATGTCCGAGGCCGCCACGAGGTCCTTCAAGCCCTGCTGGTACTGGATACCGACAGCGTCCAGGCCGTAATCGTCGCTTATCCTCAGAGCGGCGATGTACATGGCGAACTGCTGGCGCAATTGCTCGTCCGTCAGTTCGGTGGCTTCGTCCTTCCCGGTGCAAAACGTCATCCCGCGATCGCTCAACCAGCGCCGCACGCCCGCCGTCTCTTCTTCCCCGACGGTCAACATTTCGGCGTAGAGCGCGCTTTGCGAAAGTCGCTCCTTGTAGATCCCTAGCTCGTTGAGGAGCTCATCGTCGATTATGGCGTTGTACATGCCCATACAGCCCTCGTCGAAGATGCCCATGATGGCTTTGTCGGTACGGAGCTTCTCGGCCACGGCGGCACCGAGGCGGAACTCGGGGCTGGAGGCGGGCAAGGCAGGCAGGGCCCGCACATGAGATTCGTCATGGACGATCCTTCCCGTCTCGACCCATTGCTTTATCCCGTCGCAGAACCACTTGTCCTTGAAGTCGGTGCTCCAGATCGTCGAGTACTGTCGGCCCATTTTGGCCATGCTCGCGTTCAGGCCGAGCATGCCGACCAAGCCCGGCCAGGTGCCGTCGAAATTGGCGGCGGTGAGGACCGGCCCTCGGTGGGAGCGGAGGCCGGCCAAGACGTGGTGGCTGTACTGCCAGACCGTTTCGGCGACCACCAGAGGGGCATCAGGTGGGATCTGGGCGAAAACAGACAACCCCATCTTCTGGCTGTCAATGAACCCGTGCCCTTTGACCGGGTCGAAACTGTGGGCCCGGTGGGTGGCCCACCCGAGGTCGGCCAGAGCAGATATAAGGGCCTTCTCGAGCTTCTGCTGTGTCGCCCAACCGGATGCGTTAGGCGACTGGCGCAGGTCGCCACTGGCGACCAACCAAACCGTCTTGGGCTCGAGAGCTGGCCGCTCGGATATCGTCGGCAACTTGTAGTTCGGCATGAAAGACCCCTTATTCTGCTGTTCGTGCGGTCAATAACGACTGATGGACATCCCTGCAATGCTACAGCTCAGAGCGAACGCAAACACCACCAAGATCACGGTCGCCGACCCGCGAACGATGTCGCCACCAGCGAACACCCCGCGGATTGGCCCGGTTCCCGACGGCCACGATCACCTCGTCACAGCCGATGACGTGCTCGGATCCCTCGATCGGGACCGGACGGCAGCGTCCCGGCGCATCCGGTTCACCGAGCTGCATCCTCACGCAGCGCAGCCCCTGACCCGTCGGTCGCCCTTAACAGCCACAGGTGCCACCAGTGGCAGCACGTCCCGATCGGACAACCGGGTGACGAGCACTCCGACCGGGCCCCGGCCCGGTGCCGCCCGCAGCCCGAAGACGCCGATGACGGCGCCGGGCACCAGGCCCGGGCCCGAGAGGCCCGACAGGTCGATGAAGAGCACCCCGTCGGGGCGGCGGTCGGCGACGTGCCGCTCGGTCTAGTCGTCCAAACGGCCCGTTGTGGGATAGCCGCTGAACGGGCAAGGACATGGGGTGCAGCGCGGACGGTCGAGTTCGACATAGCGACGGAGGAAGCCCGCCCGAGAATGGCCGTTCTGCGCAAACTAAGGACGCTGGTTCGTGGAATTGGGTGAATACCGGCTCGATGCTGCTCAGGGCCTGTGCGGGCCCACACGAAACGTGAGTGCATAATGGCTTTGCCTCTGCCCCTGCGAACTCCTGGCGGGAGCTGGTGAGTTCTTCACCGGTGGCCACGAAGCGAGCCGGTCAAGTCGGCACTTGTTGGCGTTGCCGAGAGGCGACGCGGGCAGTCAGCGGGGACAGATCCTCATTGCTTGGTAGTGAGTTGCGAGTACGCAGTGGACGCTAGCGGACAGCGAGGTAATAATTTAGACGTGTACGGGCAATAATGGACGTGGGCCCCGCAGAGGCGTTATCACATCGGCGGAGTGGTCAGACCGCTGGCTGGCTCAACGGCGTTGCTGCGCCGTCGGGCCCGTGAGCTTTACCAGGGACTGCTGAGAACCCACGTCCTGTCCGCGTGGTACGGTCTCAGGCGAGGTGAGTGCCTCACCCTCCGGCGCTCCGGCTTCGACCCACTCCCCGAGACGCTCAGAGTTGAACGCTCGGTGAACCAGCTCATCGATGGGGCACTCGTCGTCGGGCCACCGAAGACCGAGGCCGGCCGACACAGCGCCGCCATCCCGCCCCACATAATCCCAGACCTGATGGACCACTTGGACCGCTTCGTCGAACGGTGAGCCTGGCTCCGTTGTTCACAGGCGTGAATGGCGGTCCGTTGCGCCCGCACGTGCTTCAGAAAGCGTGGTCCCAAGCCAAGACGACAGTCGACGAAAGGTGCTCGAAAGCGCCCCTGACCTGCGGAAACCCTGAGAGCGAGCGACGGGAATCGAACCCGCGTTCTCAGCTTGGGAAGCTGATGTACTGCCTCTGTACGACGCTCGCGCGACCTGCCGATCGGCCCATCATGCTAGCCCCAACTCTGTCCGGCGGGGACCGATGCCGAGGCGCCCCCAGTCTCGATGGGTGGCAGGCCGCCTGCCGCCCACTCAACGTGGTAGGACGACAGCGTAAAAGGGTTGTTTAGATCCCAAACTGGGCCTATAAGACGCAAGCAAAGCGAACCACCGCAAAAGTCTGTATGCACACTTGGCAAAGGCTTGGTAAACGTGTACTCTCATTCCCGGAGCGGGAACCCGCCGCCTGCTCCGTAGAGCGGATCTGAGATCCGCCGCTCGGTCTGCTCCGCCGATGGCGCCCTCCGGGGCGCCATTGGTGTCTTCAGGCGCAGGTAGACGCTGGTAGTCGCTCCGGGGCGGGAGACGTCGAAAGACTTTGGCGGCCGCATTACCGGGCTAGTGAGAAGTTTGTAGTTCGATGGCGACCTCAATTTGTCGGCGCCAAATGGAAGCCGGGCCCTAACACGGTCGGTGCTTATCGCGCCTCGCCCGGGACCGCCCGAGTTGCTCGCCAATGAGGTGTTTTGTAGCCTCCCGCTGCGGCCAGGGTAAAATCACTTTCTGTGCCGGAGCGGTGGCGTCAGCCCTTCGCCTCCACTGAAGCCGTGCGCTTGCGCATGAGCGCCCAACGGCGCGAGGGCACGGGGCCGGAAATGGCCTTGCGGCGGGCGTTGCACGCCCTCGGTCTCCGCTACCGCCTTCACCGGGCGCCAGTGCCTTCGCTCCGGCGCCGGGCCGACGTCGTCTTCAGCCGCGAACGGGTCGCCATTTTCGTAGATGGGTGCTTCTGGCACGGTTGTCCCGAGCATGGTCGGCGCCGCCACGATGTCAACGGTTGGTACTGGCCGGACAAGATCGCCCGCAACCGTCGCCGGGACGAGGACACCGACCGGCAGCTGACGTGTTCGGGATGGTTGCCCCTGCGGTTTTGGGAGCACGATTTGACCGCCGGCGGCGCGCCGGACGTCGCCCGGCGGGTCAAGGGCGTGCTGGAGGAGCGCCGGCTCCCGTCAGGCCCCGCATAGCAGCAAGGCCGGCCTCCCGCCGAGGCCGGCCTTGCGGGCCATAAAATTCTGAACGGTCCTTAGGCCGGGGGGCCGCTGGCGAGGGTCACCGTTGTCGTATGTGACTGACCTGTCTGGTCCTCCCAGCCCAACTGGACCTTCTGGCCAGGGTGGTAGGGCACGAGCAGCTTGGTCAGCTGCGCCGCGGACGTTACCGTCTGCCCATCCAACGAGAGGATCGTGTCCCCAGAGCCGAGACCTGCGACCTGCGCCGGGCCGCCACTTACGACATTACCGATCTCGATACCGGTGGCAGCAGCGTTACCACCGCCGGTGTACTGGCCGGAGAACGGGCTGCTCTCTGTCGAGTCGATCAGGACCCCGAGGAAGGCCGTCGAGCCGATGTGGACGGTTGCACTGGCGTCGCCCGCCTCGATGTCCTTGGCGACGACGGCGGCCGTCGTGATGGGGATGGCGAAGCCGGCGTTCCCCTGGGACGAGAAGGCGAAGCCCGAAGACGCCGCCGTGTCCATGCCGATGACCTGGCCGGCCGCGTTGACCAGAGGCCCGCCCGAGTCACCAGCCTCAACATTGGAGTTCACTTCGATTAGGCCCGAGAGCTGCTCGCTGGAGCCGGTCAGTTCGTCCGACGCGGTTATCGACTGGCCGAGAGCGGTGATCGACCCGCCGGCGTCGGTCGGCATGCCTCCCGTGCCACCGGCATTGCCGATGGCTACCACAGCCTCCCCCACGGAGGTCGTGGAGGTCGCCAGTTGCACCGTTTTCAGGCCCGAAGCGTCCTGGAGCTGCAAGACGGCGATGTCGTGGCCTACGTCGTAGCCCACCACGGTGGCCCCGTAGGTCTTGCCGTTGCCGATGTCGGTCACACTTATCTTTGTGGCGCCGTCGACGACATGGTTGTTGGTGAGGATCTCGCCACTAGAGGTCAGGACGATCCCCGTCCCTGCGCCTTCGGCGTCCTGGTAGTTGAGGGTGGTGTTGACGTCGACAAGGGCCGGGGCCACCTTGGCGGCGATGGTGGAAGCATCCGAGGGTGAGCCGGCAGCCGCAGTGTTGCCTGAGCTGGTACCGCTCGAGCCAGTGCCTCCTGAGCCGTTGCCAAAAACAAACGGCGAGCCCCCACTTCCCGAGCTCCCGCTCCCCGGGTCGGTACCCTCGCCTCCGGTGGTGGGTGTAGTGGTCTGCGGAGCTGCTACGTTGGCCGAGCTGTTCGAGGGCCAAACGGCGTGACTGACCCCGGCACCGCCAACGGCGGCTGCCGCGACCACCAGCACTGCGGCTGCAGAACGCCAGGCCCGCCCACGGCGCGACGGGCCGCTAAGCCGTGGCACCGCCGGCTCGCCCGAGGGGCCCGGGCCGTAAAACGGGGGCCCGAAGGGCGGCGGGCCGTACCATGGCGGTGCGGGGGGTTGGCCAAAGGCGGGTTGGGCAGGGCCCGTGGGCCAGATCTGCCCGTGATGGCCGGGTGTAGCCACGGAGCCGGGCGCCGGCGTGGTCACGTCGTCACCGCCAGCCTCGGCAGCACTGGGAGGGCCTGCCACCCATCCCCTGGTGCTATCGCCTTCCTCGCCTGGCCAGATCGGTCGATCGGTCATTGGTTCCTCCGAGTCTCACTGCGTGAACTTTGCGTCACCTTGTTCCTTACAGTGTCGCCCCGTTAGCTGTGAGCGGCCTAAAGCGGCCCTTAATCTCTCCCCAATCACTACCCCCGCATCAATCGCTCTCGGTGATGGTCACAGACTCGATGGCGACCCGCTCCTTCGGCTTGCCCGAGGCGGTGCCTATGGCGTCGATGGCGGCGACCACGTCGAGGCCGCTCACAACCTTCCCGAACAGGGAGTACTGCGGTGGGAGGCTCATGCCGCTGGGACCACTGATGACGAAGAACTGGCTGCCGTTGGTATCAGGCCCGGCGTTGGCCATCGCCAGCGAGCCCAGCTCATAACGGCCGGGCCGGGGAAGCTCGTCGGCGAAGCGGTAGCCGGGACCGCCCGTCCCCGTCCCCGTGGGGTCCCCTCCCTGGAGGACGAAACCCGGGATCACCCGGTGGAAGAAAATGCCCTCGAAATAGTGGTAGCGGGCGAGGAACACGAAATTGTTGACGGTCTTGGGCGCCGCCGCCGGGTCCAGGGCGATCACCATCGTGCCCTTCGAGGTGACCACCTCCGCCTTGTAACGCCGCTGCAAGTCGATGCACATGGGAGGGGGCCCGTCGAAGTGCTGGATCTTGGGGCTGGAACCGTCGGGGGCCGGGCAGTCAGTCGTCATGGGACCCTGTCTAGCGGAAACCCGCCCCCAGGGTCGCCCAGGGCAGTCGGCGACGGTCCCGGCGCCCCGACAACCGGCTGGTGGCGAACGCAGTAGCGGGTGGCGGGAAGCGCAGCCAAACGCCCCTCGTCGATCGGTCCCCCGCAGGCTTCGCACTGCCCGTAGGTCCCATCTTCCAAGCGACGAAGACCAGCCTCGACATCGTCGAGGTCGCCCCTGACCTGGTCGAGCAGTTCAAAGCCCGTCTCCGGCCCGAGAGCCTCGGGCTCTGGCCGCTCGTTCATGTTCTCGTCGATCATCACCTGTGCACCTCCGCACCTTTCCGGCCCTGAGCCTGGGTAGGTGCCCCAGCGCTAAGCGCTCTCACCGATCTCCCGCAACGCGCCCGTCAGCGCCCGGACGAGGGCCTTGGCGGTCAGAGGGGAGAGATGCGCGACCAGGCCGGCTCCCGGACGCCCGACGTCCTCGACGGTCAGCTGGACACGGAGATCGGCGCAGGCCTCGCAGTCGTCCAGGGCCGCCACCGACCAGGAAACCTGGGCCCGCTCAGGGTCGTCCGCCGGATGGTCGTCGCGGCCGTAGTCGACGAGCTTCTTCACGCTACGAGTCAAGCACCCGTCAACTCATTGCCGGTAGCCCTCGATGACGACTGCCGGCCGTACGCTCACCTCGTCGGGGTCGGCACCGGCGGCGCGCCGGGCCCGACGCTGGCGGAGCAGGTCCCAGCACTGGTCCAAGGTGACCTCGATCTGGCGCAGCCGCTCGACATCCTCGAGCGGGACCTCCTCGCCGGCGTGCGCCCTCTCGAGCGAGTGCTCCTGCTCGGCCAGCTCACCGATCCGGTGCACGATCTCGTTGTCGTTCATACTCCACCTCCTGGCTCGTCCATGACAGGATACGGTCGAGACGAGGCAACCTAAGGGAGCGGGAGAAGGCTAAGGGAGCGGGAGAAGGCTAGGTACTGCTTGCGCCAGGCGTGCGGCTTCGGAATCGTCGTGAGCCGTGCTCGCCGATTGGCCCACCAGTTGCGCCTGGCGGCTGTAGTCCGCCACTTCGGCGGCTTGTCTGGCCTCGTCCCAACCCAGAAGCGCCGCCATTATGCTCGCCACCGCAGCGGCGCTGGCCATGCCCCCCCTTGGGGTCTCCATCGCTATCCGGGTCCGGCGGACCAGGACGTCCTCCAGGTGGAGCGCCCCCTCGTGGGTGACCGCGTACTCGACCTCAGCCTTCAGGTAGAGGGCAGCCCCGGGGACAGGCTCGGACAGAGCGGGGCGGGAGGCGACCGGGCCGATGACCTCCCGGGCGAGGCCACCATAACGGTACAAAAGATGCTCGGCCTGCTCGACTGAGATGGAGTGGTCGTCGGCCAGGCGGTGCCGCTCGCCCCACATCTCCCGGAAGGCGCCGGCCCCGAGCAGGGGCACGTGAGCCGTCCCAGACGCGGGGACCTGGAACCGTGCCTCGGCCACGGCTGCGTCGACGGCGTCGGCCGCCATGACCCGGTACGTTGTGTACTTCCCACCCGAGACGACCACCAGGCCCGGCGCCGGCTGGGACACCGCGTGCTCACGCGAGACCTTGGTCGTGGCGGCCCGCCCGTCGCTCCCGCCCTGGCCCTCGCCTGGGCCGCGCACCACACCGGACCCGGCGACCAGAGGCCTTAGGCCGGCAAAAACGGCTTCGACGTCCCCGCGTCCAAGGGGCCTGACCACCACCTTGTTGAGCTCCGACAGCAGGTAGTCGACATCGGCCACCGTGGCTAGCGGCCTGGCTTTGCCGTACGACCAGTCCGTATCGGTGGTACCTATGAGCCAGTGCTCCCCCCATGGGAGTACGAACAGCACGCTACGGTCCGTGCGCAGGATAAGGCCGGTCGTAACAGCGAGCTTGTCCCGCTTCACGAGGATATGGGCACCCTTCGACGGCCTGATGCGAACAGCCCGCTCCACGCCCGCAAGAGCCTCCGTCTCCTCCGTCCAGGCGCCCGTGGCCAAAACGGTCACCCGGGCCTGGACGTCATGCGTGCCGCCTGTTTCGGCGTCCCGGAAGGTCACCCCCACGACCCGGTCGTTGTCGCGCCGGAAACCGACCACTTCCGCCCGGCTGAGGGCAACGGTGCCGTACGAGACCGCCGTCCGCACCAGTTCCACGACGTAGCGGGCGTCATCGACCTGGGCGTCGTAATAGAGGACGGCCCCGCTGAGTGCCCTCGGGTCGAGCCCCGGCGCCGATGAGAGGGCACCTCGCTTGCTCAGGTGCCGGTGCAGGGGAAGACCGCGGCCGTTGCCCATCGAGAGGCCCAAGAGGTCGTACAGCGCCACCCCTGCACCGACGTACGGACGCTCCAGGAACGGGCGCCGCAGTGGGTAGAGGACGGGCACCGGCCGTACGAGATGGGGCGCCAGGTGCTGGAGCAGCAGGGAGCGCTCCCTCAAGGCCTCGCGCACGAGACGAAAGTCCAGCATCTGGAGGTACCTGAGGCCCCCGTGAACTAATTTGCTGGACCGGCTCGACGTGCCTGCGGCCCAGTCCTGCGCCTCAACGAGGCCAACGGACAGACCGCGGCTGGCCGCATCCAAGGCTGCTCCAGCACCGGTAACCCCGCCTCCGACAACCAGGACGTCGAGAGGACTACCAGCAAGCCGGGCGATGTCCGCCGGACGGCGTTGGGGAGAGAGGGTGCTCGACTGTCTCACGGCCTACTCCGCAGGAGAAGAAAGGTCAGGTCGTCAGCTGGCACCGCGCCGGTGAGGCTAGGGCCAGAGCACACGGTCCGCAAGTGCTCCCCGGCCCGAGCGTACTCTGATCTGTACCGGGGACGAGGAGCGAACTGCCGGATGCCAGACTTCGTCGGAGCCATCGACCAGGGCACCACCAGCACACGGTTCTTCGTCTTCGACCACCAGGGCAGCGTCGTCGCCCACCACCAGTTGGAGCACGGCCAGCTCCTGCCCCAGCCCGGGTGGGTCGAGCACGACCCTCGGGAAATCCTGGAACGAGTGGGCACCGTCGCACGCGCCGCCCTGGCCAAGGCCGGCCTGAAGACTTCGGACCTCGCCGCCTTGGGTATCACCAACCAACGGGAGACCACCGTCGTTTGGGACCGCCTCACGGGCCAGCCCTACATGAACGCGATCGTCTGGCAGGACGTCAGGACCGCGGGGGCGGTGGCGGCGATCGAGCGCGCCGGCGGCGGGCCGACGGTCCGGGAGAAGACCGGGCTACCTCCGGCAACCTATTTTTCGGCAACCAAGATCCAATGGGTCATCCAAAATGTCGACGCCGCCCGGGAAGCCGTCGCCGCCGGGCGAGCCTGCTGCGGCACCATCGACAGCTGGCTGGTGTGGAACCTGACCGGTGGCCCGAAGGGCGGGCGTCACATCACGGACGTGACCAACGCCAGCCGGACGATGCTCATGGACCTGCGCACTCTGTCGTGGGACGACGAGCTGCTGGCCATGTTCGCCGTACCCCGCCGAGCCCTCCCCGAGATCCGCCCGTCTACTGGGACCTTCGGTGACGTCTGCCTCGAAGGCGCGGGTAAGGGCGGCGTTGCCTTGGCTGCCGTCCTGGGCGACCAGCACGCGGCCATGATCGGCCAGGTCTGCTTGCGCCCGGGAGAAGCCAAGAGCACCTACGGGACGGGCAACTTCTTGTTGGTCAACACCGGGACCGACATCGTCAGGTCCAGGAACGGCCTCCTCAGCACCCTGTGCTACCAGTTCGAAGGCCGCCCGGCCGTTTACGCGCTGGAAGGCTCGGTCGCCGTGACGGGCGCGGCCGTGCAATGGCTCCGTGACCAGCTCGGGGTCATCAGGAGCACCCAAGAGATCGAGGCTCTGGCGGCGGGCGTCGAAGACGCCGGCGGCGTCTATTTCGTACCCGCGTTCTCCGGCCTGTTCGCCCCGTACTGGCGCTCCGACGCCCGGGGCGCCATCGTGGGACTGACACGGGCCAGCACCAAAGCCCATCTGGCCCGCGCCACTCTCGAAGCCATCGGTTTTCAAACCCGCGATGTGGTACTGGCCATGGAGGAAGACCTCGGGCACAAGCTCGGGGCCCTGAAGGTGGACGGCGGGATCACCGCGAACGCGCTCTGCATGCAGGTGCAAGCCGACATCCTGGGCGTGCCGGTGTCCAGGCCTCGCGTGGCCGAGACCACCGCGCTGGGGGCCGCCTACGCCGCCGGCTGCGCTGTCGGCTTCTGGTCAGGCGAGGACGAGCTCCGCCGGAACTGGCATGAGGGGCAACAATGGCGCCCGGAATGGGACGAGGACCATCGCCGGGCCGCCTATGCGGGTTGGAAAAAAGCCGTAGAACGCTCTCTGGGCTGGGCCGAGCCCTAATGAGGCTGGCAACCCCCGCCCATCTGCGGTGGAACATGTGTACCCACGGCCACCTCGGAGGTAAGCCCGGCCTCACCGTCCTCACTGGGGGCCCCTTCCCACTGCGGGGAACGGGCTTGGGCCCGCTGCTGGCTTAGCATCGTGGGGACATGGCCGTTGACCACGTCCTCCGCGGTAGTAATCGGGCTGACCAGTCAGTCCAGCATGGCACCACCTCGCCCCGGATCTCCCGGCACAGGAGGTGGCCGAGGCGGCTGCTCATCGTGGCCAATGTCGTCGTCTTGGCGATGCTGGCGTTGGGTGCTTCCGCCTACGGGTACGTCCAGTGGCGTCTCGGGCAAGTCAACCGGGTCGCCGTCCAGGGACTGACGCCCGCCACGAAGCCCGGGGCGCCGATCACAGTGCTCGCCGTCGGCAGCGACACCCGCAACCTGGGCAAGGGGGCCAGCGCCATTTTCGGAGGCGCGGAGAGCGTCAGCGGACAGCGTTCCGACACCCTCATGCTCATCCGCATCGTCCCCGCCACCTCGAGCGTCGCCATCCTGTCGGTCCCCCGGGACTTGTTGGTCCCCATCGCTGGCATGGGCACGACCCGGATAAATGCGGCCTTCAATAGCGGCCCGGACCTGCTCGTGAGCACTATCGAACAGGATCTCGGGATCGACCTCAACCACTTCATGGTGGTCGATTTCTATTCGTTCACCCAGATATCCGATGCCATAGGCGGGGTCTACCAGTACTTCCCCGCACCGGCCCGGGACCTGTACTCGGACCTGAGCGTGCCCAAGGCCGGTTGCGTCCTGCTGAAAGGGAGCCAGGCGCTGGCCTTTGTCCGCTCCCGCGAGTACCAGTACTACCTAGACGGGTCCTGGCAGTACCAGCTCGTGCCCGAAAGCGACCTGGCCCGTATCCAACGCCAGCAGGACTTCATCAAACTGGCCATAAAGAAGGCGGAGCATGTGGCCCCCACCAACCCCGTGGCCCTCAATGGCGTGATCGCCGGCGTGGCGGGGAGTCTCACGGTGGACGACAATTTCTCCAGTTCCCAACTCCTCAGCCTTGCCTCCGTGCTCCGCCACGCCGACGCCGCAGGCATCCCCGAGTGGACCTATCCGACGGTCAACTCGACCGAGGTCCCCGGCGCCCTCGACCCCGTGCCCTCGGAAGACCAACAAATGGTCCAGCAGTTCCTGAGCTACGGCCTTCCTCCAGTGAAGACTGCGGGCGGCACGGCAGGGACCACGGGCCCGGCCGCGACTACGAGTACGGCCGCTGTCGGCATAGGCCGGCCGGGCAGCTTGGCCGCTCCGGCCCAAGCTGTGCTCACAGCGTGGCTCGGAGCCGGCACTGAAGCCACAGGTGCATCGGCTAGCGCATTGGCCACGACACCCCCCAGCGAGGTGGCCCCCGACGCCTCCTCGTTTTCCGACGGGCAGTACATACCCCCGGGCTTGCAGCCCGGTCAGGTGGCGCCAAAGTGCCCGACCTGACGAGCTAGGCCGGCGGCCCGGGAGCGCGACCGGGGCCGCTCAGCGCACCCGGTCCAAAGCATCCTGGTAGACGGTGGCGAGTTTGTCCCAGCGGCGATTGGCGCCTTCGTCGACCGCTTGGCGGTCGGGGTCGGCGTCGAACCAGGCGACCGTCTCAGTGACCCCTTGCGCGAACGGGACCGTCGCCCGGTAGTCGGGGACGACGCCGCGCAGCTTGCTGTTGTCGAACACCGTGCTGTAAATCTTGTCGCCGAAAAGGCTGCCGAGCTCGCTCGGGTCAGCCGCCACGATGGCATCGCTGGGGACGTGGAGGATATTAGGGGCAGCTCCGGCAGCCGCCCCGACCAAGGAATAGATCTGGTCCCATGTCAAAGCCTCGTCGGAAGTGATGTGGAAGTCCTGGCCGATTGCCGCGGGGTTGCCCAGGAGCCCGAGAAGGCCCTTGGCGAAGTCGCTGTTGTGCGTGATCGTCCACAGGCTGGTGCCATCACCGGGGACGATGATCGGAGCCCCGCGACGCATACGGTCGACGATGGTGAACGGCTTCTCCCAACTACCGATGACCACCGGGATCTGCGACACACCGTAGGTGAGCGAGGGCCTGACGATCGTATAGGGGAACCCACTGTGCTCCCCCGCTTCGATCAGCAGCTTCTCGCAGGCGATCTTCTGGCGCCCGTAGTCCCAATAGGGGTTGGACTGGGGCGTCCTCTCTGTTACCAGCCAGTGGCTCGGCGGTTTCTCGTACGTGGCGGCGGTGGAAATGAACACGTACTGGCCGGCACCGGCGAAGACGTTGATGTCCTGTTGCACCTGGGCAGGGAGGTAACCGACCCATTGAACCACGGCGTCCCAATCGCGGCCTCTCAGGGCGGACCGTACCTCGGCCTCGTTGTAAGCGTCGGCGATGATGGTCCGTTCGGCGGGCACAGGGACCTCGAGGCGGGACCGGCCGCGGTTGAGAAGCCAAAGTTCGTGCCCAGCGGCGACAGCCGCGGCCGAGCAGACGCTGCTTATGAGACCGGTACCTCCCACGAACAGGGCCCGCATGCCTGACATCTCCTATTGTGCTGCTCCCTGGCGCAGACCGCCAGGGTACGCCTAGCACAATCCAGCGTACGCCTAACACAATACGGTCATCTCAACAGGGCATGCCTGGTTTGGGCACGGCACGGGTACGGTTGGCGCATGAATGTTCAGCCCGGGCGCCCCTTCCCGCTGGGGGCCACCCCCACTGCGGAGGGGACCAATTTTGCGGTGTCGTCGGAAATCGCCGACGCCATCGAGGTTTGCTTGTTCGACCAGGACGGGCAGGAGCAACGAATAGAGCTACCCGCACGCACGGCTCACGTCTTCCACGGGCTGGTGAGCGGGACCGGACCGGGACAGCACTATGGGCTACGAGTGAAGGGCCCGTGGGCACCAGCGGCCGGACTTCGGTGCAACGAGGCCAAACTGCTGCTGGACCCCCACGCAACAGCGGTGGACGGCCAGGTGAGCTGGGGCGAAGCGGTGTTCGGGCACCGCTTCGAAAAACCGGACGAGGCCAACCCCTCCGATTCGGCGGCGTTCATGCCGAAGTGCGTAGTCACCGATCGGCACTTCGACTGGGGTACGGACGCACCGCCCGGCACACCTCTGGACGAGACCGTCATTTACGAGACCCATGTAAAGGGCCTCACGCGGCGCCACCCCGACGTACCCGAGCAGCTGCGGGGCACGTACGCAGGCCTGGCTCAACCGGCAGTGACGGGTTACCTGACCGATCTGGGCATCACGGCCGTGGAGCTGCTGCCTGTGCACCAGTTCGTCCAGGACTCCCACCTCCTCGAACGCGAGCTGCGCAACTACTGGGGCTACAACAGCATTGCCTTCCTGGCCCCTCACGGTGGGTACAGCTCGAGCGGGACAGGCGGCACCCAAGTGGGCGAGTTCAAGGCGATGGTGAGGGCACTTCATACCGCCGGCCTCGAGGTCATCCTCGACGTTGTCTACAACCACACTGCCGAGGGCAACCACCTCGGGCCAACGCTTAGCTTGAAAGGCATAGACAACCCCGCGTACTACCGCCTGGTGGACGACGACCGGGCTCACTACTTCGACACCACCGGGACGGGCAACAGCCTTAATGTCGGCCACCCGGACGCGCTGCGCCTAGTGCTCGACTCGTTGCGCTACTGGGTGACGGAAATGCACGTGGACGGCTTCCGTTTCGACCTCGCCACCGCGCTCACCCGCCAGAGCGGTGACCTCGACATCCACAGCGCGTTCCTGACCCTCGTGCACCAGGACCCCGTCCTGGCCCCCGTCAAAATGATCGCCGAGCCCTGGGACATCGCCGGCTACCAGTTGGGCGGCTTTCCCGCCCGCTGGTCGGAATGGAACGGCAAGTACCGCGACAGCGTCCGCGACTTCTGGCGAGGGGCGGATGGGACCCTGGGCGAACTGGCGCTCCGCCTCACTGGCAGCGGGGACATTTACGCCTCGGACAGGCGGGCGCCGACGGCCAGCATCAATTTCGTGACCGCCCATGACGGCTTCACCCTGGCCGACCTCACCTCTTGTAACGATAAGCACAACGAGGCTAACGGCGAGGACAACAAAGACGGCGAAAGCGACAACCGCGCCTGGAACTGCGGGGTCGAAGGCCCCACGGACAACCCCGAGGTGCTGGAGCTGCGCGAGCGGCAACGGCGCAATTTGCTTGGCACTTTATTGCTTTCTGCCGGGGTCCCCATGATGCTCGGCGGCGATGAGATCGGCCGGACGCAGAACGGTAACAACAATGCTTACTGCCAGGACAACGAAGTGTCGTGGTACGACTGGGACAACGTCGACAAGGACCTCCTCGCCTTCGTCAAAACGGCGATCGCCCTGCGCCGGGACAACCACGCCCTCCGGCCTCGAGAGTACCTCCGCGGCCCCGAAGGCGGCCCGGCCCAGATGGTCCTTTACCGCCCGGACGGCAAGCACATGACCGCCGAAGACTGGCAGGATCCCGCAGCCCGGGCGCTCGCCATGGCCATCGATGGGCGACAGATCGAAGACAGCGACGGGGAGACCACGAGCGACCGGTTCCTGTTGCTCCTGAACGCCCACTACGAGCCGGTCGAGTTCGTACTGCCGCCCGGACGGGCCAAGTGGGACGCCGTGCTCACCACGGGGCCCATCGAAAAAACGCCCAAGCTCACGAGACGAAGGACTGTTGCGCTAGACGCCCGGTCCCTCCTCCTGCTCCATAGCGCTTAGGCCGCCGGCCGCGTTTTCGGGCCGGGGAGATCCTTCAGGGCAGGATAAGGGCCACGTCGCCAAACTCGTGCCACAGATAGCCCAACTGCAGGCTGGCCGAGTAAACGGCCTCGAGGAGGGGGCGGCCGGCAATCGCTTCGAGCATCAGTAGGTGCGATGCTTCGGGCTCGTGCCAGCCCGTGAGCAGGCCGTCCACGACGTTTATACCGCGGTCCGGTGTAATGACCAGCTCGGTCCAGCCGTCCATCGCCTCGACCTGGCGGCTGAGGGCGTCGAAGGCCGACTCCAGGGCGCGCACCACGGTCGTGCCGACCGCCAGCACCCTGCCCCCAGCCGCCCTGGTGGCGTTGACGCGTCGCGCCGTGGCTCTCGTCACCTTGACGCGCTCGGGGTAGGGCAACTCGTCAGCTTCAAGCGACGCCACGCCCGTGTGCAGCACGATCGGGGCCACCCCGACGCCGCCGGCAACAAGCCGTGTGACCATATCTGCGCTGAAGGGGCGACCGGCGCTAGGCATCTCGGCACTGCCGGGCTCGGTGGCGTAAACGTTTTGGTAGGCGCTCAGCGGCCAGGCCTGCGGCACGTACCCGTAACGGATGGGCCGGCCGTGCTCGGCCAGCCAGGTTGTGACCGGGCCACCGACGACGAGCAGAGCCGTCCACAAGCGAGGGCTTCTCCGGTAGGGGCCAAGCAACTCCAAGAAAGCATCGTCCGGGCCCAGGCGCACAAGCCGGGGTGGGGGCTCGCCGGTCCCGTCGTGGCCCGGGCCGGTCCAACGCTTGGTGACGAGGCCTACCGACCGGCGGGGCTCGACGGCCCATACTTCGGCTCCGTCCGGGCCGTCACCGAGGCGGGTGGAAAGGTGGACCACCACCTCGCCGCCCGTCACCACGTCCGTACCGGTCACGGCGGCGGGAAGCGTGGCCGACGTATTGATGACGAGGAGGTCGTCGGTCGTCAAGAACGAAGGAAGAAGGCCGAACATGGAATCGACGAGCCGTCCGTCGACGCGGTGCGCCACCATCATCCTCACCCCGCCACGACCAAGGCCCCGTTGCTCAGGTGGCTGGGTGGCCCGGAGCTCCGCCGGCAACGCGAAACTGAGCCGATTGGTCACCGGGGCTGGCTCTCAGTCAGGTCGGACGCCCGCACCCGCCCACTCGGCGGACGCTCCTCGATCAGCCGCCGGAGAAGTGGGGCCACTGTGCTCGGTTCGGGCCGGTCCGAGATGTCCTGACCCACAAAAGCCTCCTGGTGCATATCGGTGCGCATATCGCCGGGGTCGAACCACCACACCCTGGTGCCCGTCTCCTCGACGGCCAGCACATTGCTCAGCTGTTCGAGGGCAGCCTTGGACAACCCGTAACCACCCCATCCTTCGTACGCCTCGACGGCGGCGTCCGAGGTGACGTTTACGACAGCCCCGGCAGTCGCCGAGAGGAGGGGGAGCGCCAGTTGCACGAGGGCCAAGGGCGCGACCACGTTGGTCTCGAGCACTCCCCGGAGATCGTGCAACCCGTAGGCCCCCAGGACCGGCAGCGGGGTGCGTCCCAGCGTGCTGGCGTTGTTCACGAGCACGTCCAGACGGCCGGTGCGCCGTGCGGCCTCGATCAGTTGACGGCGGTGACCGGGGTCGGTGACGTCTCCAGCGACGGGGACGGCCCCGGTCTCGGCCGCCGCCTTGCGCACCTGAGCGCCGTCCCGGCCATCGATGACCACACGCCACCCCGCCCCTACGAGCTCGCCGGCCAAGGCACGGCCGAGGCCCTTGGAGCCACCGGTGATGATCGCAGTTTTAGTCATGAAACGCACCTTAGAACTTGAAGTTAGCTTCAAGTCAAGGGTAGGCTGGACAAAATGCTTTCGATCGGGGATGTGGCCGAAAGGGCCAATGTGGCAACCTCGGCCCTGCGCTTTTACGAGAGGGAGGGGCTTATCTCGTCGGTGCGCACGGACGGGGGCCAGCGCCGCTACCAGCGAGAGGTCCTGCGCCGCATCGCCTTCGTGCGCGCCGCGCAGCGCGTCGGGCTCACACTTGAAGAGGTCAAACAAGCCCTCTCGGCGCTGCCCGAGAGCCGCACGCCTACTACTAATGACTGGCGCCGGTTGTCGCGTACCTGGCGGCCCTTGCTGGACCGGCGCATAGCGGAGCTCGAACGAGTCCGGGACAGGCTCGACACCTGCATCGGCTGCGGTTGCCTGTCGCTCGGGGTATGCCGCCTGCTAAACCCCAAGGACGTTGCCGGTGCCGAGGGCCCGGGCCCACGTTGGCTCCTCGACGAGCAGGACTGACGCGGGCGCAGGGGCCTCGGGACGCAAACTTGACGCGGCCAGAACCGGAGCACCTGCCTCCTTTTTTTTCGCCTTCCGCCTCGTAACCCTCCAGGACCGTGTGGTTCTGAAGGCCGGCCCGGGGATATGAAAGGCTGCGGCCCGGCCCACCTCGGGGCTCAAGCCAGGCAAGAAGGTTCGAGCGAGCGGAACAGCTTGTAGCCAAGCTGGAACTCCTGGTGGCCGAGAGCCTCGGACCGGGTCGCAGCCCCGGACGCGGTAGCCACCACGAGGTCGAAGATCTCGGCGCCGACCTCGTCCAACGATGCCTCGCCCAGGAGGATACGCCCGGCGTCGACGTCCATGTCGTCTGACATTCGTCGGTACGTGTCCGGGTTGGCACAGACCTTGATGACGGGCGAAATAACCGATCCGACGACCGAGCCACGGCCGGTGGTGAAGAGGATGACGTGTGCCCCGCAGGCGATCAACTCGACAACTTCAGTGGTGTCGTTGATGTTCGGGTAGCCAAAACGAGGAGAGCCGTCGGGCACCACGTCGAGCAGGTAGAGACCGCCCGCGGGCGGCAGTTCGCCAGGTTCGATGACCCCGCTGATGGTCGAACTTCCACTCTTGGCGTAAGCGCCGATCGACTTCTCTTCGATCGTGGTGAGCCCGCCAACGAGGTTGCCGGGAGCGATACTGGCATGGCCGAGCTCTTCGTAATAGCGAGCCGCCTTGACCACGCGTGCCGCCAGTTCGGCCCCGAGCTCGCTGGTCGCGGCACGCCCGCGCAGATGTTCCTCGCACCCGATCAGTTCGCCCGTCTCCTCGAAGATGCACCGGGCACCGCCGGCCACCAGCCTGTCAAAAGACCGGCCTACGGCGGGGTTGGCGGTCAAGGTGCTCGTGCTGTCCGATCCCCCACAGATCGTGCCCACCACGAGGTCGGCCACGGACAGGGGCACCCGCTCGACATCGGCTATCTTTGCCAGTCCCTCCGCAACGAGTTCCCGACCCCGGTTGACCGTTTTCACGGTACCACCCTCGTGCTGGATGACCAGGCTCTCGACCCACCTGCCGCTGCGTTGGACCGCCTCTTTCAACGCCGGCCGGTCGAAGCTTTCGCAGCCCAGAGATACGAGCAGGCTGCCACCGACGTTGGGGTGCGTGCACAGGGCAGTGAGGACCCGCTGGGCGTAATCGTTAGGGTAACAGCCAGGGAACCCGACGACCTGGACGGAACCACCGCTGTGGGAACGGTCGCCATTGGCAATTTCCCGGGCCACGTGGTGGGCACACTCCACGAGGTAGACAACGAGTAAATGGTTGCGGATCCCCTTCCTTCCGTCGGCGCGGGCATAGCCCATCACTTCACCGATATCGGCACTCCCATCAGCGCCGCCCGCACCATGCCCGCCGGGCCCGCCCGGGCGCACCATCGGCGCACCGACCGCCGCCTTGCCGCCGGCCACGCCCGTCGGCACCGGCCCGGCGGCAGGCGCGTCGGGGAACGACGGCAACGCCACCGGCACCGCCGTGCCAGGGGAGGCGGCGGCCTCGCCCGCGCTGGCCCCCCCGACGAGATGGGCAGCGAGGTAATTGCTGCTCAAGTTGTGCAGGTGCAGGAGCTCACCGGCGCCGACGGGGGCTGTGGTCCGACCGATCACCGCGCCACATTTACGGACGAGCTCGCCCGTCACCAACCGGCGCGCCGCTACCTTGTGCCCAAAGGGCGTGTCGGCCGCGACCTGAACGGTCGTCCCCTCCACCAGCACCTGCTCACCGGCCCGGATGGGGCGGGCCGCCACCAGGCAGTCATCGTCGGGATGCAGGCGCAGCAGGCGGCCGTCGGTCAGCTCAGGGGCTGGGCCTGTCATAGGTTAAAACTTCCCATATCTCATGTAAGCCTGTTCGGGATCGGTACCGTCCAGGATGGCGGTGCGCACCTTGTTTTCCACGGCGGCGGCCTCCTCGGCCGCCCCTATGACCTCTACGGCCCGGTCAGCGGGCACCACCACCACCCCGTCCTGGTCCGCCAGGAGAAAATCCCCGGTCGAAACCGTGACCGGCCCGATGGTCACCGAACCACCCAGCTGGTCGGTCAGCCAGCGGCCGACGATGTCCCGAGGCGTAGTGAAACGACAATAAACGGGGAAACCCAGCCGCCGGATGAACGCCGTGTCCCGGCATCCCCCGTCAACCACGTAGCCACGCACGCCCCTGCTTTTCATTGCCTCAGAGGACAGTTCGCCCATCAGCGCGATCTCTTGGTTTTCCGGCTGGCACACCACGACAGACCCGGGCGGGGCGGCCGACAGCATCCTGGTCCAGGACAGCAACGTATCGTGGGGGGCGGCTCCTTCGACGAGATGTCCGTGCACCGTCCAGACCGGCCCGGCAAGTTTCAAGCCCAGGTCGAGGGCACTTATGTTGGGCGGGAGGACCCCCGGTGCGATGGCGAGGGCGCGCATGACGTCGAAAATAATCCCCGTGTAGAGGCGCTGGAGACGTCCCGCCAGGCCTTCCGCCTCGGGACCGGCGGGTCGACCGGGCCGCCTTTCTTCCCTAAACGGGCCATCAACCAATGAGGCCACCTCCTTGGGAGCCATGCGCCTCGACCACATTTCGTTTCTCGACCACGTACAGATGGACGAGGGACAGCACCACTTCGCCGTCCTGGTTGGCCACGGTCACCAGCTCGTCGACACGACCGAGACGTTCAGGCGAGCGCGGGTGGTCGCTCATGGCGGTGATCTCGGCCGTCACCGTTATCGTGTCGTCGATGAAAACAGGCCTCACAAAGCGGATCCGGTCGTAGCCATAGCTCATGGCCCGAGGGTTGATGGTACCGGCCGTCATGCCGACGCTAACCGACAGGACGAGCGTACCGTGGGCCATCCGGCGGCCGAAGCTCTGGGTGGCGCACCACTCGCGGTCCATGTGGTGGGGAAAGAAATCACCGGTCTGGCCGGCGTGCAAAACAATGTCGGCTTCGGTGATGGTCCGGCCCGTACTTTGGCGTGAAGTGCCGACGACATAGTCCTCGAAGAACTTCTCAGAAATGGTGCTCATCCGCCAATTCCGTCACCGATGAGCGGTTCGCGTTCGGCGTCGAGGCCATCCAGGCAAGCATCCTCACCGATGTCGCCTGACAACGCGGCGTGCACAAGCTCACCGGCTCGCTCCTGGAGCACCATCCACCCGGGGTAGCGGGGGCGGACGCTGGCGCCCTCGATGGTAGCGCGGGTGGCACTGAAAAAATCCAGGCAGTCCTTGTTCACCGACTGGTCTTCCCACGCCAGCGCGTTGGCGGGCTGACCGCCCGCCCAGTAATAGAGGTCCCGCTGGACCTTTGCGCTCGCCAACCAAAAGGCACAGGCGACGGCCGCCTCCTTCTCAGCGCTGCGGGCCGATACGGCGATGCCGGCCCCGCCCAGGCAGGATCCGGTCACTCCCCGGGGCCCGACCGGCATGTCCCGGTAGGCGAGCTGGTGGGGCCGGAACCCTGGGCGGCTGTAGTTGACGTAGCCGAACACCAGCGGTGCGTAGTAACACTCGTCGGTGCTGGAAAGCCGGTCGGCGACGTTGATGGGGTTGGCGGCCAAGCAGGAGGGACCGATACGGTCGACTAGCTGGTGCAGTAGGTCGAGCACGGCCAAGCCGACGTCACGACCGACAAAGCCCGTCTTGTCGGAGCAGACGGGCCCTCCCATCTGAGCCGCCAGGGTGAGGAAACTCGACATGGCGTCGACAGGTTTACCCGGCCAGAGCACCCGTCCTTCGCCGGCCAGCTCGAGGACAGCAGGCCAGCTGCGGGGCGGCTCCATGATCAGGTCCGGGCGGTGGGCCGAGACCTGGGTGGCGGCATCTATCGCCAGCGCGTACTGGTGGCCACCGTGGCTATAGCTGGCATGGGAGCGGCCCACCGATTGCCGGGCGAGGAGGGCCAGTTCGGCGTCGTGGCCGGTCTTGTCCAGACGGACGAGGAGGCCCTGGTCCGAGACCAACGGGATGTGAGGATGGTCGATGACGAGCACGTCGTACTCTTTGACGAGCTGTTCGAGGGGATGATCGGCAAAAGCCTGCAGCGATCGGGCCGCCCACTCGATGATGACATCATTCGTGGGCCCGCTCTGCGGACCTAAGGCAACGAGCGGCGCCAAGCCCCTGGGATGGTCCCAGGTAATGCCCTTGAGCCTCGTCACGCCATCCCCCCGGGCGGCTGTCCCTCCCGGGTGGTGCCGGGGGCACCGGGAGCGGCAAACTCGGCCCGCAGGGCGGCACTGTGCTGGCCTATCCGGGGCGCGCCGGCCGGCGGCGTCAATCTGTCCCCGTCGATACGCAGGGGGCTGCGAGTCGTCCGGATGGTCACGGGAGGCCCGGTACCGGCCTCGGACGGCCGGCTCACCTCCTGGACCATGGCGATGGAGGCGAAAGCCTCCGAGCCGGCCAAGGCGCTGAGGGTAAGCACGGGGGCGCACCAGATGTCGGCGGGTTCAAGCAAGTCCAGCCAGTGCTGGGTGGGCTGGGTGGACAAGTGGTCACCAAGGAGCGCGGCGATCTCGTCCCGTCTCTCTGACCATGAAGCCGGATCCTCGAAGTCAGTCAACGCCTCCAGCCCGATCAGGGAGCCGAGCCTTGGGACCGGGTTCATGGCGATGGCCAGGTAACCGTCCGAGGTCGGGTATACACCGTAGGGAGCGGCAAGGTAAGCGTTGGCCGAGTAGATGCCGCCGCGGCGAGGTTGAAAGCTGGGCTCGGAGAGGGAAACCGACAGCAGTTCGAACTGGAAGTCGAGCACGCTTTCGAGCAAGCTGGTCTCGACCAAGCCACCTTGGCCGGTGCGCTCCCGGCGTGCCAGCAATGCCGCCACGCCCAAGGCCAGCTGGCAGGAGGCCAGGTGGTCGGCGATCGAGAGCCCGACCGGGACCGGGGGGCCGCCGGCAGTACCGGCCGTCCACGGCAGCCCCGACACCGCTTGTGCCAACAGGTCCTGCCCGGGCTTGGCCGCCCACGGACCCTGCGCCCCATAGCCGCTGACGCTGCCGTACACGATCCCGGGATTGATGCGCCGCACAGAATCATAGTCGAGCCCCAGCCGCTTCATGACGCCGGGGCGGAAGTTCTCGATTATCACGTCGACCGACGAGACCATGCGCCGGACCAGAGCGAGGTCGTCCTCGTCCTTCAGGTCGGCGGACAGGCTCTCCTTGTTGCGGTTCATGGCGTGGAACGAGATGGTGTCACCGTCCTTGGCGATCCCGGCGAAGGCCAGTTGCCGCCCGATGTCCCCCACCGGGGGGCGCTCGACCTTTATAACTCGGGCCCCGAGGTCGCCGAGGCGGAGCGCCGCCACCGGCCCGGCCAGGAACTGACTGAAATCGAGCACGGTGGTACCGGCGAGCGGCGCGCTCAACCCTTCACGGCCCCGAGCATGGCTCCGCGCGCCAGGTAGCGCTGTGCTCCGACGAACACGGCCAGGACCGGGAGCATCTGCAACAGGGCGGCGAAGGCCAGCTCGGGGATATAAAGCTGGACGTTGAGCCCGGCGGCGGCACTGGCGTTGAACAGCTGGCTCGACGTGATCAGCTCCTGGAGACCGACCGAGACGGTCTGCACCGCAGAAGTCGGGAGCATGACCAACGGAAGGAAATAGTTCGTCCAGTCGGCGACAAAGGCGAAGAAAAAGACCAGGGCGATCGCCTGCTTGGCCAGCGGGGACGCCAGGCGCATGAACAGCCCGATTTCCGAAACGCCGTCGATCCTCCCCGCCTCCAGCATCTCAGGGGGCAGAGTGGTCCGGTAATGGATGAACGACAGGTACGTGCCGAAGGGGAAGAAGCCGAGTATCACGGCCACCGGCCACAGCTTGTCCACCTCGTGCACGGCCGCGACCTCCAGGAACAAGGGGATCACGAGCACCGTGTTCGGCATCACCATGGTGAGGATGGTCAGGAAGAGCAGTACCCGGCGCCCCGGGAAATGCAGCATGGCCAGCACGTACCCTGCCGGGAGGGCAACGAGCACCGCCAGCACCGAACCACCGAAGGCGACGATGGCCGAGTTTTTGAGCCAGGTGAAGTAGATGCCGTCGCTGAAACCTTGCAATTGCCGCCAGTCGAACCCCAGGCGGCCCAACGAAAGCGGCCCGAAGGGGCCCTGGCGGACGAGGCTCTCCTGGGAGCGCATCGTGGACAGGACGAAGGTCACCATGATGAAGAGATAAATGAGCGCCACCAGCAGGAGGAACCCCATCGGGGTCATCTTCCGCGCCCGGCGCAGCCGGCTAGGGCGGAAGGCGTCGCCGCTGCCTTGCCGCCGGCCGGAGGCGACGGGTTTTTCCAAGATTGCGGACATGGACGATCTCCCCTGTTACGTCTGCTCGCTGAACAGGCCGGTACGCGTGGTGATGATGACACCGATCACCAGGCTCACTACAAGCAGCATCACCGAGAGCGCCGCCGCCGCCGGTACGTCGAAGATCTGGAAAGCAAATGTATAGCTGAGCTGGTTAGGCGTCCACTGCGGGGAGATGGTCCCTTGGGTGGCGAGGCCCAATACCTGCGGCTCCAGGAACAGCTGGGTGGCGTAGGCAATGTTCAAGAGTATGAGGTACGCGATCCACGGGCGGACGAGCGGTATTTTGATACGCCGGGTCAACTGCCAACCGGTGGCGCCATCCATCATGGCGGCCTCCTGGACCTCTTCAGGGATCCCGTTGAGGCCTCCGTATATGATGAGGATCCAGGTGCCGGCGCCCTGGAAAAACAGCATCAGGGCGAAGATCACGGGTAGGTGGGAGGGCTCGGCCGTCTGGTCGAGGGTCGAATAACCGAGCCAGGACAACAGCGGTCTGACCGGGCTGTCGATGGGGTCGAGCAAGAAGAGCCAGAGGACGAAATTGCCCATGCCCGCCAGTGCCCCGGGCAGGTAATAAATGAACCTCAGCGGTCCTACCAGCCGGCTGCGCCGACCGTGCAGCAACAGGGCCAACCCGACCACGCCGATGATCATGAACGGCAACCACACCACCATCACGAGCCCGATGTGCTCCAGGGTGCCCACGAACTGGAACTCAGTGACGACCTCGTGGTAGGCGCTGACGCCGCCCCATCCACTGCCGCTGCGAGCCAAGAAGCTTTGGTAAACGGCATACCCGGCGGGGATGATCCCGACGATGAGGAGAAGGACCACATATGGTACCAGCAAGACCAGGCCGCCGCGGCCCTGGCGACCCGATATGGCGAAGGCTTTGCGCCGCCGACGAGGGGCCGCGCCCACCGGTCCGGCTCCTCCGTCCGCCTTCTTGCCGCCTATTTCTTTTTCTAAGACAGCCACTTGGTCACCACCAGGCGAGCACTGGACCGGTCATGGACTTCGTTTGACGAGGCGTCGCCCGCCTGGCTGGCGCCAGGCGGGCGAAGGCTCTACGGGCCAGGGCGGTACGGCCCAGGCCAGGGCTGCATTACTTAGCTGGTCTCTACTGTGTAGCCGTTGAGCTTGGCGTTGTTGACAAGTTCGCTCTGGTAGGCAGACCATGCCGCGCTGATCGGTTTACCGGCAGCGAGGACGGGGGTAACGGTGTCTGTCCACAGGGCGCCCTCGTCATAGAGGAGGTAGCTGTGGTGGGGACGGATGATGGACGCCGCGTACAGCATGGCGGGGCCGATCTGCATGGGATCGGCAAAGTAATGGGAATCGACGACGTTCTTGGTGATCCAGGCCGCATCGTCGGGGCCGTAGGCCGGCAAGCCGGTCGTCAGGTCAACTTGCCAGGCCGGGGCGCTGGCCATGAACTCCATGAAAAGCGCGGCGTCGGCCTGCCGTTGGCCACTGATGTGGCTCGACATCGACCACAGGCCACCGCCTTCGTCACCGGTCCCGGCCGGGCTCCCCGGCCACTGGAGCGGCTTGGTGGCCGTGATCTGGCCGGCGGGCACTTTGAAGGTGGCCTCGAACTCGTACACGCCGTACCACGCCGCACCCGGGGTCATGAGCAGCTTGGAGCCGATCTTGGGCGCGTCGGTGTCGAATACGCCTACCGGCGAGGCCACCTTGGCGGCGATGAGGGCGTCGAGCATGCTCTCGACCCGCGTGCAGGTCGGGTCATTGAGATTGATCAGTACCTTGTTGGGCCCGATGAGGTCATTGGTCGGGCAGCCGCTGCCCCAGAGGTAACGCTCAACTGCATAGGTGTCGCCGAGCATGGCCACATAGTAGCCGGGGTGTTGCTTTCCGAGCTTGATGCCGAGCGCCTCGTACTGGGGCCACGTCGTCGGCACGGTGTACCCGAACTGCTTCATGAGGGTGGCGTTGTACCACAGCACGTCCGGGGCCACGTCGTTACGTAGGCAGTACAGCCCTCCGTTGATAAGGCACGGGGCGGCGACAGCGGGAGAGTAGCCCTCCTGGACCTTCTTGGTGATGATGTTCGTCAAATTGGCTGCGTAATTGATCTGAGGCGACGTCGCCCATGCGATGGCCGAGTTGCCGGGCCAGAAGATGGCGTCCGGCCAGCCGCTCCCGACCCTGTTGAACAGCGTGAACTTCTCCTCGAGCCCGGCGTTGCTGGCGCTCGAGCTCAGCGTCGTGACCGTAACGGGGATGTTCGGGTACGCCTTCTCGAAAGCCTTGACGGCCGGGATCCTCGGCGGGTCGACCCAGAGCACCAGCGGGTTGGATTTTGAAACGGTGTTCATCGGATTAAGTCGTACGGCGGGCTGCAGGGAGCGTGTGGCCGATGCGGACGCGGGCGCGCCGACACCGACGATAAGCAGGCTTGCGGCTATTGCCGCCAACGCGAGCGGCTTGGGCCTGTGGCTCCGGGCCGGGTGCTCAGTCGCTTGTTGCTTCATCCCTAAGTTCATGGGCTTCCCCTCTTTTAAGCCAGTAGTGCCGGGGCGGTACCCCTGGCGAGGTGATCGTACCCCGCTCATATCGGCGGCGCAAGGTGAGCAAACGTTATCTCACATACCTGAGCTGCGTTTTAAGACTAAAGACCCTAATCGAGGTGCGGCCCTCCCGGCTCAAACCTGGCAAAATCCCACCCTAGAACTGGGCTAAATCGTTTTCTGGAGCCCCGTCCGGTGGCGGGGCGGCCGCCCGCAAAACACCATTCCCGCCCTGCGCCCAAAGACAGCTCAGTCGAGATGGAACACCTCCTCCATCGGTGCCCACCAGTCGTCTCCGGCCGAGGCCCGTAGCGTCCGCTGCAAGGGCATCACCACGTCCCACCAACGTTTTGTGGCGGGGTCTGCGGCCATTCCTGCCATGTCGGCGGCCAGGTCGGAGCCCCCGTACTCCATGTAGCTGAACAACAGGTCACCCCGACGGAAGATCGAGTAGTTGCTCACGTTCGCGTTACGTAGAGCATCAAGGACATCCGGCCAGACGTCGGCGTGGAGCCTGATGTACTCTTCGGCACCCTCCTCCGCCAGCCCGATCACCGCACCTATCCGGCAAACGGTAGGCGCTGCCTCAGACTCGTGGCCCATCCCCACCCCTCCCCTACGGCGGCCAGGACGTCCACCCCGACGGTGGGCACTGCCGCCCACCCCACCGTATAACCTTTGCACGAGGCTGGCCCGACGCGCCAACCAGGGGAGGAGGCTGTGCTAGGAGGCTCCTGAAGTAGTCGCCGCCGGATTCGCGATTTGATACCCCACCTGCGAGAATTGGGGTATGGCGCTTGGTCGACCGAAGAGGCAGGCCCGTTTCGAGGATCCTAGGGAGCTACTGGGCGACCGGCTGCGAGGGATTTACCGGCTCCTGGCCGATCACGGCGAGCACATCTTCGGCGTGGACTATTTCGCGGACGTGTACACCAACTCGCGGTTGGGGCGTCCCACAGTCCCGGCTCGGGTGTTGGCCACGGTGATGATCCTGCGAGCCCATGAGGGTCTCTCGGACCAAGAAGCTTGTGACCGCCTGGAGCGCGATCTGGCATGGCAGGCCGCAGCCGGGTTGGAGACGGGAGCCGTCGCGTTCCATCCGACCACACTGGTCGGTATCCGCAACAGGTTACGAGCGTCAGGGCGGCCCCGGCGTCTGTTCGAAGACACCAAGACAGTGGCAGCCGAGACGGGGGTGTTGGGCAACCGGGCCCGGGTGCTCGGTTCCACACCGATCTACGACGCGGTGGCAACCCAGGACACGGTGACCCAGTTACGGGCCGCTATCCGCAAACTGTTACGGGCCCTCGACCGGGACTATCCGGCCATAGCAGCCAGGGTGCGGGCCGGTCTGTGGCGCGACGACGATTATGCATCGCCGGGGAAACCGCCGTGCGATTGGAACGATCCCGGGGCCAGGGAGGTGTTGGTCGACGCGTTGGTCCGCGATTGCGGCGCCACGCTCGTCGCCATCGACGGCGAGAGCCTGGAGGGAGCGGCCAAGGCGGCGGCGGAGTTGTTGGCCGTGGTGGCCGGCCAGGACGTCGACGAAAACGACGACGGGGTGTTCCGCATCGCCCGGCGCGTCGCGGCCGACCGGGTGATCTCCACGGTCGACACAGAGGCCCGGCACGGCCATTTTTCTGGGGACGCTGGGGTGTCGCGGGGTGTGCTCGGCTCGGGCTGTGACGGTCATAGCGGTCACACCCTCTGCGTATGGTGCGCCACGTGCGTAACTGTGAGTCACATCGAGGATTGTGTTGAGGTCGCAGCGTGTCGCGGTGACCGGCACGCTGAGCTATTGGACGGTGGTCGACGCCACCTGGTCGCCGGTTCCCGCTGCTGACGCCTATCTGCGTCATCTCCGGCTCGGCGCGGACCGGGCGGAGGGAACGACTCGGTCGTATGCGGGCGACTTGGCGTTGTTTCTGGGTTGGTGTGAGGCGAGCGACCGGGACCTGTTGCGCGGCGCCCGGGATTTGTACCTGTTCGTCGGGATGTTGCGGACCACCGTGGTGGAGCGGGCGGGGTCGGGGCGGGGCTCGCTGCGCAGCCCGGGACGGATCAACCATGTACTGGCCGTGGTGCGCGAGTTGTACAAGCACGCGGTGGCTGACGGCACGGTTGACGGGTCGGTGCTGGGGTTGCTCTTCGAGGTGGGCGACGATCGTTGGCTGCCGGCCGAGCTCAAGAGCGGAGGGGGCGGTGTCCGGTATCGGGCCCGGCCCCGGCATGTGCAACGTTCCCGTCGGCGGGTGACTCCGGTGCGGGTCCACCAGGGCGAGGTCGAGGCGCTGTTGGGGTCGTGCCGGTCGTAGAGGGATCGGTTCGTGTTGGTTTTGTTGTGGTTTTGCGGTCTGCGGATCGGGGAGGCGTTGGGGTTGCGGCGCTCTGACCTGCATTTGTTGTCCTCGGCCCGGGCGTTGGGCTGTGCGGTCCCTGGCCAGCACTTGCATGTGGTGGCCCGTGACGGTAATCCGAACGGGGCGCACGCCAAGTCCGGGGACCGCCATGTCCCGGTGCGTTCCGAGGTGCTGGCCTGCTACGACCATTATTTGGCCGAACGCCGAGCGTGCGGCCCGGCCGAGGCGTGCGATTTCGTGTTGGTCAACTTGGGCCACGAGCCGTTCGGGGTGGCGATGACGACGGGCACGGTGCGCCAGTGGCTGGCCGCGTTGTCGAAGACCGCGGGCCTTGACCGGGCGGTCCGCCCGCACATGTTCCGTCACGCAACGGCCAGCGAGCTGGTGGGCCGGGGCGTCGGGTTGGACGTGGTCCGCGAACTGTTGGGGCACGCGTCGGTCCGCTCGACCGAGGTCTATGTGCATCCCGACCCCGACGCGTTGCGGTCCGCGGTGGACCGGTTGGGACCGTTGCGTGTCGGTCCGGTCGTCGGGGAGCAGCGGTGAGAGCGCTCGTGGCGGCAGCGTCGCCTGCTGGGGGCCTGAGCGGCCTCGGAGCCCGGCGTGGGGGGTTGACGGTCGATCTGGCCGGGTTGGAGGCGGTGGGGTGGGGCTCGCAGACCGGGGTGCTCACGGTTGATCCCTCGCACCGTCTGCTGGGCTACGAGTTGTGCACGGCGGCTGGCTGCCGCAGCGAGGCCCGGGTTCGAGATGGTTTGTGCGAGGGCTGCGCAAAGCGCCGACGAGCGGGACCGGCGTCGGACATCGAGGCGTTCAGGGCCATAGAGATCGACGGTGCTCAGTGGCCGGGGGAACAGCTGTGCCTGGTGTGCCGGGTGGTCGGGGGGTGTCGGCCGGCGGGCGCGCACGGTTTGTGCACGAACTGCAACGCGACGAGAAGACGGCGGCAGCAAAGCGTAGAGGGGTTCGTCGGGGGCGACGAACGTTTCGCGCCGGCGTCGCCCCGCCCGGCGTTCGGGGACTGCTCGGTGGTCGCTTGTGAGCGCTTGGCGGCCCACAAAAACGGGTTGTGCAACGGGCACGACCAGGCGTGGCGGCGGGCGCGCTGTCCCGGCTTGGTGGCGTTCACCGGCACCGCCAGCGCGCAGCAAAGCGGTGACCGCGCACGGGTCGTGCTGCGCGGCCTTCCCGACCGTGTGGTAGTCGAGGTGCTCTATGGCGTTCAGACCGCGTTGATCGAGGGCCGACGGTTCAAGACGATGGAACTGCGAAGCGCGGTCAACCATCTGCGCCGCGTCGGTGCCGGCTCGCTCGCCACGGCGGCGCCCGCCGGCGCGCCGATCACGGCCCTGAGGTTCCTGGCGTTCGCGGCCGATCGGATCGGACTGGCGGAAACCGACCCCGAAACGGAGGCCAGCAAAGACATCTGGGATCTGCGGGTGTGGGGCGGACGCGGCCATCTTTCGTTCGTGGGCGGGCTGGGATCGCCGGGCCACCCTGGGCAGGTCGCTCGGCCGATCACCCAGCCCTGGTTGCGCGAAGCGGCGAAACGTTGGGCGGCCGACGCGTTGGTGTCGAAAAGGCCGACCACCGTCCAAGAAGTGGTCCGGGCGGTCGGCTGGCGGTCCGAGCACCTGGCCCGAAACAGCGGGCCGGCCCCCCGGCCCGACGATCTGGGCCGGGGGGACATCGAGGCGTTCCTGGCCCGCTTGGGCCGCCTGGAGACGGCGGGCACGCTGTCGAGATTGACCCGGGCCCGGGTAGTGGACGTCTTGGCCGGGTTCTTCAGGGACTGCCGGGCTGTCGGTCTCACCCACCCCGGCCAGTCGCTCGCCGGGCTCCGAGACGACATCGTGTTCCGCCGGTCCGATCACCTCTCGCCGCCTCGCCGCGACGACGGGCCCGGCCGTGCCATCCCCGCCGACGTGATGGCCCAGCTGCTAAGCGAGCAGAGCCTGGCCGTCCTGGAGGGGCAATCAGGGACCAGTTGCCGGGCCGCGGTCGAGTTGCAGGCCGGGGTCGGCCGACGCACCGCCGAGCTGTGCGCGCTCGCGTTCGATTGCTTGGACTACGACACCCACACGGCGCCGACAACGTGGTGCACCGGACCCCGGTGCTCGTCCACGACATGCCCAAAGTCGGCAAGATCGGTTGCCGGCTCCCCGTTCACGACCGGGAGGCCAACATCATCCGCGCCCAACAAGGGCGGGTGCGGGCCCTGTTCCCCGACACGCCTACCGCCGCGCTGGTGTTGTTCCCCGCTACCCGGAACAACCCCGACGGCACCACCGCGATCAGCACCAGCCGGCTGCAGCGAGCAGTGGACCGATGGGCGACGGCCATCCCGGATCTCGACTGCGTCGACCCTGACGACCCACAGCGTTCGTTCCCGTTCCCCCGAGACGCGGTGTTCCCCTACGCGTGGCGTCACTCCTTCGCGCAACGCCACGCCGACTCGGGCACACCGGTGGACACCCTCAAGGACCTTCTCGGTCACGACACGGTGCGATCCACCCTCGGCTATTACCGGGTCACCGCCAAACGCAAACGCGACGCCCAGGACCGTCTCGGTCCTCTTCAACTCGACGCCGCTGGGCGGCTGGTGCGACCAGGCACTATCGCGCTCGGCGAAGCCGACGCCCTGCGGGAACAGATCGGCCAAGTGGCCGTGCCGTTCGGGATCTGCACCGAACCGACCAACGTGGCCGCCGCCGGTCGTTCCTGCCCGTTCCGGCACCGCTGCACCGGATGCGAGTACTTCCGCACCGATCCGTCCTACCAGTCCGAGCTGCGCTCCTACCTGGCCCAGCTCCTCGCCGACCGGGAACGCCTGGCCACCGCGCTGCCCGCTCTGGCCGAATGGGCACGACGCGACGCCGCCCCTTCCGACGATGAGATCGACGCTGTCCGCCGGCTGGTCCGAGCGAACCACGACGCGGTGGCCTCCCTCGACGACGACGACCGCAGCGCCGTGGAAGCAGCCATCGCCACCATCCGCACCGGCCGAGCGCATCTCGATGTCACCTTTCCCGTCGAGCTGCGCGGCCTCACCCGCCAGGTCGGACCGATCCTCTTCCCCACCATCGAACGCGCCGTGCGGCGACCGGGCGACCATGACTGACCACGCAGCGCGTCTCGGCGTACTGCGCCGCCTCGACTCGAAGCGCAAAGCAGCCCAGACGCTGGCCGCCCTCGACACCATGATCGGCTCCGGGCACCCCGTCAACACCGCAGCACTGGCCCGCAACGCCGGCGTGAGCCGTCGGTTCATCTACGACCACCCCGAACTGCGAGCCGAGGCAGAACGCTGTGCCCTCGGAACACTCCACGTCGTCTCCGGCGCGTTGGCCGCGAGCGCCCGGGTCACCACCGCTTCGCTCCGAGCCGACCTGGCCAACGCCCAGGCCGCCCACTACCACCTCGAGGTTGAACACGCCGCCCTGCGCCGCCGTCTCGCCCTGACCCTGGGGCAGGAACTCACCGCAGAGATGACCGGCCCCCGAAGCGTCGAGACCGACCGGCTGACCAACGCACGCAACGACGAGCTCGAACAACAACTCTTCGAGACCCGCGAACATCTCGCAGGGCGGACCGAGGAACTCGACGCAGCCCGCCAGATCAACCGAGAGCTCATGGCCCGACTCAACCGGGAACAGAAATGACCCCGTGGCGACCGGCCGCACCCGATCAACCCGAGTTGATCGGTATCGGTCCGGGGGCGTGGGTTCACCGCTGATGGCGGGCCGCTCCCCGATCGACAACGTCGCCGCCCTGTCGGCGCAGATCGCCGATCTCGAAACAGACCGGGAGACCGCCATCGCGCTCGCCGTCGCCGACGGTGCGATCTGGGCCGATATTGGCCACGCCCTCGGAGTGACCGCCCAAGCGGCCCACAAGCGTTACCGGTGGCTCCACCACAGTCCCGCCACCGGGGAGACCTGGCATGAGCCGCCCCTGCTGCGACTGCACCGCCAGCGACCCGAGCGGAACCCACCACACCAACCTTGACACGCCGTGTCGCCCGAAGACCAGGGACCGGTCACCAACCGAAACGCGCGCCCGGGACATCCTCCCAGCCCGTGACGCTCAGCTGTGCGCCACGTCAAATTGCAGCTCAACGAGCATGAACCACAGGCTGATCCCCTGAAAAGGCCATAAGTCCCATGACCGCAAATTCGATGGCTACAAAGCGCACTTTTCCGTGGGCCCGGGTTCGGAGATCATCGACGAGGTGACCGTCACCGCCGGCAACGTCCATGACGCCGCGGCGGTCGACGACCTGCTGGCCGGCCACGCCGATGATGAACACAAGCCGACGGTGATGGGCGACTGCGCGTATGGGAACGCGGACACCCTCGCCAAGTTGGCGGACGCCGGCTACGACGATGTGAAAGCCCGGGTCGCTCCCGCCCGGGGCCGTGATGGCCGTTACGGCAAAGACGACTTCGACGTTGACCTGCACGCGAGCACGGTGACCTGTCCCGCCGGTCACGTCGTAGACATCCGTTTCGGTAAGGACGGCTCTGGGAGGGCCGGCTTCGACGGCCACTGCGGCGGTTGCCCACTGCGAGCAGCTTGCACCACATCGACCGACGGGCGGACCGTGACCGTCCACCCGAGAGAAGCCGTTCTCCAGGCTCACAAGGCGGCCCAGGCCGACCCGGCATGGCAGGACGCCTACACAGGCACCCGGCCGAAGGTGGAACGCAAGATCGCCCATTACGTACGCGTGGCCTGGGGTGGCCGCAAAGCCCGCGTCCGGGGCAAGGAACGGGTTGCCACCGATGTCGACACCCGCGCCGCCGCGGTCATGCTCGAAGAGCTTCTCGCCCGGGAGCACTTCGTCGGGGTGAGGAACCTTATTCATGTGCGCCCCGACGCCGACTGGGTGTTGAGCGCTACCGTAGACACGAGCCTGGGCCTGCTGGAACATGCCGAGATCCCGTTCGACCTTGTCTCTGTGCTCCCCCGGCACCTCGAACATGTGGCGGTCCTCTGTGAGCGCCACCCCGGGCTGCGGATTGTGATCGACCATCTGTCCAAACCCCCAATCGGCCGCTCCGACCGTGAGCCCTGGGCCAGCTTGCTGGCCCAGGCCGCCGAGTTCCCCAATGTTTACGCCAAGGTGTCCGGCCTCTACCCAGGAGGCGACGACCCGCGCCGGTGGTCTGTCGAAGACATACGCCCCATCGTGCACTACGCCGTCGAGCTGTTCGGCACCGAGCGTCTTATGTTCGGCAGCGATTGGCCCATCTGCGAGGTCGCCGGTGGCTACGGGGCGGTCGTGGGCGCGTTGTTCGACATCTTTGAGGACTTCGCAGGGCCGGAGCGCGCCGCTCTCCTTGGGGGCACGGCTTCGTCGGTCTACGGCCTGGGGGTGCAGGCGCCATGATCGACCTGTTCGGGCCGGTTTCCCGGGCTTGCCGGATCCACGTTCCGCCTGACCAGCGCAAGGGCATTGCCATCGTCGGCGCCGGCGTCATCGTGGACGTAGCCCACCTCCCCGCCTATCGGCGTGGTGGTCTCCGGATCATCGGCATCACCGACCTTGACCACGACCGGGCGCGAGCCGTCGCCGAGCGCCACGGCGACGACCGCGTCTACAGAGACCTCGACCACCTGCTCGCCGACGACGACGTCGAAGTGGTGGACGTGGCGGTACCGCCGAGGGCGCAGCCCGGTATCGCCCGCCAGGTCCTGGTGGCCCGACGTCACATGCTGGGCCAGAAGCCTTTCGCGCTGAGCTCGGCCACCGCTTTAGAGCTCGCTGACCTCGCCGAGGAAAACGATGTCTTCCTCGCCGTCAACCAGCAGATGCGCTTCGATGAAGGACCGGCCGCCGCGCACCACATAATGGAGCTCGGTTGGCTGGGAGAGATCACCAGTTTGGAGATCAAGGTCGATATCTGGAGCGAATGGGCGGACTGGCCCTGGATGCTCGAGCTCGACGAGCTCGAAGTGTGGTACCACTCGGTCCATTATCACGACCTCGTGCGCTGGTTCCTAGGAGAACCGGACAGCGTGTACTGCGTGGCCGGCCGGACGCCGGGCCAAGCGCCACGCGCCGAGACGAGGACGATGACCATCTACTCGTTTGCTGGCGGGGCCCGCGCCCTCGTGACCTCGAACCATGAGAACTCCTGGGGTGACGCGTCAGCGACCTTCCGCGTCCAGGGCAACCACGGCGCCGTACGCGGGACCTTGGGGATGCTTTACGACTACCCGACCGGGCGACCGGACACCCTGGAAGTTACCAGCGACCTCGTGCCTACCGATGGGTGGGTGCCGTACCCGGTGACCACGCGGTGGCTGCCGGACGCCTTCTTGGGCCCGATGGCCTCCCTCCTCGCCGCCGCCTGTGGGGGCCCGGCGCCGCTCACATCCGTGCGCGACAACACAAAGACGCTCGCCCTGGTCGAGACGATCTACCGTTCCGTCCGAAGCGGGTGTGCCGAGGCTCCGGCCCCGAACGGATAGCGGCCTCGGCCGGCCGGAAGCACGCCTCAGCCGCGCCGGAAGGCGATCGGGCCGGCCGTGGCCTACACGTCTAGGCCGTACTGGTCGAAGCGGACTTTGTCCCGGTCGGCCCCGGCCACCATTTCCTCTATGAAGCGGCCCTCGTCCTCGGGCAGGTCCTCGGCTTGGGCCGACAGCCGGTCCAGCCAGTTGGCCTCCGGTTTGCTGAGCGAGAACTCCTTTTCGGCATGGCCCTGGCGCAGGGCCTCCAGTACGGCCAGGGCCGCCCTCCGGGTGCGCAGGTAGGCGGTGGGCTCGGCCACGATGGCGGCCGCCAACTTCAAGACCACGTCGGGGCGCAGTACGTAGGCCTGGGGGTCCTTGTCCATGTCGCTGCCCACCAACCAGTCCCTCAGCGTCGTGGCCCCGCCGGCCTGGGCCGCCTGGTTGAGCAACCGGGTGGCATAGGCCAGCTGCTCCATGGACACCGTCGGGGCCATCCCGCCCAGGAGCTTGATGTTCTGCACCGACTCGTTGCTCCACAGGTCGGCGGTGGCCTTGGCGATGTTGCCCAGCGGGGACAGGTGGGCACAGGCGGCCTCGGCCCCCTCCATGGCCATGGGGTGGCCGGTTATGGCCTTTAGGTACACGTTCTCATAGGCGCAGTCCTTGCCCGGGCCCAGCGCGCCGCGTTCGTAGGCCACCAGGCTGCGGGGCACGGTCATGACCCGCACCACCGCCGCCCACACCTTGGGGATGTGGCGGGTGTCGGCCAGGGCCATGGCCGTATTGCCGAACCCGCAGGCACTGTCGCCCGCGGCCAGGGCCCCGTGGCCGGCGGCCACGCCCACGATCATGTCCCACAGGTAGCCCATGTCCCGGGCGGCCAGCACGCCCAGGGCGAACACCGACCCGGCCAGGTCGGCGTTCAACAAGGCGTCGTCGTGCAGCTCCTTGCCCCCCGTGCTCTCTATCGACAACAGGTCGGCGCCGGCCTGCGCGCACAGTTCGAAGCTGGAGACCATCCGGTCCCACTTGTCACCTTCGCGCAGTACCGGGGGGCGCACGAACTCGCGGATGTCGTTGGGCGTCACCCGCAGGGCGTTGGCCAGCCCGTCACTGGCGGCGTAGCGGTCCAGCGTCTGGCGCAGCAGCGCGGTCACCTCGGCGCCCCATTCGGGCTCAAGGGTGAGGTCGGGCAGCAGCTCGAACTCCACCACCAGGCCGGGCACCTGCAGGGCCACGGCCCGGGCGCACGCCTGGTCGATCATCCCGGTGTACTCCCGGCGCACGTCGACCATGGTGCCGGCGTCTATGTGCATGGGCGGCAGGGTGAAGTTGAGCTCCGGGTAGACCGTACCGTCGCCCAGTACCAGCCCCCGGCCCACCTTCAGCGGGCGCGGGCAGCGCCCGAACACGAACTCGTCCAGACTGGTTATGGCCAGGCCGGTGTACTTTTCCATTCAGACGGCCAGCACTTCTTTGACCAACCGTACGGCACTCGAGGCGTCTTCGGCGTAGCCGTCCGCCCCGATTTCGTCGGCGTAAGTCTTGGTTATGGGCGCCCCGCCCACGATGATGCGCACCTGGTCGCGCAGGCCGGCGTCCCGTAGGGCCTCGATGGTGGCCTGCATGTTGGTCATGGTGGTGGTGAGCAGGGCGGACATGGCCACCACGTTGGCGCCCTCGCGCACCGCCTGGACGAACTTGTCGGCCGGTACGTCCACCCCGAGGTCGACGATCTCATAGCCCGAACCCTCGAGCATCATGGCCACCAAGTTCTTGCCGATGTCGTGCAAGTCGCCCTGCGTGGTGCCTATCGCCACCTTGCCGTTGGACTTCACCCCCTGTTCGACAAGGTAGGGCTTCAAGACCTTGAGCGCCGCCGCCATGGCCCGGGCCGCCACGAGCATCTCAGGCACGAAGATCTCGCCCTCCTCGTAGAGCTGGCCCACCTGGCCCATGCCCGCGATCAGGCCGTCGCGTAACAGGGTGCCCGCCTCGGTGCCTTCGGCCAGGCCCTCGCCCACCTTGGCCACGGCCACTTTGGCCTGGCCGTCCACCACTGCCTCACGCAGCTCATCGATCGTCGTCATCTAGTCACCGCTCCGTTCTTTGTTCCCTAGGCGCACTTGACTGCCAATAGCCCTTCAAGTCTGCTGCAAAGTACAAACCTGTCACTCTGTTGCACTTTGGTCCATCCCAACCCGGTCACGACGTGTGGACTAGGCCCCGAGCCGTGTCGAGCATCGCTACGACATTTTGGGGAGGTACGTCAGCCAGAATATTGTGGACCTGTTGGAAGACGAAACCGCCTCCCTGCCTCATGATCTCGACCTGCCGGGTGACGTGCTCCCTGATCTCCTCCGGCGTGCCCTGGGAAAGCAGCCGTTGAGTGTCGCAGCCACCACCCCAAAAGGTGATGTCCTTGCCGAAGTCTCGCTTCAAACCCTCGGGCTCCATCCCTCTACAACTGATCTGCACCGGGTTGACGGCGTCGGCACCGGCTTCGATGATGTCCGGCAAAAGACGCCGGATATCACCACAGGAATGGAGCAGGACTTTCACGTCGGCCAACTCCTTGGCCCGCTGCCACAGGCGCCCGTGACGAGGTTTGAAGAACTCTCTGTACATCCGAGGCGAGATCATGGGGCCGGTCTGGACCCCGAGGTCGTCACTGAAATTGATGACGTCGACGTATGGCCCGACCAACCGCAGGAACTTCTCTAATCCCTTGAGGTGGTGTTCCGTGAGGCGCTCCAGGATGTCGTGGGCGCGGTCCGGCTCGGCCGCCAGCAACGCCAGAAAATTGTCGTTCCGGTAAAGGTACTGCCCCCATTCCATGAGATTGCAGGCGTACAGGCCCATTATCGCCCGGTCGCTTTGGGAGCGCAGGCGCCGGGCGCCCTCGACCAGGAGGCGGTCACCGTCGGGCCCCTCGACCAACGGCCCCGGAGGCGAGGGAATGTTCCACATAACCTCTGCCATGGCCTCTTCGAGGGCCTCGTGATCAGGCTCGTGCTCGGCCCAGGGGAAGTAAGCCCACTCGAAGTACAAGGCGCCGTCTGGCATCCTGCCGACAACGCGCCCGGTATGAGAACGGACGACCCACGCCTTGTCGACCCGCTCCGGCAATGTCCAGGCGGGTACCTGGCAGGGCGTGCCGTCTGGGAGCACCCAATCCGCCCAGTCGCCATCATCAAGGGCGAACGCCCGCCCAAGCTCGATGGTGTCCACTTCGAAGCGGTCCAGAACGTCGTCGTCCACAATGGCGAGCTGCTGTTGAATGTCATATACGCGTATGGGCCTGGGCTCGAGCGCGAGGTATTTTCGCAGCTTGGCATAGGCAATGGCGGCGATGCCCGACGAGCGGTGACCGGAGAAGTCAATCGGCACGCGCGCCGTCTCTTCGTGGTTGAATGCTGCCAAAACACGATCTCTCGAGTTCATCAGCGTCTCCTTTCCAGCCTGTAGCCGGCCCGGGCCCCGAACCGCCACTGGCACCAACCAATCCCAGTAATTACCGGCTTCCCGGAACAGAGACCTTTGGCCCTTTTGGTCGTGACGTTTGACATGACTGTGCCTAGTCCCGGCCTTGGTCAAATCCAAGACGCCGAAGGTGCCAGCCGGCGCCGGCATGAGCGACGTCCAGATCGAGCACCCGCAGGAAGTGTTGCTTGGCAGCAGAACGGCGCCCGAGCCCGACCAGACCAAGAGCTTCGAGGTAATGGCACTCAGCCCGGTTGCGGTGACCGAGGTCGTCCTCGAAGACCAGAAATGTGGGCAGGGATGTGGCGAAATAGTCGATTTTTTGGGGCTCGGCGCCACGCTGTCGGGCGGAGCGGAGCAAGTGTTCCAGGAGGTCGGTGGCGGCGTCCTCGTCACCGAGGGCGCGCCGGGCCTGAGCCTGCCAGTAGGTGGGCTCTCCCCCTGCGGCCTGCGGCGCCCCTTGAACGGTCGCCGCCAAGTTCAGCCAACGGAGCGCCTCGCTCTCCCGGCCGGCGGCGCGCAGGGCTAGGCCCAAGTGGCACTGGACTTCGTTTTCAGGTGCCAGAAGGTGCTTGGCTTCTCCGAGGTTCGCCGGGCGGGTGAGCGCGGCCTCCATGAGCCCGATGGCCGTGCCCGGGTGGCCCGCGTAAAGGGCAAGCGTGCCGAGGCGCAGGTTGGCCGACACCCACTGGGCCGAGACCAGCCCCTCTCCGCCCTCCCAGGGATGGAAGCGCCGGGAGCTGATCGCTGTCAGGGCCTCATCGTAACGGCCCAGGATGTTTAGGAGGGTGACGTACTCAATGGTGAGGTCGTCGCGCTTGTCGACGAGAGGGCGGCACTCCTCGAGGAGGGTGGTGCGCTCGACGGGGGCGACGCCGCACCGGTGGCGCAATTGGTCCAGCTCGTAGAGGACGCGTGCGTCGGTGGGAGCGGCGGCGAACGCTCGCCCGTAACAGGCCAGCGCCTCCTCGCGCCGCCCTAGCACGTTGAACTCGGCCAGGCCGAGGTTGCGGTGCGACGTCGGGAAGGTGGGGTCGAGCCGGGCCGCCCGGCGCCAGGCGCCGATGGCGTCCTCGTAACGTCGCTTGTCATAGAGAAGATTGCCGTAGTAGTACGGGGCACGGGCATCCTGCGGCCTTCGTGCCATGGCGCTCTCCAGGACGTCGATCTCTTCCAGGCGAGCCGGGAAGCAATAGTCCGGGGGCATCTCCTCGGCCCGGCTCAGCTCCGCCACCGCCCCGGGGTCGCCGGCCAGGCTCAGCAGCCAGGCCAGCGTGTACCCAACCATGGGATGGGGCACGGCAGAGCCGGCCGTCAAGTTCCGGCGCAGCACGTCGATCGCCTCTTCCAGCAGCCCGGCGGCAGCGTAATCGTGGGCGACGTCAAGTGCGGTCTGCGCACCACCAGGGAGGGCGTCGTCAACCGCGGGGCCCGCCGGGACCTCACTGCCGCCGCCGTCGGAAGGGCTGAGGCGCTCGTCGTCTATGGCCAACCATCGGCGCTGGTCCAAGGCCATGGCGTCGAGAGGGTCGACGGCCAGTACGGCCCGGATGTCCTCGACCGCTCCGGCCCGGCAGCCCAAGCGGCGGCGGATGGCGGCTCGGAGGCTGCGCGCCGCCGTCTGGTCACGGTCGGCGTCGACGGCACCGTCTAGAAGCTCGAGCGCTACTCCCAGGCTCCCTCGTCGAGCAGCCAACTGGGCGCGGGCAAACTGGGCCGGGCCGCGCCACACGCCCGACCAGGCCGCCTTGCTCAGCGCCTCGTCGGCCTCGTCGGACCGGCCCGCCGCACGCAGGGCCAAGCCCAACCCGTAGAAGGGCTCGCCATCGTAGGGGTTGGGATTGAGCCGGGTGAGCGTAGCGATCGCCGCGCTGAAGCAGTCGATAGCGAGCTGGTGCTCGCCCCGATGACGGTGCCACCAACCCAGGGCGGTGTTGGACCGGACATCTCCCGGCTGCCGCCGGAGCGCCTCGCGCCAGTAGTCTTCGGGCCGGCGGGTGGCGTGGTGGTACTGAGCGAGGTGCAAGCCGGTCAGGTACAGCTCCTCGGTCGAGGAGATGTCGGTGGGCGGAGGTGGCTCATGCGCCGGCTCGGGAGCCTCGCCCGGCCCCACCGCCTCGGCCCTGTAGGCAACGAGCTGGCGCCCATCGGCCCACGCCGACAGGCTCAGGTCGGTCGCTTCAGTCCCGGCCGGGAGCGCGATGTCGTCGACCAGCAGCGGTCGCCCCGGGGCCAGGTCGGCCGTTTGTTGCCAGAGGATCTCCTTTCCAGCCATCAACTGCAATGTCGTTGCGGGCTGCTCCCTCGTGACCGCCGCCCCGACGCGAGCCGACCCAGCGCGCACGGTCAGGCTCAGTGCGCCATCGAGGCTGGCGGCTTGGGCCGGACCAATCCGCTGGACCGGGTACCAGAACTGGCTGAAGGTCTTGGTCTCGTAGGGCATGAGGAAGCTGAAATCCGGCTGGTTATCGGTGTAGACGCCTGCCATCAGCTCCACATAGGGCCCGTCGGTGTCGGTAAGCTCACGGTCCCAGGCGTAGCCGAACTCAGCGTTACCCCATGTCCACTGCTTCTTGCCAGGCGAGATGCGGTGGTCGGCCCAGTGCACAAAACCTGCGTCGGCAGCGTGGTCGTACCCCCCGAAAAAGTCGCCCCGTGTACCCGTAGCCATGTACGAGGTCGGGACCGGGATGTTGCGGTACCAGGACAGGTCGGCCTCGTCGGGGGGACGGGCGCCGTAATCGACGCCGTAGTACGGCCCACGGGCCACGGGGAACGCGGAAACGGCCCGCTTGGCGTGGTCGAACACGTACTTGACGTCGGGGGGGAAAAACGACTGGTAGCGTCCGTGGGCCCGTGCGCACACGTTGGCCCACCACAGGAACGTGCGGACCTCCGGCGTCCGGTTGAACAAGCGGGCCCGGAGCTCGACCAGCGACGAGCCCGGCCGCAAGGTCACGCCATGCATGCCCTTCATTCGGCCCATGGGCTCGTGCTCCGAGCACCAGACGGTCCGTCCCCCGTCAGCCAGCTCCTCGATCACCCAGTCAACGGGCATGAAACTCGACGGGCGGTGGTGCTGCGGCCAGTTGAACTCCACCCCTCCCGAGATCCAGGGGCCCAGCAACCCGACCAGAGCGGGCTTGATCACGTTCTGCCTGTAAAAGAAATCGTAGCCGTTGGTGCGGTCCAGCCCCACGTGGATGCGCCCACCGAGCTCGGGCAGGACCATGAGGCGCACGTACTCGTTCTCCAGGTGCACGGCCGCCCAGGCCTTGTCAATTCGCTCGTCCGAGACGCTGTCCACTACCGGGTTGGGATAGACGCGCCCAGACGAACCCTGGTAAACGCGCTTTTCCAGGAACATCGGGTTGCGGTCCGCGGGCGGCGTCAAGTAGGTCGGGATGACGACCGGCGCGGCCCAAGCGGCCACGGGACAGCCAACCGCAGGTCCTGGGCGCTCCGGGAGCTCGATCACGCTTCTCCTCCGCACTCGACGCGACGGCCTACCGGAGCGCGCGCGACCACGGATGTCCCGAGACGCAAGACCACCGACGCCGTTGCCCCGGGGAGGGCCGCCGTAGCGCGGATAGAAAAGGAGGTCCCGGTAGCAGCCGAGCCCAGGTGCACCTCCCCCAAAGGAGCCCACCCGCGGTCCACGAACCCGACTGTGACGGGACGAGACAAAAAGGCTCCGATCTTGCCGGTCAGGCTCACGCCGGACGGTCCCGGTACGGCAACCAACGGTTCGAGCACGCAGGCCGCCTCTTGGACGTCGGTCACCGGCCCTTCGCCGGAGCAGCCGAGCACGTCTGTTACCAGCTGCGTGGACGACCCGGGCGGCATAGTCCGAAGGGGCCCGAGCACTTCACATTCGACAACACGATGGCGAGGCCACAGGCCGCCCAACTGGCCCAACGGCTCGTCGAGAGGGTACTCGAGCCACACTTCCACCTTCGACCCACCGTCGGGGTAAGGCGCGCCCGGCTCGGGGGCAAACCGCAGGGCCGTTACCCGTCCCGCTCCGACGTGGGCTACCCAGCCCGTCGCGCCGGCGAACCCCAGCTTGCCCACGACGTCCTGGGGTGGCACCCAAGCCGCATGAACGGCGCCCTGGTCGACATGTAGGCGGCCGGTCCCGGCAATGAGATCGCGGACCGCCGTGCCCAGGACCGGCTCGGTGCCCACCCAAACGCCGTGCCTGGCGTCCAGCCCCATGAGAGGCGGGCGGATGCCCGGTAACTGCACCACGTGCCAGATAGCCCAGCGGACCACCCGCTCGCTGACATTGGTAAACGTGCTGGTCAACCTGTACCCAGATTTACCCGCCGTGACCTCTACCTTGCGCACGACGCGAAGTCCTGTCCGAGCGTCATCAGCGCTGCGCATCTCGGTCCACGCGCGGGTGCTTTCCGAAGCCCACCGGGCCGTGTAGGGGCCCCCGTCCAGCACCCGGTCGGGCGGGCCCGGCCACTCGCCAGGACCGGACCAGCCCTGGGGTGCAGGCCAAGTCTTGTCGCCACCCCAATTGGTCCAGCTCCCGAGCGTCCGGGCCGGTCATCGGCGCCCTCGGTGACCTTCCCGACCGGATGGAGGGCCTCGTCAAGCAGGTCGGCATTGCGGAACAAGTGCTCGCCCGCCGGTGTGACCAGCGATAACACCCGACCTCCCAACGAAGGCACCACACCCACCCTCACGTCCTTGGTCGAGAGCCACAAAGTCCGGCGTCCCCCGCTGTCGTCTGCGTCGACACGGGGCCCTTCCCCAGGAGAGGGAGTCTCAATCATTGAGGCCGCCGGTCGGGATAATCACGACCTTCCCGGCGCTGGCGCCGGCGGCTAGTAGGTACGCCTCATCGGCGTGATCAAGCCCGAACCGGTCGCTGACAATGCTCTCGGGGCGAAGCTGCCAGCGGACCAGGTCAACGGCGAGGCGCTCCATGTCCTGCAGTGATGTCACCCACGAGGCAAAAATGGTGAGCTGTTTGTGCAGGAGGAGGTCCGACACTTCGGTTTCCAGACGACCGCCCTCCCCCACCAAGGAGACCCGCCCCCATTCAGCGGCGCCGGCCATGGCGGTGGAGCGCCCCGGGGTACTGCCCGAGCATTCGATGACGCGCGAACAGCCGCGGCCACCCGTCAGGTCCCGTAACCGGGACTGAACATCGTCATCGGCCGCCAGCACGGCGTCGAAAAAGCCCAGGCCCATGGCCCACTTCTGGCGCAACGGGCTGACCTCCACACCGTACACGTGCCGAGCACCTAGGCCCCGGGCCACCATGGCGGCGGCGAGGCCCACCGGTCCGAGACCGACCACCAGCAGGTCGTCGCCACCGTTGACCTGAATGCGCAGAAGGCCTTGGTGTGCGGTGCCGAAGCCACAACTGATGAGAGCCCCGTCCACGTAGGACAGTTCGTCGGGCAAAGCTATGCAGGTCCGCTCGGCCGCCAAGAGGTACTCGGCGTGCCCACCGTCACGCTGCCACCCGTACGAGGAGCGTCCGGCCGAGGAGCAGTTGATGAAGTAACCAGAGCGGCAGTTGGGGCAGCGCCCGCAGCCGACAATGTGGTACAACAGGACGCGGTCCCCGACGCCGAACCGCCGACATCCTGGGCCCACCGAGACAATGTCGCCGGCGGGCTCGTGGCCGGCAATGACACCCCGGTACGCCGGCCCGTCGACACCCACGTAGCCCTTGTACCCACGGTAGATGTAGCCGATGTCGCTCCCACAAATGCCCGAGGCCCGCACTTTGACCAGGACTTCGCCATCGGACGGCTCGGGGACGTCGTAGACCCTGGTCTCGGTCGTGCCATCACCCGGGAGCCTGACCCCACGCATAGTCACCTTTGGTGTCATCAGCCGTTCACTTCCCCGGATGTCCCGCCTATGACGCGATGGTCCCGTCGATGTCCCACAGGTCCTCCCAGGACTGCCCGGCCCTCCAGAGAAAGACCTGGCCCTTTATCAGACGGTTGTCCCTGTCTATCCCCGCGATGGCGCGCATTTCGGCCTCTGTCAGCGGGTCGCTGACCACGGCCTCAAGGTTGGCCTCGTACTCATTTCGCCGGTTTGAGAACGGGATGGGGATCTGGCCCCGCTGGGCCGCCCATTTCACGCATATCACCGCCGGGTGCACCCCGTGGTCACGAGCGATGGCCACCATAACGGGGTCTTCTATGTCGACGCTGTCATCGGGCGTCCGGTCACGGTCGGGCCGGGTCGGCGAGCCGATGGGGCAGAACCCAATTGGTTGAATACCCTGGGCCAGGACATAATCGAAGAGCTCGGGTTGCTGAAAGTGCGGGTGAAGCTCCATCTCATTCGCGGCGGGCGCAATACGAGCGTCGCGCAGGAGAAGTTGCAGTTTGGGGATGGTCGTGTTGGAAGTGCCGATATGACGGACCAAGCCCCTGTCGACCAGGTCCTCCATCTGGCGCCACGTCTCCATGAACTCTTCGTGGACATAGGGGCGAGCATCCGGGCTCCGAGAGTCGACGTGGGCGCCGGGCGCGTGCACGTT
>Ga0302320_10001374_pt1 | contig 58575 bp, 42 predicted proteins | sample Bog_T0_3_FD_202130 | JGI IMG/M metagenome (GOLD analysis project Ga0302320, IMG submission 202130) | Peat permafrost microbial communities from Stordalen Mire near Abisko, Sweden - Bog_T0_3 | ecosystem: Environmental > Terrestrial > Soil > Wetlands > Peat | place: Sweden: Abisko, Stordalen Mire... | reverse complement strand
TCATGACCGCGATCCGGCAATTCACCCATGACGACATCGCCGGGTTTTGGACGTGGCTACCTTTGGACAGCGCCGTGATTGAAGCCGCTGCACAGGTTTATACGACGCTGCCGGATTCGGTGTTCCTGCGCTCCGCGGACTGCCTGCACCTAGTGACGGCGCTGCGCCACAGTTTCGATGAAATCTACACCTATGACATCCGCCAGTCTGACGCTGCGGGTGTCCTAGGCCTGAAGCCGTTGGCTGTCGGCCGCTGACGCAGCCATCGGAGAAATTGTCTGCGACACTTGGGGCAAGTGCATAGCCCGCTAAATTATTGAATGTTAATAAATTGGCGCACCCATAGGGAGTCGAAACCCAAACCTTCTGATCCGTAGATAGCGGATGGATTTACATCGGGGTATTCGGATCTGCGCCAAGCATCTCCTCCGAACCCAGGACCGTCTAACGCGGTTTGATCTCGGGACTAAACAATTGACATAGATAAACCGTTACGTAACGTTTTATATGTGGCCTATGAATCATTAAACAAGGAAAGAATAACCAAAGCTTTGCGGCGCCTTGGAGCACTTGCCGCGGAAAGGAACTCGAGCCTGGAAGTTTCGCTCTATGGAGGCGCTGTATTCACGATGATTTACGGTTCTCGCGACTCTACAAAAGACGTCGACGCTCTCGTCCATCCTTCGAATTTGGCCCGGAAGCTCATCATCCAAGTCGCACGTGAACAGGATCTTCCGGACGATTGGATTAACGACGAGGTAAGGGTTTTCCTCGCAGATAGGGAGGCCAAACGAAAGCTAAAGGGCGGCGAATTCGGCCCCGGACTGCAGGTTTCAGTTCCCACAGCGGCATATTTACTGGCCATGAAGTTGCGTGCGTGTCGTGCACCGCTGCCTGGTGATGCCGGAGATTACGCGGATATAGAATTTCTCCTGCACAAAATGGAGATATCCTCCTTGGCTGGTGCAGAAAGGATCTATGATCGCTTCTTCCCGAATGACCCGTTGCCCGAAATCACCTCCGAAGCGATCCGGCAAGCAGTTTTGAAACACAAGAAATCATGACATCGCGACCGACATCTCTGAAAGAAGTGGCGATTCAGACCGATTCACTTGCGAACTTCGGACGAAACTTGCGCGATTGGCTGCATGAAGTGCGCAGCCTTTCGTCACGCCCGCAATTGGCGCGCGCAGTGGCAGAGGAGCCGCCAAGGCTGAAAGGCCGCTTCCCGCAGGGCGAAATAGCTGATGCCTGGCTTGCTGCGTATGCTGAGCATGCTGCGTCACTGATCGACCGCGAGCCGCCAATCTGGGCCTTCGATGCCTCGCGGACCGCCGCGGATCCTTGGTTCGCCGACGAATCCGCCAGCCCAAAACTGCGTGCATTTGCACTTCTCCACTCTCCATTGGCGTTCAAACGGCGCAATCTCTACACCTCCAATGTGGATCTGCCTTTGCGTCTGCGCGCAGGACGGCCGAGAAAGTCTGTTAACCAAAGGCGGGAATCCAACGCTGTGCGCCAGCGACGCTTCCGGGAGCGTCGGCGTGAAGAATTAAAGAGGCTGCGCAAGCTTCTCCCGGCCTAACGCCACCGGCCCTTGAAAAGGGCTACACTCACTGGATCTACACTGACGACTCTGAAAGTGGTGCACCCGGAGAGAGTCGAACCCCCAACCTTCTGATCCGTAGTCAGATGCTCTATCCAATTGAGCTACGGGTGCGTAATTGATGGGCAGGAACTTACATCGTAACGACCGATCGCCTAGAGAGGCCTTTCACCGCCGTTACCGGACGCCAGTCCCCAAAAGACCTGCGCCGGAACAAGAGCCTGTGGGAAGCCACCCAAGCAAAGGAATCGGACAAGGAACCTGCCGAGCGGATGACACTACGGGCGACACACAATTTCCGGCAAGCAGAAATAGGCTTGGCCGAAATCCCCCTTCTGGAGCGCACCCGCCCTGCGCCTTGCGTTGCAACGGGCAGGGTTGGGCACAGCCGAGGCGAGAAGGCTTCCCAAAGGCCAGCCCCTCTCCCATCGCCCGGGCGCTGTCCCGCAGGAGGGCCTCAATCCCGCGCACATCCGGCTTTCCCCGGGCCGTCATGGGAAATTCGTCGAGGGCGGCGATCCAGCCCGGGACCTTCCAGGCGGCGATGCACCCGGCCAGGGCCCGGCGGATGGCCGCAGGGCTCTCCCCGGTGAGGACGGCTGCGGCCAGTCCCTCCCCCTTCCTGGGATACGAAAAGACCAGGGCATCCCGCACCCTGGGCAGCGCTTTCAGTGCCCGCTCGATCTCGGCGGGGTCCAGCCGCTTGGCGCCAATCTTGACCGTCCGGTCAGAGCGCCCGAGGAGTACGAGCTCCCCGGCCCCGGAGAGGGTTCCATAGTCCTTCGGACGGTGGCGGCCCCGGCCCATCACGGCGGGGCTAACGACCGTAAAGCGACGCCCGGGGGAAGGCGCTAGGCGGACCCCCTGAAGGGGCGTGCCGACGCTTCGCCCTTCCAGCGTCGCCTCTCCGGTCGCGTCAAAGCAGATCCCTCCCGTCTCCGAGGAGCCGTAGAAATTGTGGACGCGCCGGCCAAACCGGGCATGGAAGGCGCAGGCAATGGCCGGAGATAGGGGGGAGCCCGCGGAAATGACCAGCCGCAGTGTGGCCAGCGCCTGCTTGGGGACATCGGCGTCCGCCAGCGCCCGGAGCAGGATGGGGACCGCGGGCAGCACCGTCGGCCTCCAGGTCTGGCAGTCCGACGCAATGGCCTGGGGAAAGGGCCCGTTGCCGCAAACGACCGGCGTTCCCTGCGCAAGGAGCGGGACCACGAGGTTTCCGAGGCCGTAGGAGTGGCCCAAGGGAACGACGGCCAGGTTCACATCGCCCTCCCGAATTCCCATCGTCGCGCAAATCTGCCTCCCGTCGGCGATCATTTGCCGGTGCGTGAACGTGAAGGCGCGGGGGAGTCCCGTGCTGCCGCTGGTCACCTTGGCAAGGCAGAGGTCGCGCCCGCCGGGGCGGCGCAGCGGCGGCAGGAGCCTCAGGTGGTCGCCGGCCCAGATCCAGGAGGCCCCGATTCCACGCGCGATGGCCTCCAGGGCATCCGGCGGCTCGCCCGGGTCAACGGGCGCCGGAATCGCGCCTACTGAAAGGATTCCAATGAAGGTCCGCAGCCAGTCGGCCCCGTTCGCCTGCGCCATCACGATGCGCCGCCCGCGAAGTCCCCGGAGCGACGGGAGGCCCTGGCGCCAGGCCTCGGCGTAGGCAGTGAGTTCCTCCCGCGTCCAGCGGTGCGCACCGGAGCTCTCCACGACGGCGACCGCACGCGGCGCCCGCGAAACGGCCTGGTCCCATAGACTGATCAGGGTTTCGGGCATGCTTGGGGCTGTTGGAGAGGCGGGAGAAGGGATTACTCTTGGCAGGGCCGCGGCCCTGCGTCCGGCGTTCGCCGGGGCCGGCTTCCCTAGACGGCCTCCACCTCTTTGCTGCCGAAGCGCTGGAGGGTTTCAATGTACTCCCACATCGGCCCGCGGATTCCCTTCTTCCTCAGCTTGGTGATCGTCTCCAGGAACTCGGGCGGCGGGTCGCCGACCACCCAGTTGTGGCAGTGGCGCCGGTGAAGGGACAGCCTGTCGTGGAGGCCGCCGACCGTGAAGGGAGGTTCGAGGAAGAACCGGGGCTCCACCAGGTAGTCGGCCGCCGTCTCGCCATTCTTTTCCGGAGCCAGCTCCCTCCAGAGCGGCGTGCCCGGATAGATGCGCATCCCGATCGTGGCAAAGTAGAACGCCCCGGGAAGCAACTGCGCGCGGGACAGCGTCTCCTCCACCGATTCCGGGGTCTCGCCGGGTCCGCCGAAGATCAGGAAATGGCTGTATTTGATCCCCAGCTCATGCGCGTAGAGGCTGCACTCGCGGATCTCCTCAAAGGTGAAACTCTTGCCATAGCGCTTGAGCACCGGGTCCGAAAAGCTGTCCGAGCCGAATTCGATGTGCCGCAGGCCCGCGCGGTGCATCAATTGGAGCAGCTCGCGCGTCACATTGCGCGGCCTCAGGAAGCACTGCCACTCCATGTCGAGGTGGGCCTCTTCTATAGCCGTGCAGACCTGCTCCACGTGGTCCGCGCGCGTGTTGAAGACCGAGTCGACGATGAAGGTGAAGTCCGAGCCCATCGAGAGCAGGCTCCTCATCTCCCTGACGATGTCCTGGCCGGTGCGGTAGCGGCTGCGTTTGCCCTCGATCAAGGGGTACGTGCAGTAACAGCAGCGCAGCGGGCAACCCCTCTGCGTCTGGACACCGGCCAGCGAGCCGCGGGCCGCGTAGGCTCGCAGCAGCGGCTCGTCGTGCCTCGGCTCGGAGCTGAAGGCCGTGTCGCGGGCGTTGCAGTCGTTGACCCGAAGGGCTCCCGAGGCGTCACGGTAAAGCAGGCCCGACACGGACTCGTACCCCTCGCCTGTCTCGACGGCGCTGAGAAGTTGGACCAGCGCCACCTCCCCCTCTCCCTGCACCCCGAAATCCACCCCGGACAGCTCGAACAGCTCCTTGGGGAACACCGAGAAGCCGCTTCCTCCGAGGATCAGCCGGGCATTCGTCACGGCCCGCAGTCTGCGGCAGAACTCCAGCAGCTCCCCGATGAACGAGCGCGGGTTGTGGTACTGGACGTTGTCCACGTTGCGCAGCGACAGGGCGATGAACGCAGGCTCAAACGACGCCACGCAGGACTCGAGCGGCTCCTGCGAGACATGCGCGTCCCATATCTTGGTCTCATAGCCGGCCTCATGGAGGCCGCCGTCCAGGTAGGCCAGGCCCAGGGGATAGACGGGATAGGGCTGGTCGTAGCCATTGAGGTTGGCCAGCAGGATCCGGGTGCGTGAAGGCTGGGGAGAGAGGTGTGCCATCGCGGAGGGAGGACCGGGGCCGGGCCATTCAATGCATCGCAGAGTCCACGGCAAGCCCCGCGTGGCCCCTCGAAAGGGGCCCCAACTCCACGGCCGCGAGGGCGGCCAGGATGATCACGGTGACCATCGATCCCAGCGCGGAAACCACCGGGATGCCACTGAAGGCCAGCACTCCGAACGAGGCCGCGGTGCAGCAGGCCGAGATGCGGATGGAGGGGGGCGGCACCTCCCCCCGCGCCCTAGCCTCCCAGGTAAAGATGGCGTAGTTGTGGGCGAGGCAGACCCCGAGGAACGCGCCAAGAAGGTGGAACAGGTTGAGCGGGTGGCCGAGGAAGCCGAAGAGCCCGAAGGCGAACAGGCAGGAGCCGCAAGGCACCGCGAACACTTGGGCGCCGTGGCGCCAGCCGTAGAGGGCAAAGACGCAGAGGCCAATCACCGCGAGCCCGAGGGTGCTCAGGCGCAGCGCGGAGACCCGGTAGCGCCCAAAGAGCTGGTTCAGCCCCTCAAGCTGGTGCGAACTGAGGGTATGGAGAACCGGCGCAGGCTCGGCCCCGCCGGAATGGCCCGCCAGAGTGAGGAACCAGCACAGGTCCCCGTGGCATGACATCGCGAGCGACGCGGGTCCCTTCACTTCCCCCGCCCATTCCCGGACGAAGGAATCGAAGCTCGTGCTCCCCCGGCCGGAGCGCCAGCGCTCCCAATCGAGCGCAAACGAGGCGAAGGCGGACGGATCGAAGCCGTGGCGGGCCAGGGCCTCGCGAAGGTCGGGGACGAATGAGCCCAATCCTGCAAGACGTGCCGGCAGGGAGTCCCAGACTTCGGGCGTGGGAAGGAGTGCGCCAAAGGAAAGGACGCTGGAGCGAGGGAACTGCTGCGCGTGCCACTCAAGGAAGCGCTCGAGGGATTGACGCGCCTGGGTCGGAGTCGCCCCCTGGGTAAAGTAGGCCGTGCGGTCCGCGCTGTCGCCAAAGAGGGACCGAAGCTCCCGGTCGTTGGCCTCCAGGGCCGGGGCCGGGATCTGCAGGTCGCGGACGTCGTCGCGCCAGGAGAGGAGCCACGGTCCGGCGAGTGCGACGGCCGCGGCGATGCCCAGCAGCAGACGCGCCCCGCCGCGCAGGGCCCTCGACTGCGGCCGGGCGCGGGCGAAGGGGCGCGTCTCAAGGTAGGGATCCTCGATCTGGGCGAACCAGAGGAGGGCCGACGCCAGTGCCGAGAGAAGGCCCGCGCTGACAAAGACCCCCACCTGGCGCACGAGAGGCAGGTCCGAGGCGAGGAGGGTCGAGAAACCGAGCACGATCGTGAGCGAACTCGCGAGCAGCGGCCTTAAGAGGCGACCCACCTTGGCGCGGTAGGGTTCACCTGGGCTCGACGGCGCCTGCAGGAAGATGAAGAGACCGTAGTCGATCGACACCCCGCACAGGAGGGAACCGACGACGAAGACCACCACATGGACGCGGTCGAATGCCAGCATGACGGCGCTCCAGGCTCCCAGCATGGAGAAGAGGACGATGGGGGCCAGGAGTAGCGCGCGCGCTGGACGGCGGACACAGGACAGCACCACCGCCAGGACCGCGGCAAAAGAGAGCAGATTCAACTGGGAGAACTCACTCTCGATGTGGCGCCGGCTCTGCGCCGCCAGCCGGACCACGCCGCTCCAGCGCAGCGCGGTGGCCGGCGCGGCGGCCAAGACCTCCCTCTCGGCCCCTTCCATCGCGGCAAAGACCGACTCCTGGCCTTCCTTCTCGAGAGGGGAGCCGCGCGCGAGCGCCCAAATGAGGACGCGCGGGGACGCGGTTTCCCCCGGGGAGTCCGCAAACCCCTGCAGGCGCTCGGCCATCGCGGGAAGGAGCAGCAGAGGGTCCGCGTGGAGCAGGTCCTGGAATCCGACGGCCTCAGGCCGGTAGAGATAGGCCTCCAGGCGCGCGGCCGTCCTTTCGGCCAGCCACGCGCTCCAGGGTGCCTGCGGGGCCTCCCGGGCGTGCTCCTTCCAGCGCGCTTCCAGAAAGGCCGGGCCCAGGAGGTCAAACCGGCGCTCGAACACAAGCCGCCCCAGCGTCTCGCGATAGGACCCGCTGCTCACGACGACCACGTCCTCGAATGCGCCGGAACGCTTGAGGGAGGCAACGGCCGCGTCCCTGGCGGCCGCAAGGCCTGGCTCCCGGAGCTCCTTCAGGCCGGCCGCCCCCTGCGGGGCAAGGCAGATCAGGACCACCCTCGCCTGCCGGTCGCCCGCGAGGGTGCGGATCATGGCGAGCTCCGGCGCCGACTCGGAGCGGGGAACCAGGTCCAGCACATCCGTCGAGACGCGCTGCGGCGCGTTCCTGAGCCAGAGGGTTCCCACTCCTAAGGCCACCGCCGCAGCCAGGATCCACCTCGCGGCGCGCTGTGTGTGCAGCAGATCCATCGGACGCGTTAGCGGAAGTAGCGCTTGCGCTCCTCGGCCCCGAAGGAAACTCCCGTCGCAGGGGGCTCGAGGTGGATCTCGACACGCTGGGTGGAGGAGCGGCGAAATTCGATGCGGGCGACGGTGCCGGCGCTTCCCTCGACCGTCACCGTCCCCACCCAGCGCGCCACCTCCGCCGAGCGGGGGACAAAATCGACGCGCCATGCGAGCCCGGAGAGGGCCCCGTGGACATGAAAGGCCTTGAACAGCGGGGCCGATTCGAAGCGCAGGATGGGAACAAGAATGCCGCCGATGTCGGGCAGGTGCGGGTCCTTCTGGATCACGCGGGAGCGCCCCGAGGCGTCGCGCAGGATGAGCCCCTGCTCATCGGCGATCACCACACTCTCCTCGGGCCGCAGGTAGTGCAGGCTCAGCCCCCTCTCGGGGGAGAAGCGCATCTCGCCCTGGAGAACGACGGGGGCCGTGCGGAACGGGAAAAACCGGTATTCCGTGAACTTGGCCAGCACCGGCCCCTGGGCCGCCAGGGTGCTGAAGAGTTCCAGGAAGCCGGCGTCCGCGCCGCCCTGGACAATCTCGGCGCCGGGCTGGGAGGGGTACGGCGCGTCCGCCGCGGCCAACGAGGCAAGGGCCGCGGATGCAGCGGCGACCGCCAGAATACGCGAGACCGTGTTCACGGCGCGCATGGCATCAGGCGTTTTCGCCGGGCCCTCATTGCGGAGGGCCACCGCCCCAGCAATAGCTCGGTGATGAGCCGCGTGTGCAGCCACGCCATGCGGGCGTTGTCAGAGAGGTAGTGAAAATGGGAAACGCCTCCCTCCTCGCGGGAGAAATACCGGCACCGTGCGGGAAGATTCAACGCAGGGACCCCCGCCCAGGTCAAGCGGACCGAGACCTCGGGATCAAAGTCGAACCTCCGTGCGCCGCGTGTCGAGCGCAGGATCCGCGTCAGCGGCAGAAGCGGATAGACCCGGAAGCCGAACAGCGGGTCGTGGACCGTGCGGCCGAAGAGCTCAAGGGCCACGAGCCCCACGCTTAGTTGGCGGCCGGCGCGCCGGACCCAGGGCGCCTCGGGGCCGAAGATCGGACGGCCCAGCACCATGGCCTGCGGCGCCTTCCTTGAGGCCTCCATGAAGTCCGCGATCCGCTCCGCGGGATGCTGGCCGTCCGCATCCATCACCAGGGCGTGGGTGAAGCCCCCCCGAAGCGCCTCCTCGGCCGCCGTCAGGACCGCCGCCCCCTTGCCCCCGTTCTGCGGGCGCACCCGGACCTGCACCGCCGGGCTCCCCCGGTACTCCTCGGCCAGCGCCCGGTCGCTGCCGTCGGTGCTTGCGTCCGACACCACCCAGACAGGGCTCCACGCCGCGAGCGCCCCCCGGACCGTCTCAGACAGGCGGCGGCCCGGGTTGAAGCTCGGGATGATGACCAAGTGCGTGGGGTGCGGTTCCATCGCGTTCAATGGAGCAGAGTCTTCAGCCGGAGCTCGATCTCGGCGAGCAGTTCCGCACTCGCGCGCCCTGCCTGCCATTCCCAACGCCGGTCCAGCGTGAGGGTCACTCGCGCCGGCAGCACCGGGGGAGGCCGCCACCAGGACCGTCCCTTCGTCGTCAGTCCCGGGGTCGCCTGGATCATGATGAGTTCGACGGGGGCGTGGGCGCGCTGGGCGCTCAGGAGGAACCCGTGCATCATCGGCCCCAGGACCGATCCTTCGGGGGTTCGCCTGCCCTCCGGAAAAACAAGGAGCGATCGGCCCGCGGCCACCTTGGCCGCGGCGTCGTGGATTCCGTCCAACGTCATTCCGCTGGCGACATAGCCGGCGAGCGTCGTCGCGGGAGCGATCGCGGGATTGCGCATCAGGGAGGGCTTCATGACGCAGATGGCGTCGGGCAGCCGGGACAGGAGGAAGGTCGCATCGACGAGTGTCGGGTGGTTGGCGACGTAGACGGTTCCCACCGTGAGCGGCCGCTCAAATCCCCGCCACTCCTGGCGCACCACCCCGCAGGTGTTGAGCCACCATCCCCACAGGCGCAGGAAGCGGCGGATCGTTTGGCGCGTGGCCGGCCCGAGACGCTCCCTCGCCGGAAAAAGGAGGAGCGGCAGGCATACCCCGCTGATCGCCAAGGCCCCTAGGGCAAACCATGCCCAGGAGAGGTAGTAGAGGGCCAGGAAGTAGGCCCGGGCGACGCCCGCATTCATGGGACGCATGACCTCTCGGCCCCGGGTTTGGCGGCGGGGTTTAGCGGGATGAAGTTAAACCAGAGATAAGGCCGCTCGCGCAGGATCCGCTCCACGGTGCGCAGGAACTCCTGGAAGTGCGCCCTCGCGCGCGTGAGCGCCTCACGCCTGCCCTCCCCGGGGATCAGCTCGAAGCGCGGCGTGCCGTAGAGGAGGGACCGGCCGCGTCCCAGGGGAACGCCGACCGTCATGATGACGGGGCGATCGAGCACCAGGGCCAGGCGGTAGATGGTGATCGGGAAGCTGCGGCGGGCGCCGAGGAACTCAAAGTCCATCGTCTGGCGCGCGTTCTCGATTCGGTCGCACTGCAGGGCGATGGGTTCGCCCGTGTCCGCGGCCGCCTTCATGGCGAAGATCAGCTCCGAGGGGGCGTTGCCCCAGATGAACTGGACGCAGCCGTGGCTCACCTCAGCCAGGCGCTCGGTGTCGTGGGAGTTGCCGACACGGCGCCTGACAATATGGACGCGCCGGCCCTCGTGGCTGCCGATCTGAAAGCCGAGCATGTCGGAGGCGCCGATGTGGAAGGTTCCCAGGAGGACGGGACCCCCCTCTGCCATCCACGCCTCGAACGCCGCGGCGCTGGGATCGTACAGGCACGGGATGTCGCGGCCGTTGCCCACCCGCAGCTTGCCCATCAGCGCCTCCTCGAATGCGAGAAAATGGCGGAACACGTCCCAGGTCGTGGGGCGGTGCGCCAGGACCTGGGTGAGATATTCCCGCGAATGGCGGCGCTGCACGGGCATGAGGGCCATCGCCACCATCGTTCCCGAGAAGCGAATCGGCCTGAACAGGAATTCCGGCAGCAGCCGGTCGCACAGGCGCAGGAAGCCGTAGCCCCAGTCGGGACCGGGGTTTCTCTCCAACCTGTCGGTGCTGGAGGCCGGCGGGGTCACGACCACTCCAATTGCAGCCTCCATTCGGCCGACACGGGGCCGCTGTAGCTCTTGCGTAGGTGCAGAAGGTCAAACCAGGCGGGAAACGCCAGTTCGCTGCCCGGGGGCGCTCCTATGGCCTCGTCCGCCGGCTCCAGGCGCACGCGGGCCAGGGCCGACGCAGGCCGGCTCCTGCAAAGGGTGAGCGCGAACGCAAAGCTGCGGTCGCTGGCCATCCCGTAGTCGGACATCCAGCTGCCCCGCTCCTCGCCCCCGCAGAGGACCGCCGTCTCGTCGGGCGCCAGAAGTGCCGCGAGGAGCGCCCGTGCAGCGAGGCACGGGCCTCCCGCCAGGGGGATGTAGTCGCGGATGGGCTGCTTGCGGTCGATCATGACCTGCTGCACGGCACTCGGGTGCACGGAGGTCTGGAACAGCGTGGGACTCGGAAAAGGAAACGTGTCGAGGAAGTCCGCCAGGGCGCGCGTCTCCCCGTAGGCCGAGGCATAGACCGTCGTGTCGCGGCACGGCTCGAGTGTTTTCGGCAGCACGCCGCCAATCAGAAGGCCGAGAACCGTAGCCCTGCGGCCAAAGCCCGCGGGAAAGCCGGCCCGCAGCCGGTTTCGGGTGGCGGCAGGCTCCTCGCCGCCCGCGTCCTCGGTTCCCACGTAGCTGACGAAGCGCTCAAGCATGGCAGAGGAGGAGGGCCGCATGGGCGCCCCCAAACGCGTTGCTCGCGCACAGGACCCCGTCGAACGAGGGGTCGTTGACAGGACCCAGGGCCACGTTCTGCGAGAACGCGGGTGCGGCGCTGCCCACCGTGCCGGGGATGCACCCCGTTCGCAGCGCCTCGACGGCCACGGCCAGTTCCACGAGACCGTTGCTGCCGAGCGTATGGCCGAGGCTTCCCTTCCATCCGACGAGGGGGCTCGTGGGAAATGCCCTCTGGAACGCCTCCGCCTCAAGCCTGCCCGCATCAAGGGTTCCGGTCCCGTGCCCCTTGATCCAGATGCGCCGGCCCCCCGCCAGGCGCACGAGCGGCTCGATGCACGCCGCGAATCCGGCGCCATCGGGGGGAAAGGCCGTGAAATGGTGCATGTCGTTGTGCAGGGTCTGCCCGGCGATGATCCAGCCCTGCCCCTCCTTGCGCAACACGGCGTAGGCCGCGCCGTCGCCCAGCCCGATGGAGCCGGTTTCGCGCGCCTGATAGGGGGCCGGGTACTCCGAGTTCAGGATCTTCAGGGCATGGAAGCCGCCGGCCACAAACGGGCTGAGGAAGTCAAAGGAGAACACGAGGGCCTGATCGGCGATCCCCGACTCGACCTGCCGCGTCGCGAGCACAAGGCCGATGTTCGCCGAGACGCAGGCGTGGGAGGCGATCGTGATGTTCTCGCCCCAGCCGAGTTCGCGCCGGATGAAGGCGACACACGCCTGCGGGGTTCCGGTGTCCAGGTGGGAGAGGCCGCCCTTGCGTCGGAACGCATAGAGGTTGCCCACTCCGAAATTGCTGCTCGTCACAAAGACGGGATGGCGTCTGCCGCCCCAGGGCCCCGGCGGGCACGCGCTCATGAGCCTCCTAATGTAGGGCATCCACGAGGGAGGGCGGGTCTCGTCCAGGCTCCTTCCCGGCATGAGCGCCAGCGGGACAGGATCCCCGCCCTCGTCCCCATAAACCGCCTTCGGCTCCAGGGCGCGTTCGCCGCGCAGCAGGGCCGCGTGCGTCTGCGCCGCATCGCCCAACGCGGTGATGCAGCCGCATGCCGCTAGCCGGATCGGGCAGGAATCCATGGGAGAGAGAGTGGAGGGGAACGCGCCTCTGTCCAACCAATCGCTCAGAGGGGAGGCAGGCGCGCCGGATCCGCCCGCGCCCGGATGAAGGCCACCAGGGCCGAGACACTCGAAAGCGCCTGCATCGACTCCTCGCTGCTCTTGATCTTGATCCCGTATTCCTTCTCCAGGACGACCACGAGTTCCAGCGCGTCGATCGAGTCGATCGCGAGACCCGAGCCGATCAGCGGATCCTCGTCCCGGATCGAGGTAGGATCCACGTCCTCCAAACGAAGCGTTTGGACAATCATGGTCTTGATGCGGGCGTTCAGCGGATCGGGCATGCGGGAACCCCGCGACTATCGGGGAGGCGTGCGCTGCGGGCAAGACCCGATCACGGAACCAAGGGCCGCATCATGGGACAGACGTTGATGCCCCCCAAAGCCGCTGCTGTTGATGAACCGCTGGAGAGTGCGCAGCGCCTCTGGCAGGAGCCTTCCCCGTGTTTCCTTGGGGTAACGATCGGAATCGGCGGACGGGGGCGGAAGGGATTGCGCCTGGGGCATAAACCGGATCACTCATGCCAGGTCCTTCAATATCCGCTTAAAGCTCAATTTTCGTGACGACACCGATTGATGTCCCGACGACGACGGCGCGCTTCAGGAGCTACCGCTGGACGACGGTCGTTTCAAAGCTGGCGCTGGTGCTTCTCGGGGCCCGCTACCCGTATCTCTCGCTTGCCGTCTTCGTGGCCCCGGAACTCTGGCTGGTGTATTCCGTCCTGATTCCGAATACCTCGGGCCTGGTACCCGTGAAGAGGGCGTTTGCCGCAACGGGGCGCGAGGTCTGGCTGACGATCGACGACGGGCCGGATCCCGAAACCACGCCGGCCCTCTTGGACTCCCTCGATTCCCACGGGGCCAAGGCGGTGTTCTTTGTGATCGGCGAGAAGGTCCGCCGGCACCCAGAGCTGGCCCGCCTGATCGCCCAGCGGGGCCACGAGCTCGGCAACCACACCCAGAGTCATCCCCTCGCGTTCTTCTGGTGCGCAGGAGGCGCTCGCACCGCCCGCGAGATCGACGGCTGCTGCGACGCCATCCTGGAGGCCACGCAGGTGAGGCCGCGCTTCTTCAGGTCGCCGGCGGGGATCAAGAACCTTTTCCTGTGCGGCGTGCTGGCCCGCCGCGGGCTCGCCTTTCTCGGCTGGAGCAGCCGGGCTCGTGAGCTCGGCTACGCGAGCCCCGAGCGGCCGCTGCGGCGCCTGGTGCGGGGGGTGAAGCCCGGCGCGATCCTCCTCACCCACGATTCGGGGCCGAACGCGAAGGTGCGGGCGGAGGTGATCCGCGGCCTCCTCGCGTTCCTCTCCGCCGAAGGCTACCGGTGCGTCCTGCCGCCCGCGGGGGACGGCGGCACGCGCCGCTGAAGGAGTCCCGTCCCGCCGCCTGTCCCTCGGCGCGCTAAGCGGACAAACGCCAGTCAACGAGCTCCAGCTGCAGGAGTTTGCGGTCGTTGAAGAAGTTCCAGTTGAGCTTGATGGCGAGGTCGACCGGCACCCCCACGGGAGGGACCCGCTCGGCCATCTTCCAGGCCACCCCGCTCAAGGCGCGCGAGCGCCCGTCGTCCAGCCAGAAGCGGAAATGCCGGGCCTTGAAGACCTCGGGGCGCCGGCGCAGCACCACTCCAGAGAGCCCGAAGACGGGCTCCGGGTTGCCCTGCCCGTACGGATGCAGGCTGTCCAGCTCGTCCATGAGCTCCTCGCAGATCTGCTCCGGGCGCAGCCACGCGGAGAGCGTCAGGCGGGCCTCGGCGATCCCGCCGCCGACGTGGGCGGCGACGGCAGAGGCGAAGCGGGTGCGGAACGCGTCGACCTCGATCTTGGGAAGGGAGACGCCGACCGCCATGGGGTGGCCCCCCCAGCTCGTGAGGCCCTGGCTGCAGCCTGCCAGGATATTCACGAGGTTCACGCCGTCGACGCTGCGGCCGGAGCCCTTGGCCATGTCGCCCTCGTTGCCGAGGACGATGCAGGGCCGGTTGTAGTGGCGGGAGACCCGCCCGGCCACGATGCCGACGACCCCGGGGTGCCAGGCCTCGCTGAAGAGCACGATCCCGGAATCCGAAAGGTAGACTTCCTCGATCATCCGCTCGGCTTCCTCGGTGATCTTGCGCTCGATGTCCTGGCGCTCGCGGTTGAACGCGTCCAGCTGCTGCGCCGTCTCCCGGGAGAACTTAACGTCCTCGCTTAGGAGGAGCTCCACCGAAAGCGCGGCGTCGGCCAGGCGGCCGCTGGCGTTGATCCGGGGCCCCAGGCGGAAGGAGATGTCGACCGGCAGGATCTCCTGCGTCCCGGTGATCCCGGACACCTCCATGAGCGCGCGAAGCCCGGGCCGCGTGGTGGCCTGGAGGATCTTGAGCCCGTTCTTTGCCAGGATCCGGTTTTCTCCCAGGAGCGGGACCAGATCGGCGATGGTGCCCATGGCGACCAGGTCCAGGTGCTCCCTGAGCTTGATCCGGGCGGCGACGGAGTGGTTCTCGATGCGCAGCTGCTTTAGGAGGCCGTGCATGAGCTTGAAGACGAGCCCTACGGTGCAGAGGTGCTGCCAGGCGGCCTGCCCGGTCTCGCCCGCGCCCGAGCCCACATGGGGATTGATGAGGAGCCCCTGCTCCAGGGCGCGGTCCTTGGAGCGGTGGTGGTCGACCACGATGACGTCGATCCCCTGCCCCACCAGGTAGGCGACCTCGTCGTGGGAGTTGGTGCCGCAGTCGAGGGCGATGAAGAGGTCCGGCTTGCCCTTCTCCAAAGCGCGATCGATGGCGCTGCGGGAGAGCCCGTAGCCATCCTCGGAGCGGCGCGGAACAATGAAGGCGGGGTCCAGCCCGAAGCGCCGCAGGATCGAGACCAAAAGTGCCGTGCTGCTCACCCCGTCGACGTCGTAGTCGCCGAGAACCACGACCCGCTGGCGGCCCTCGATCGCGGCCTTAAGCCGCAAGACGGCGGGGACCACGTTTGCGACAAGGAACGGATCCTCGAGCTGCGACAGCTCCGGGTTCAGGAACTCCAGGGCCCGCTGGGGCTCGGCCAGGCCTGCGCGCACGAGGAGCTCGGCCACCACCGGGCTCACGCCCGCGCGCCGGCTCAGCTCCTCAGCCTCTCCGGCCGGGATCGGCGTGTGGATCCAGAGCATTAACCCCGGGGGATAAGGCCTAGCGCGACGCCTTGCTGGAGCCGGTCCACTCGTACTTCGGGGCCACGTCGGCGTGGGCCTCGACGTGCTTGCGGTCGCCCTTGTGCCACCAGTAGAAGACCTGGGAGGCGACGAAGATGGCCGAGAAAGTGCTGGTCACGATGCCGACCAGAAAGGTGAAGGAGATGTCCTCGAGGACACCGGTGCCGAAGAGGTAGAGGGAGAGGGCCGCCAGGAAGGTGGTCGACGACGTCATGATCGTGCGGGCGAACACCTTGTTGATGGCGGAATTGATGATCTCGCGCAGCGTGCCGGTCGGGTTGATCTTGAGCTCCTCGCGGATCCGGTCGAAGACGACGACCGTCTCGTTGATCGAGTAGCCCGCGATACAGAGGATCGCGGCCACCATGGGCGCGTTGAACTTGTGGCCGGTCAATACGAAGATGCCGATCGTCATCAGGATGTCGTGCAGTGTCGAGACCATGGCGCCGACGCCGAATCCGAACTCGAAGCGGAAGGCGATGTAGATTAGGATGGTCAGCATCGAGACCCCGATGGCCAGGGCCGCGTTCCACTTGATCTCCTCGCCGATCGAGGCGCCGATCTGGTTGTTGCCGATCATGACCAGGCCGGCCTTCGGGTACGCGGCCTTGAGGGCCGAGACCAGGGTGTCCGACTTGCCCGCGGGCGTCTCGACCTTGAGCTGGTCGCCGCCGCCGCCGAGGGAGCTCTCGTAGGAGATGTTGATGTCGTCGATCTTGGCCTGCTCCGCCACGCGGCGGATGTTTGCGTCGCTCAGGCGCTCCGTGTAGCGCAGCGTCACCTGGTCGCCGCCCAAAAAGTCGATGCCGTAGACCTTGTGGCCCTGGAAGACCGCGAAGCCGAAGCCGAGCACCACGATGATCCAGGAGCCGATGAAGGCCCGGGCGCCGTAGCGCACGAAGTCGACGTGGATGGGCTTGATCAGGCGGCGCATGTTCATCTGGGTCAGCGTGCCGGAGTCGATCAGCAGCTCCATCACCAGGTGCACCGTGATCAGCACCGAGAACATGGTCGAGAGGACGCCGATCGCCAGCGTGACGCCGAAGCCGCGGATGGGGCCGGTGCCGAGCCAGATCATGATGGCGCAGATGATCAGCTGCACGATGTGCGCGTCGACGATCGTCATCAGCGCCTTGGAGAAGCCGACCTGGTTGGCGCTTGAGAGGGACTTGCCGACGGCGAGCTCCTCGCGCATGCGCTCGAAGATGAGGATGTTGGCGTCGACGGCCATGCCGACCGTGAGCACGATGCCGGCGAGGCCGGGAAGCGTGAGGGTCGCCTGGAGGTTCGACATGACGCCGGCGATGATCGCCAAATTGACCGCGAGGCCCACCAGGACCGCGATGGCGCCGCCGGTCACGTAGAAGACGATCATGAAGGCCGAGACGGCGCAGAGGCCGATCACGGAGGCGCGCACGCCGCTTGTGACGGCGTCGTCGGCGAGGGTCGGGCTGACCTCGTACTGCTCCTTGACGACCAGCGGCAGGTCCAGGGGATTGTTCAGCACGTTGGCCGTGTCATAGGCCTCGCGCTCGGTGATCGAGGGTCCCTCGATGACGGCGGAGTCGTTGTCGATCTCCTCCTTGACAGTCGGGGCCGAGTAGAGGGTGCCGTCGAGGACGATGCCGAGGCGCCCCAGGGTTCCGGCCTTCTGGCCGGCGGCGGCGATGTCGCGGGTCACCTCGGCGAAGCGCTTCCTTCCCTCGCTAGTGAAGTGCATCGTGATCTGCGGCTTGCCGTAGAGGTCGTGCACGACGGAGGAGTTGGAGATCATCTCGCCGGTCATCTCGGGGATGCGCTTGACGAAGAGCTCCTCGGAGGTCTGCTGGCCGTTGCGGTCCTCGTGGTCGAGGTTCATGATCTCGTAGCCCGGCGGGATATCGCCCGGGGCGGAGGTGGCCGGGGTGGCCCCCGGGTAGACCATGCGGAAGTCGAGCCTCGCGGGCTTCTTGATGGCGTCCAGCACCTCGGGGTTGTCCTTGGTGTTGAGGCCCGGCATCTGGATCTCGATGCGGTTCTCGCCGATGGCGCGCACGAGCGGCTCGACGACGCCGAGGGAGTTGATGCGGGTCGAGATGATCTCGATCGCCTTGTCGAGCTTCTGCTTGCGCGCGGTCTCGACGTCCAGGTTCTGGGCGGCCTTGGCGCCGAGGTCGGCCTCGAGCGTGACGCCGATGCCCCCCTGCAGGTCGAGACCCAGCTTCAGCTTGCGCTTGGACTGGCGCAGGAGCTCGTCCAGGACGATCGCATTGCGCTTGTCGACGTTCTTAAGGGTGTCCTCAAGGCGGATGTCCGGGAAGAACTGGCTCAGGTCGATCTTGGACTCCTTGCCGATCTGCTTTAGGGCGACGAATTCGCTCGGGGCGGCACCGGACTTCTTCAGGGCCTCGGCCTGGTTGAGGAGGGCCTTGAACTCGGTCGTCTTGGCGCTCGCCTTGTCCTTGGCGTACTGGGCGAAGGGGATGTCCTTTAAGGGAAGGAGTTCGGAAAGAGCCCAGCCCGTGATGACCAGGCTTAGGACGATCTTCCAGAGGTTGCGTTTGAACATGTCTGAGTGTGGGTTAAATGGGGGTAAGGGGCCGCGGTCCGCCGCGGTCCTCGCGCCCGGAGGGGCGCCGCCCGGTCCGGGGAGCGGACGGCGGGGCTAGGAGGACTTCTTCTCCTCTGTGGGCTTGCGGGACACCGAGTTCACGAAGCCCTTGCCGATCTCGATCTTGGTGTTGTCGGCGACCTTCAACACGAAGCGGTCGTCCTTCACGTTCGTGATGGTGCCGTAGATCCCGCCGGTGGTGACCACCTCGTCTCCGGATTGCAAGGAGGCGAGCATCTTCTCATGCTGCTTCTGCTTCTTCTTCTGGGGGGCGATAAAAAGGAAGTAGAAGCCCCCGATGAAGAGCAACCATACCACAATCATGAAGGGCGGGAAACCGGTGCTGGCGGCGGGGGCGGCTGTTTGAGCGATCATTTTAGTCATTTCGGATTGCGTTCTTATAAAGAGAAAACACGCATCTAACTGAATCTACGCTTGTGAAGGCAAGCCCTCAGTGGCCGGCCCCTCCCAAAAACTTGAAAAGCAAATCCGCATCCGCCTGGTCGGCAGCCAAATCCGAGGAGCTCTACGGGTTTAAGCGCTGGGGCTCCGGCCACCTCTCGGTCGACCCCGAGGGCTTCGTGAACGTCCAGCCCCTGACCGACGGGCGCAGCATCCGGGTCCTGGACGTGATCAGCGAGGCGCTGGGAATGGGGCTGAAGGCGCCGATGGTGATCCGCTTTCAGGACCTGCTGCGCCACAGGGTCATCCAGTTAAACGAGGTGTTCCGGCAGGCCATCAAGGAGGAGGGCTACAAGGGCGAGTACCGGGGGGTGTTCCCGATCAAGGTGAACCAGCTGCGCGAGGTCGTCGACGAGATCGTCGAGGCCGGCAAGGACTACGGCTACGGCCTGGAGGCGGGCTCCAAGCCCGAGCTCATGATCGCGCTGGCGATGCACTCCGGCGGCAGCCGCCTGATCATCTGCAACGGCTACAAGGACCACGACTACATCCGGATGGCGCTCCTGGGCCGCAAGCTGGGCAAACGCGTGATCCTGGTCGTCGAGCAGCTCTCCGAGATCGACGACATCATCCGGATCTCGGCCGAGACCGGGGTGAAGCCGATGATCGGCTTCCGGGCCAAGCTGCAGACCCGCGGCGAGGGCCGCTGGGCCCTGTCGACCGGCGACAACGCCAAGTTCGGCCTGAACACGGCCGAGATCCTCTTCGCCTGCGAGAAGCTGAAGATGGCGGGACTGAAGGCCTGTCTCAAGCTCTTCCACTTCCATATCGGCTCCCAGGTGCCGAACATCATCACGATCAAGAACGCGGTGATCGAGGCGACGCGTTTCTACTGCCAGCTCTCGAAGATGGGTTTCCCCATGGGCTACATCGATGTCGGCGGCGGCCTCGGCATCGACTACGACGGCTCGCGCACGAACTTCGAGAGCTCGATGAACTACTCCCTGGAGGAGTATGCCCGCGACGTCGTCTTCAACGTGCGCGAGATCTGCCGCTCCGCGGGCGTGGCCGACCCCGACATCGTGAGCGAGTCCGGCCGGGCCGTCGTGGCCCCCCACTCCATGCTGGTGGTCGAGGTCTTCGAGCGCATCAACAAGCGGGAATCCCTGGGCAAGCAGCACCAGCCGAAGGAGAAGAAGAAGGTCGTGGTGGACCTGGAGGTGCTGCTCAAGAACCAGGCGAAATTGGGGCGCCTCGAGCGTTTCCACGACGCCCTCCAGAAGAAGGAGGAGGCGTTCTCGCTCTTCAACCTGGGCTACCTGGACCTCGAGAACCGGGCGGCCGCCGAGCAGCTCTTCTGGCAGATCTGCGAGCAGATCGCCAAGGAGGGCCAGAAGCACGGCTACCAGCCCGAGGAGCTGCACGACCTCGAGAAGCTCCTGGCCGACCAGTATGTCTGCAACTTCTCGGTCTTCCAGTCGCTCCTCGACCACTGGGCCCTGAAGCAGCTCTTCCCGATCGCCCCGCTGCACCGCCTCAACGAGAAGCCCACCGTCAACGCCATCCTGGTCGACATCACCTGCGACTCGGACGGCAAGATCGGCAGCTTCATCGACCTGCAGGACGTGAAGGAGTACATTTCCCTGCACCCCCTGAACGCCAAGCCGTACTACCTGGGGATCTTCCTGACGGGGGCCTACCAGGACATCATGGGGGACCTGCACAACCTGTTCGGCCGCGTGAACGAGGTGCACGTCTTCCTGGAGGACGACGAGCCCAACGGATTCTACATCGAGGAGGCCTTAAGCGGCAGCCGCATCGCCGACGTGATCGAGGGCGTGCAGTACCAGCAGGAGGACCTCTGCCGCAAGATGAAGGCCCAGATCGATGCGGCGACGCGCAAGGACATGGTGAAGCCGCGCGAGGGCGTCCGGCTCCTGGAACAGTATGAGAGCCAGATGCTCAACAAGACGTACCTGAACATCGAGCGCACGACCAAGCGCAAGAAGGGCGCCTAGCGTCCCCCCAAAAGATTTCCATGCGAACCCTCCTGCCGGCCCTTGCGGGCCTCCTCTGTGTGTCGCCCCTCATCGGGGCCGAGATTCCCGCCTATCGGGACAAGGCCGCCCCCGTGGAGGCGCGGGTCGACGACCTGCTCCCCCGGCTGACGCTCGACGAGAAGCTCGCCCTCCTGGGCGGAGACCAGGAGTTCTACATCCGGGCCATCCCGAGGCTGGGGCTGCCCGCGGTGCGGATGGCGGACGGACCGCTGGGGGTGCGCAATTACGGGCCCTCCACGGCGTACCCCGCCACGGTGGGCCTCGCGGCGACCTGGGACGAAGACGCGGCCCATGAGTACGGCTCCTCGGTCGGCAGGGACGCCCGGGCGCGCGGCGTCGGCATCATGCTCGGGCCCGCGGTCAACATCATGCGCGTCCCCGAGAACGGGCGCAATTTCGAGTACCTCTCCGAGGATCCCTTCCTGGCCAGCGTCTTTGCGGCGGGAGTTGTCTCGGGGATCCAGAGCCAGGGAGTCGTGGCGACCGTGAAGCACTTCGCCGCGAACAACCAGGAGACCGAGCGCGACACGATCGACGCCCGGGTCGGCGAGCGCGCCCTGCGCGAGATCTATCTGCCCGCGTTCCGCGCGGCGGTCGAGCGCGGCGGGGCGTGGGCCGTCATGGCCGCGTACAACCGGCTGAACGGCACCTACTGCAGCGCCAACGACTGGCTCAACAACAAGGTCCTGAAGGGGGACTGGGGCTTCAAGGGGGTCCTGATGTCGGACTGGAGCGCCGCCCACGACACGCTCGGCGTCGCCAATGGCGGCCTCGACCTCGAGATGCCCTCCGGCAAATACATGAATGCGGCAACGCTCAAGCCGCTCCTCGACTCGGGAAAGGTGAGCGAGGCGACGATCGACGACAAGGTGCGCCGGATCCTGCGCCTGGAAATCGCGAACGGGTTCCTCGACCGCGACCTTGCGCCGTTGGGACCCAAGGACGACCCCAGGAGCGACGCCGTGGCGCTGAGGGTGGCGCGCGAGGCGGTCGTGCTCCTGAAGAACGAGCACAATGCGCTCCCCTTAAGCCAGAAGAGGACCAAGACGATCGTCGTACTGGGGCCCAACGCCGCCAACTACCCCAGCGGGGGCGGCAGCGCCCACGTCGAGCCCCTCCACTATGTGAGCCTCGTCGAGGGCCTGAAGAAGGTGGCGGGCCCCAAGGTGAAGGTGGACGTGATCCCGGGCCCGGGCCCGGAGCTCCTCGACCGCCTCGTCGCGACGGCGGCGTACGAGGGCCCGCTGAAGCTCGAATTTCTCAAGGGACGCGGCCGCGACCACACGGTCGTGGCGACCCTCTCCGACACGCGCATCGACCACTCCTGGAAGGAGGACCCCGCTCCGGGTGTGGCGCTATCCAGCTACTCCGCCCGCTGGACCGGCTCGATCCGCGCCCCGGCCAGCGGTTCGTACATCTTCCTGGTTCGCAGCCACGGCAACGTGTCCGTGAACCTCGACGGCAAGAAGATCATCGCCAGCTGGTTTAGCTCCAGCGACACGCTCTACGCCGAGGCGACGCTCGAGGCCGGCAGGTCCTACCCGATCGAGGTCTCGGCCCGCTACGACGGCCAGGGCTCGAGCGCGGTGCGTTTCGCCTGGGGCCCCACCCCGCCGCTCCTGACCGACGCCGAGGCTGCGCGTGTGCGCGCGGCCGACGCCGTCATTGTCTGCGCCGGGTACAACCTGATGCTGGAGGGGGAGGGCGCGGACCGCCCGTTTGAGCTGCCGCAGGGCCAGCCCGAGCTGATCCGCAGGGCGGCGGAGCTCAATACCCGCACGGTTGTCGTCCTCAACTCCGGCGGGGCCGTGGCGACCCAGGACTGGATCGACCATGTTCCCGCGCTCCTCGAGGCCTGGTATCCCGGCCAGGAGGGAGGGCGCGCCCTTGCGGAGATCCTCATGGGCACCACGAACCCGAGCGGCAAGCTGCCCGTCTCCTTCGAGAGGCAGCGCCGCGACTCCGCCTCGTACGGCAACTACCCGGGCTCCGGCGGCAAGGTCAATTACGCCGAGGGGATCCTTGTCGGGTACCGCTGGTTCGACGCGAAGGGCATCAAGCCCCTGTTCCCCTTCGGCTTCGGCCTGAGCTACACCGCGTTCCACTATGGCAACCTGCACGTGGACACGACCGACAAGGACCAGGTGACGATGACCTTCGAGGTGACCAACAACGGGGGCCGCGCCGGCGCCGAGGTGGCCCAGGTCTACATCAGCCCTCCGGTGGCCTCGAAGGTGCAGCGGCCCGTGCGCGAGCTGAAGGGCTTCTGCCGGTTGAACCTCGCTCCCGAGGAGACAAAGACGGTGCAGGTCATTCTAGAGCGCAGCGCCTTCGAGTACTTTGACGAGACCAAAGGGGCATGGGCGGTGGAGCCCGGCTCGTACACGATCGAGGTGGGCGCCTCGTCCCGGAAGATCATCCTGACCGAGCCGCTGAGCCTGCCTGTGGCGCCCCCTAGCGCCACTCGTGGCGCGGGTACCGCCGTGAAAGCTCAGCCTTGAGCTTCGGGTAGATCGTCTGCCAGAAGCTCGTGAGGTCCTCCGTCACCTGGATCGGCCTCTGGTTGGGAGCCAGGACCTCGATCCTCACGGGGACCCGGCCGCGGCCGAGCGTGAAGCGGCCCTCGATGCCGTAGAGTTCCTGGATCCGGGCGCTGAGGACCGGGGGCCCCTCCTTGGGGTACGTCAGGCGCGAGCGCCTGCCGTTGGCCATAATGAGGCGCTCCGGCACCAGGTCCTCCATGGCGGACAATTGCTCGGCCGTGAGCCAGTCCCTGAGGACGGCCCTCACCTCGCGCCCCTTCACCCCCCGAGCCGACGTTTCCCCGTAGCACACCTGCTCCAGGAGCGTCATCCGGTCGGCCGGCGCGATGGGGTTGACCTCGAGTTCGGGAAACCATTCGGAGAGCCGGTTCACGCGCGTGATCCACTGCTCCACCGACTCGTCCCAGGCGTCGATCGTGATCCTGCCGGAGAGCACCTCGCGGGCGAGGAGGGCCGCCGCCGCGTCCGGGGACACGTCGTCCGAGCCCGCCTTGGACTCGAGCACCAGGTCCCTGAAGCGGCGCTCGCGGCGCGCGACGACCCGCTTGGCGTCCGGGTCGTAGGACACCGAGCGCTCGTCCCGCAGCTCCCCGGGAAAGAGCTCCTTAAGCCACGCCTCCTCGACCGCCGTCGCGAGGTTTAGGAGGACGCTCACCTCCCCCGCGCGGCCTCCGACCTCCGTAATCTCGGCGGCCACGAGAAGCGGCGCCTTGCCGATCGCGCTCTCGCGGGCGAGAAGCCCCCGTCTGCCGTGGATCAGCTCGCAGCGCAGCGTCGCGGCGTCCAAGCGGCGCGCCAGGTGGTCGGGGAAGCCCGCCAGGACGCATTTGCGCATTTGGACCCCGTCGACCCGGCGCTCCGAGGCGTCCAGGCCCTCGTCCCGGGCGATCTCGAGAAACTGTTCAAAGAGCGGGCCCACCTGCCGGGCGGCCTGGGCGTGGATCCCCAGGCGGCGGCAGGCGTCCAGCGCGTAGCCGCTGCGCTCGGCGTAGCGCCACGCCCGCATCAGCAGGAAGAAGTCGCTCTCGTGCTCCTCGCCGAGGACGTCCTCCCGGGCCTCCTCGACGGCCCGGGGGACGCCCCTGAGCAGGAAATTGCGGCCCTGGGTGAGGGCCGCCATCATGGCCACCGAGCGCACGCAGCCGCGCTCCTGGGCCTCCAGGAACATGCGCGCGTAGCGGGGATGCACCGGGAAGCGCAGCATCCGCCGGCCGGTCTCGGTGATGGCCCCGCCGGGCGAGGCCAGGGCCCCGAGGTCGGCCAGGAGCGCCTCGGCCCTCTCGACCCCGCGGGGCTCGGGCTTCTCGAACCAATCGAAGCCGGCGATGTCGACGACACCCGAGGCCTTGAGCGTCAGGACCACCTCAGCCAGGTCCAGGCGGCGGACCTCGGGCAATTCGTGCGCCGGGCGCTGGCCGTGCTCGCGCTCGGTCCACAGCCGCACGCAGACGCCGGGCGCCGTGCGCCCGGCCCGGCCGGCGCGCTGGTCGGCGCTCGCGGCCGAGATCTTCTCGATCAGGAGGGTGTTGATGCCGCGGTCGGGGTCGAAGCGGGCGGCGCGCGCGAGGCCGCTGTCGACCACCGCCGTCACCCCGTCGATCGTGAGCGAGGTCTCGGCGACGTTGGTCGAGACGATGATCTTGCGGCCGCCGCCCGGCGTGACGGCCCGGTCCTGGGCCTCGACGGGCAGCTCGCCGTGCAGCGGCAGGGCCGCCAGTCCGCGGAGCTCGCGCAGGCCCTGGATCGCCTGGATCGTGCGCGAGATCTCATAGGCGCCGGGCATGAAGACCAGCAGGTCCCCGGCGGTGGCGCCCGCCAATCGGGCGCATTCGCGGGCGGCGACGTCCCAGACCGGCTCCGCGTCGAAATTCGGGGACTTCGGCAGGTACTCGACCGCGACGGGGAAGGTGCGCCCCTGGGAGACCAGGACGTCGCAGGGCGCCAGGTACCGGCTCAGGGCGCCCGTGTCCAGGGTTGCCGACATGACGACGATCTTCAGGTCCGGCCGCGACGTGCGCTGGATCCGGAGCGCCCCCGCAAGCGAGATGTCCCCGTAGAGGTGGCGCTCATGGAACTCGTCGAAGACGACGACGCTGATGCCGGCAAGCTTGGGGTCGAACGTCATCTGCCGCAGCAGGATCCCCTCGGTGACAAAGCGGATCCTCGTGCGCTCGCTGACGCGCGACTCCAGGCGGATCTGGTAGCCCACGAGGTCGCCAAGGGAGCTGCCGGCCTCCTCGGCCACGCGCCGTGCGAGCATGCGCGCCGCCAGGCGGCGGGGCTGCAGGACGACGGCCTGGCCGGATTCAAGGAATCCCTTCTCGAGGAGGATCTGCGGCACCTGGGTCGACTTGCCGGAGCCCGTGGGGGCCTGCACGATCACGCGACCCGTCGCGCGCAGCGAGGCCACGATCGCCGACTCGAGCTCGTAAATGGGTAGGTCGCGGTGGGGCATCTCGTAAATGTGAATATCCGGTGAACTACTTTGCTCGCAGGTTATTCACAGCCCCTGAATGTGAGGTGATTGTGCATAAGAAAGGCTTCACCCAAACGTAACCCCGGCACAACGTCACGATGTTCCTTGATAGAACAGCCGCAGCGCGGAGGCCTGAAAAACCCTTCGAAAGCACGGCTGGGATAATCCCGGGCGACCGGGGAAAGGATGGTGGCAGCTGGTGCCGCTATCCCCTCAGCGTAGCGATACGCTCCAGGCACTATCACCAGCTCCTCTGGCCGGTGTCATGACCGGTCAGTTACATGAACTCAGGAGCTGAGAGGCGAGGCGTGATTAGAAACCGCGTCCGAGCCGAGTCAGGCATACGGGAGGTTTCGAACCGTGTGCCGACGCAGTTACCCAGAGGGTACGGCTGCTACTGCGCAGACCAGAACGCAGTCGCGTTTTCCGGCGGGACGACCCCGCCAAAAGGCCCGGATCGCCTAAAGCGATCGGGGCGCGCAAGGGAGACGCGGCGGCGGGGAGCGAGCGGGCCAGGCAAATCCCGTGAAAACTCCTCAATTGGGCGGTATGTAAATCCATATCACCCAACTGCAAAGCGAAGGCAGCCTGAGAGTTAAGAGGTCAGACCCGTAACGCGGGGCAAACGATCGGCCACAAGCCGATGCCGTCCCCGTGGCAACGGTGCCGACGCGAAAGCTAATTGTAGGCGTGTCTGCACCACGTCCGGCGTGCCGCCCCTGGCAGGGGGCGTCCGAACTGGGCGAAGAGGCCTCACTCGATAGACTCCAACCGGCAACGGTAGGAGCGATCCCGCCATGAGATCGAGAACTTCGCATGCCGCGAAGAGTGGCGTCGGGGAGCATACGGCCCGCGAAAGCGAGTGCGCCCAACGTATGTGATGGGAAAGAGTGCGTGGCGAGCACCCACCCCCAAATTTGGCCCCGGAACCGCAAGGTTCCGGGGCCTTATTTTTGTACGCCCAGCATTCAACGTGTCAAAGGGGCCTCCATTTTAGAGATTAAGAAATGGGCCGCTTTGCTGCGCGGGAATGATTAAAACGCAAGACTTGGTCGATAATCCACCCTTTGTCGCTCAACAGTGATTCAACAATATCATTGAATTACTTCAACCACTCTGTTGAATTTGCGCAATGAAACCAGAAACCATCAACCCCTTTATTTTTGGCCAAGTCCTGGGTCCCCGTTCTCCTTTTTGCGCCCGGCCTGATGACGAGCGGGCGCTCCGTGAAACGGTCGCAAGCAAGCAGCGCCTGGTGCTGCTAGGGGATCGTCGGACTGGCAAAACAAGCCTCGTTAAGCACACCTTGGCCGACGCCGACATCCCTCTCGTCGAAGTAGATCTCCGTGGGTTGGCGTCCGTGGAGGATTTCATGGATCGATTATTGGCCCGCCTTGAAGCGGTATTGGCCAACCGGCTCCCCTTAACGAAGCACACACCACCTCTTGTCAAGGAGGCCCTCTCGGCCGTTTCATCGCTGCGAGTATCGCTGCCGTTCGTGCAGATCGAAGCCAAGCCAGCAAAAGCATCGAGTGTCATGCAGGCCATGGGCCTCCTTTCCCGCGTCAGCCAGTGGAAGCCCCTGGTTGTCTTTTTTGACGAATTCCAGGAAATCACCGACCGCCTCGACCAAAAGTCGTCGAATCATCTGCTAGGTGTCTTGCGGGGTGAAATTCAGCGCCATGACAATATCGCCTATATCTTCGCCGGCAGCGCCAGGAGTTCGTTAGGGGATATATTCACCGCCTCCGGGAGCCCGTTTTACCAGTCCGCCCGGATTCTGGAAATCAGCGACATCCCCCAAAAAGACATGTCCCGGTTTATCTCATCCCAGTTTGCTCGCGGGGATCGCACGTTGGATACTGGCGTTCTTGACGTGATCTTCAACCTCGCCGGAAGCAACCCAAACGACATCCAGCAACTTGCCTACCACATCTGGGCGCGCTCTGCCCCAGGCCAAATTGGCTTGAATGAATTGCGGGCGGCCCTTGTCACCCTTCTGGCGGAAATCGGGCGCGCCGGCGAACGAGTAATTGGCGCCGCAACCCCGAGCCAGCGGCGCGTTCTCTTTGCATTATCCCTCTGCGAGGGCGAGACTGATGTATTTAGCATGGACTTCCTGGAACTTGCAGGGCTGAGGAGCCCTCAGTCCGTGGGCAGTGCGATCAATCCTTTTCTATCAAGCACGATTGCCGTTCTTGAGAAAAACGGCGGCAAAGTGCGGTTCCGAGAGCGCTTTATGCGACTATGGATACTCTCTCGTGTGCTTAGGAACCCCAGATTGCTGCCGGCCGGCATTGGGCGCGAGGGGATTTGGGTCCAAGGCGTTCGCCCCCACCTGGCCGGCGTGCTTCAGTGAAGCAAAGGTACGAAAGTCCTGTCTGCGCAGTGTCAGGGGTAAGGACCCAACCGTCAGCTTACGTCAAGTGCATCGCCCATTTTTTTTTGGGCATTTCGCCCTGGAGGTTGACTGGGGCGGCTTGGTCCGCCGTTTCCATTCAATCTTCAAATAGGGTCTGCACTTGATGTAGTCGGTCCTGAAAAACGCCTTTTAGGCTGATGAAGCGATGGGATCGCTGGCGAGCGCACGGTGAAGCTGATCCATGAGGCTAATGTTGACGAGGTGGTCGACGCAGCCTTGCAGATGCACTCCACCTCGTTGCTCCAGCGGCTCGGCTTTATCCTAGACCTGGCCGGATGGCCGCTGTCCCCCGGCGCCCGAACGAAGCTGAAGTCCGCGATCGCGCCATCCGCAAGGAGTGTCTTCGGCCAGGCAAATCCCAAGAGGGGTGACATCGGATATGTCGCTGAGTGGGGTCTGCTTGTCCACGCGAGCCATTCGACCCTGTTGGCTGACGTGCCCCGCTTCGCGGAAAGGATTGTGGGCTAAAGCTCACGACTGCGGCGTTTTGCCGGGATAGTCGTCGCAGGTCCGCAGGAACCATGGGCTACGCCAGGAGCACTCCGAGTCCTCTCAGGGACGCGGAACCGACCTCAACAGGGAAGGGTCGGCAGGGTTCCGCTCCGGCATCACCTCCCCAAGGGGCAAGCCCTTTTCTTACCGATTTGGCTGCGGGCCAGGGACTCGGGTGCCTTGCGGACCCGATAGCCCTTGCCTTCGGCGGCGGCGGATGGCAATTTTGTCCTCTTTTTCAAAATTGCAGACTAGCCCGGACATGAACCAGAACATCAGAAACATCGCCATTATTGCCCATGTCGATCATGGGAAAACGACGCTCGTCGACAAGCTCCTGAAGGAGGGCGGTGTCTATCGCGCCAACCAGCAGGTGCAGGAGCGCGCCATGGACTCCATGGACCTCGAGAAGGAGAAGGGCATCACCATCAAGGCGAAGAACACGTCCGTCCACTGGAAGGACAAGACGATCAACATCGTCGACACCCCCGGACACGCCGACTTTGGCGGCGAGGTCGAGCGGGCGCTGCGGATGGTCGACGGGGTGCTCCTATTGGTCGACGCCTATGACGGCCCCCAGGCCCAGACGCGCTTCGTGCTGCGCAAGGCCCTGGCCCATCACCTCAAGGTCGTGATCGTGATCAACAAGATCGACCGCGAGAACGCCGAGCCCGCCAAGATGTACGACAAGGTCCTGGAGCTCCTGATGGAGCTCAACGCGAGCCAGGAGCAGTTCGACGCCCCCGTGGTCTACGGGTCCGGCCGCGACGGCTACATGATGTACCACCTGGGCGACGAGAAGAAGGACATGGCCCCCCTCTTCCAGACCGTCCTGGACCACGTCCCTCCCCCCTTTGCCAAGCCGAACGAGCCCTTCCACATGCTCGTCTCCAACATTGACTGGAGCGATTACGTGGGGCGCATCGCCGTCGGCAAGGTCCTCGGCGGCGCGGCCGCCGTGGGCGACACGGTCTTCGTCATCCGCAACGCGGACGGCTCCCGGGCCCGGGCCAAGATCACCCGGATCTTCGAGTTCACGGGCCTCGGCACCGCCGAAGCGCCCACGGCCATCGCCGGCAACATCGTCGGCATCTCCGGCTTCGAGGACGTCGACATCGGCGACACCCTGACGGCCGATGAGAACGCCCACCAGCTGCCCTTCACCCAGATCGACCCGCCGACCCTCGAGATGCAGTTCTGCGTCAATGACGGCCCGCTCGTCGGACGCGAGGGCAAGCTCGTCACTTCGCGCCAGCTGCGCGAGCGGCTCATGCGCGAGCTCAAGACCAACGTCTCCATCAAGATCGAGGACAGCGAGAAGGCCGGCGTCTTCAACGTGAAGGCGCGCGGCGCCATGCAGATCGCGGTCCTGGTCGAGACCATGCGCCGCGAGGGCTTCGAACTACTCGTCTCCCGGCCGACCGTCATCGAGAAGATCGTCAACGGCCAGCGCCACGAACCGTTCGAAACCGTGTGGATCGAGGTTCCCGACGAGTGCGTCGGCGCCATCATGGCCAACTTGGCCAACCGCAAGGGCATCCTCACGAACATGGAGAAGCTCTCCCACTCCACGATGCTTGAGGCCTCCATCACGACCCGCGGCCTGATCGGCATGGAGATCGACGTCGTCAACGCGACCAGCGGCCGCGGCGTCCTGAGCCACCTCTTCAAGGAGTACGGTCCGTACGCCGGCGAGGTGCTCACCCGCATCACCGGGACCATCATCGCGACCGAGGCGGGCACCACCACCGGCTACGCCCTCGAGATGGTGCAGGAGCGCGGAAAGCTCTTTGTCAGCCCCGGTGAGGAAGTCTACGAGGGGATGATCGTCGGCGAGAATCCCCGCAACGAGGACATCTCCTGCAACGCCGTGCGCGCCAAGGCGCTCACCAACTTCCGCTCCCAGGGTTCGGGCGTCGCCACGGGATTGACCCCGGCCACGAAGCTCTCGCTTGAGCGCGCGATCGAATACATCGCCGCCGACGAGTTCGTCGAGGTCACCCCGAAGAATCTGCGGCTGAGGAAGCGCGTCCTGCGCGCCACCGAGCGCCGCAAGCTGGAGCGCAAGGGCTAGGAGGACAAGGCCCTCCCGGGCCCCTTTTTCTCCCCCGCCACGCCAGGCCTAGGCCAGGGTCTTCGTGTAGGCCGGCGCGTCCAGAAGCGCGGCCGCCTCCGAAGGGTCCGAGAGCTTGAGCTTCAGGATCCAGCCGTCGCCGTACGGGTCCCGGTTAAGGGTCTCCGGGGCGCTGTCCAGGGTGGTGTTGACCGCGAGGACCGTGCCGCCCGCGGGGGCGTAGACATCGCTCGCCGCCTTGACGGACTCGACGACTCCGAAGCCGGCACCGGCCTTGAGGACGGCGCCCACCTTCGGCAGCTGCACGTACGTGATGTCGCCCAGGGAGCCCTGCGCGTAGTCGGTGACGCCGACCGTGGCGGTCCCGTCGGGCCCAAGCTTGAGCCACTCGTGGGATTTTGCGTAGCGGAGGTCTCCTGGGACGTTGCTCATGGTGATTTCTTTAGCTCGACGAACGGGGGTTTGACGAGCTGCAAGTCGATCTGCGCCCCGCGGACGTCGACCCGCAGCGGCCCCGCGGCGTCGGCGGCCGCCACCAGGGCCGTGCCGATGGCCTCCGAGAGGACCGGGGAAAGGGTGCCGGAGAGGACGCGGCCGACGACCGTGCCGTCGGCGCGGGACACGGGGGCCTCGGGCCTGATGATCCGCCGATCTCCCGTCCTGAAATAGACGACACGGCGGGCCGAGCCCTCCTGCTTCTCCTGGGCGAGGGCGGAGGCGCCGCAAAAGGCGACGCCCTTGTCGAGCTTGACGGTCCAGCCCAGGCCGGCCGTCAAGGGGGAGATGTCCCGGGAAAGCTCGTGGCCGTAGAGAGGGTAGCCGGCCTCGAGCCGCAGGCTGTCCCTGGCGCCCAAGCCGCAGAGCTCGAGACCCAGAGGGGCGCCCGCCTTCAGGAGCGCCTCCGCCAGGGCCGTCGCCGAGGCCGCCGCATGGTAGAGCTCGAAACCGTCCTCTCCCGTGTAGCCGGTGCGGCTGATGATGCAGGGGATCCCCGCCACACGGCCCTGCGTGAAGTGGTAGTACTTGACGCCGTCCAGCGGCTCCGGGCAGAGCGACTGCACAATCTCGGCGGCGCGGGGCCCCTGGACCGCCAGGAGCGCGTAGTCGGCCGAGCGGTCGGTGATCTCGACGTCGTGGCCCGCGGCGCTCGAGCGGATCCACGCGAGGTCCGTGTCGATGTTGCCCGCGTTGATGCACAGGAAGAAGTCCTGCGGTCCTCGCATGTAGATCAGGAGGTCGTCGATCACGCCGCCGCCCGGGTGGCACATCGGCGAATAGAGGACGCGGCCGGGGTACATCTTCGCGACATTGTTCGTCACGAGGCCGTTCAAAAACGCAAGGGCCCCGGGACCCTTGACGTCGACCTCGCCCATGTGGCTCACGTCGAAGAGGCCGGCGGCGCGCCTGACGCCCTTGTGCTCCTCGAGGATGCTGCGGTACTGCACCGGCATCTCCCAGCCGGCAAAGTCCACGAGTTTCGCCCCGTGAGCCGCATGAAAGTCCCGCAGGGGGGTTCGCTTGAGTTCGCCCATGCCCATAGGAAGCCCCTCAAGGCGGCCACTCTGCAAGGCTCTTTTGTGTTCGGAAAGCGCCCGCCGGGCCGTAGGATCCGCTTTCATGGACCGGCTCCTCCTCCCCCTGGTGATCGCGCTCACGGTCGCCACGTCCTTTGTCTGCTCCCTCTTCGAGTCGATCATCCTCTCGACGACGATCGCCGAGATTGAGGCCCTGAAGAAGACGCGGCCCCGCAGGGGGGCCCTCCTGGAGACCCTCAAGCGCGAGATCGACGCCACAATCTCCTCCATCCTGACCCTGAATACGGTCGCCAACAGCCTGGGCTCGGTCGTCGTCGGCGCGGTGGCGGTCAAGCTCTACGGCGGCTCGACGCTGGTGGTGATCTCGATCGCCTTCGGCGCCGTGCTCCTCGTCTTCTCCGAGGTGCTGCCCAAGAACATCGGCGTCCGCCGCCGCCGCCAGCTGCAGCCCTACGTGGTCTACCCGATCGGCTGGATGAGGCGCGTCCTCCTGCCCGTCACCTGGCTCTGTGCGCTGGTCGTCAGGCCCTTCGTCGGGCCGCCGGCAAAGCTGCACGGCTCGGAGGAGGAAATCATCCTCCTCGCCGAGCGGGGGGCCCAGGAGGGCACCCTCACGATGAGCGAGTCCAACATCATCGCGAACGCGCTCTCCCTGGACAACGTGCGGGTCAGCGAAATCATGACGCCGCGCACGGTCGTGACCTCCCTCTACCGGACTTCCTCCGTGGCGGAGGTCTTCAAGGAGCACCCCACCCTGCCCTTCGGGCGGATGCCCGTCTGCGGCAAGAACCTGGACGACATCGTGGGCATCGTGCGCAACCGCGACCTCCTGAAGGCCAAGGCGATGGACCAGGACGCGGCGCTGGTCGAGCACTTCATGCAGGAGGCCCAGTTCATCCCCGACACGGCCACCGTGAGCAACGCGCTCCAGCTCTGCCTTAAGTCGCACAACAAGCTCCTGATCGCCGTGGACGAGTTCGGCTCGACGGCGGGGGTCGTGACGATGGAGGACATCATCGAGCACCTGCTCGGCAGAGAGATCTTCGAGAAGGATGACGTCGCGGTCGACATGCGCGAACTCGCCCGCGCCCGGATCCAGAAGCTGGACCGCACGCGCCGCCTATGAGCGCGTCACTCGCCTTCTGGGTCGACCGGCTCGACCCCTTCCTCATCCGCTTCAGCGGGAACTTCGGCATCCGCTACTACGGCCTCTCCTACGCGGTGGGCTTCGTCGCGGCGGCCTGGCTCCTGAGCCTCTACGCCAAGGCGGGGCGCTCGGTGCTGCCCGCCTCCAAGATCGGCGACCTGATGGTGGCGGTCGTCCTGGGCGTCGTCCTGGGGGGGCGCATCGGCTCCTATTTCCTCTACGACTACTGGCGCGGCTTCACCTCGGACCCCTTCGGGATCCTGCGGGTGTGGGAGGGCGGCATGTCGTTCCACGGCGGCCTGATCGGCGTCGCGCTCGCGGTAGCCTGGTTCTCGCGGGCCGAGAGGATCCCCATGCGCGGCATTTGGGACGTCCTCTCGACGACGGCACCGGCCGGGCTCTTCTTCGGGCGGATCGCCAACTTCGTCAATGGGGAGCTCTGGGGCCGGCCGACGGTGGTCCCGTGGGCGGTCATCTTTCCCCGGAGCGGCCCGCCGGAGCACGCCGGCCCCTTGGTGCCGCGCCATCCCTCGCAGCTCTACGAGGCCGGGATGGAGGGGCTCCTCCTCTTCGCCTACATGCAGTGGCGCTTCTGGAAGAGCGATGTGGCCAGGGACAGGCCGGGCCGGCTCTGCGGCGAATTCCTGATCGGCTACGCGCTGGCCCGGATCGCGGGCGAGACCTTCCGCGAGCCCGACGCCTCCCTCTTCTTCGGACTAAGCCGCGGGACCTTCTACTCGCTGTTCATGATCGCCCTCGGGCTCTACATGATCTTGAGCGCCCCGCGGCCCAAGCCGCGGGCCGCGGCCTAGACGACCGTGCCCGGCGGGATGACAGCCCCCTTGGGCACCACCAGGACGCCGTCGCGGATCACCACGGCCCCGTTGACGTAGGTTCCGTCCGCCTTGCCGATGGCCGACAGGCGCGAGCCCGCGCCGATGCGGGTGTTCTTGTCGATGATCGCCCTGCGGATGAAGCAGTTCTTGTCGATGCCGAGGTTGGGCTTGCCCTTGGCGGCGTTGGCCGCGATCTGCTCGGGCGTCTCGTAGTAATCGGCGCCCATCACGACGACGTCCTCCAGGTCCGAGGCCTCGCCGACATACGAGCGTATGCCGAGGAGCGTGTGCTTCAGCTTCGAGTCCGTGACGATGCAGCCATCGGCGACGACAACGTTGTCGATCTGGCACTTGTTCAGCTTCGAGGCCGGAAGGTACTCGTAGTGCGTGTACACCGGCATCGACGCGTCGAAGAAGTTGAACGGGGGCAGCGGCTGCGCCAGGGCGAGGTTCGCCTCGAAGAACGCGCGCACGGTGCCGATGTCCTCCCAGTATCCCTCGAAGATGTGGGCGAACATCTTCTTCCTGCCGAGGAGACTCGGGATCACCTCCCTGCCGAAGTCGGTCATGGAATTCTCAAGCGCCTCGGCGAGCACCGCGCGGTTGAAGACGTAGATGCCCATCGAGGCCAGGCAGTGCTTCTCCGAGTGGTCGGTGAGCTTCGAATCGAGCGTGTCGCTCAGCATCAGGCGCGCGATGACGGCGGGATCCTTGGGCTTCTCGACAAACTCCTGGATCGATAGGTCGTCGCCGACGCGCATGAGCCCCAGGCCCTCGACCTTCGAGACCGGGAACGGCTTGGCCGAGATCGTGACGTCGGCGCCGGTCGCCAGGTGCTGCTCGATGATCGAGCGGAAGTCCATGCGGTAGAGCTGGTCGCCGGAGAGGATCAGGATCAGGTCGTGCGGGTACTTGCGGAAATGGATCAGGTTGCGCCGGACGGCGTCCGCGGTTCCCTGGTACCAGTCGAGGCTCTTCTCGGTCTGCTCGGCGGAGAGGATGTCGACAAATCCGCCGCCGAAGGGGTCGAACTGGTAGGCCCCCTGAACGTGGCGGTGGAGCGAGGCCGTGTTGAACTGGGAAAGCAGGAAGATGCGGTTGATTTCCGAGTTGATGCAGTTGCTGATGGGGATGTCGACGAGCCGGTACTTGCCGGCGAGGGGTACTGCTGGCTTGCAACGTTCCAGGGTAAGGGGCGCCAGCCGCGTCCCGCGGCCGCCCCCCATGATCACAGCCAGCACGCGTTTTTGGGTGGTCATAGGAAATTCCTTTTCTATCTTCAATGCTCTGACCGCGAGACTAAATCGTCGCCTCTTTCATATTCAAACAAAGAACTCATCATGTGCGGCATCGTAGGCTACGTCGGCAAAGGCAACGCGGCCACCATCATCCTCGAGGGACTGAAGCGCCTGGAGTACCGCGGCTACGACTCGGCCGGAATCGCCATTGAGCAGGGGGACCGCCTTACGATCGTCAAGAAGGCCGGCCGCGTCGACGACCTCGTCAAGGCGGCCGCCAAGGTTGACCTGAGCGGGAGCGTAGGCATCGGACATACCCGTTGGGCCACGCATGGCGGGGTCACCAACGTCAACGCCCACCCCCACCTCAGCAGCGACGGCAAGTTCGCCCTGATCCACAACGGCGTCATCGAGAACTACAGCGAGATAAAGACCTTCCTCGCGGGCAAGGGCTACTCGTTCAAGTCGCAGACCGACACCGAGGTTCTCTGCAACCTGATTGCATACCACTTCGCCAAGGAGCCGGCGCCCCAAGGCCCGGACACGTTCCTGCAGTGCGTCCGAAAGACACTCCGCCACGTCGAGGGCACCTACGGCATCGCGGTCCTGAGCGTCGCCTTCCCCGGCGAACTCGTGGCGGCGCGCAAGGCCTCCCCCCTGATCCTCGGTGTCGGCGAATCCGAGTACATCGTCGCGAGCGACGCCTCCGCGATCGTCAGCCAGACCCGCAACGTCGTGTACCTGAATGACGGCGAGCTGGTTCACATCTCACGGAAGGGATTCACCATCAGTACGATGGACCAGACGGACGTCTCGCCCGTCGTCGACCACATCGACTGGTCGGTCGAGGTCGCCTCACACGAGGGCTTCTCCCACTTCATGGAGAAGGAGATCTTCGAGCAGCCCCAAGCCCTCGAGAACACCATGCGTGGGCGCTTCTCCGAGGACGCCAGCACGGCGCTCTTCGGCGGCCTCAACCTGACCCCGGGCGAGCTGCGCCAGGTCGACCGCCTCATGTTCTGCGCCTGCGGCTCGGCCTGGCACGCCTGCCTCGTGGCCGAGCACCTGGTCGAACGCTTCGCGCGGGTTCCCGTGGAGGTCGAATACGCCTCGGAGTTCCGGTACAGGAACGCCCCCCTGGACCCCCAGACCCTGTTCTTCGTGATCAGCCAGTCCGGCGAGACGATCGACACCCTGGCCGCGCTGCGCGAGGCCAAGCGCAAGGGCTTCCGTGTGCTGGCGATCAACAACACCGTCGGCTCCACCATCGCCCGCGAGGCCGACGGCGGCGTCTACCAGCACGTGGGTCCCGAGATCGGCGTCGCCTCGACAAAGGCCTTCACCTCTCAGCTGCTCCTCTCGTCCATGATCGCGCTCTACATCGCGCGGATTCGCGACATGAGCTTCAACGACGGCGTCGAGTACGTGAACGCCCTGCGCGCCGCGCCCGACCTGGTGCGCGAGGCCCTGAAGCAGGCGCCCCACATCCGGGAGGTCGCCAAACGCTACGCTCACTACACGGACTTCCTGTTCCTGGGACGGCTGTCCCTGTTCCCCGTGGCGCTCGAGGGCGCCCTGAAACTCAAGGAGATCTCCTACATCCACTCGGAGGGCTACCCGGCCGCGGAGATGAAGCACGGCCCCATCGCCCTCATCTCGGAGAAGTGCCCGAGTGTGTTCTTCGCCCCCAAGGGCGAGATCTTCAACAAGATCGTCTCGAGCATGCAGGAGATCAAGGCGCGCAAGGGCCCGGTGATCGCGATCGCGACCGAGGGCTGCCTCCTGCCGGCCGGCCTTGCCGACGAATTGATCACGATCCCGGACTGCCACGAGGCGGTGCTGCCGATCATCGCGACGATCCCCGTCCAGCTGCTCAGCTACTACATCGCCGTCGAGCGGGGCTGCGACGTCGACAAGCCGCGCAACCTGGCAAAGTCGGTGACGGTGGAGTGACCTCCCGATAACACATTCCGTTGAGGACGTGGTCTGCCGGTTTACGGTCACCGTTGAAACCCAGTCCTTGGGCTTAAGCTACATTCCTGAAGCGAATCAGGAGCGGCACCAGATCATGCAATCTCTTGCTTGGCACCGGTATACAGCCATGGAGATTGCGGAGTACCTGACCAAGCTGGGGTACAAGACTCCACGCGGCAGGGACTACTACCCGCAACTGGTCGGCGCCACATTTTCGAAGCTGCGGAAACGCAAGGCTCGGACCAGGAACACCCGGATCTCGGTGTCGGAAGCCACATTCTGGCTAAAGCCTCCTAAGGTGGCAGCAATCGAGTTCGTTTAAAACCAAACGGGGCAATGAAGGACGTCAAGTTGCCTGGACCAACTCTTGGATCGTTGAATTGAGCCGCTTTAAGGGAGGCGAGGCTCGTCTCCCGCACGAGACGTTCCTGACTCGAGATTTGGCTCCGATGCCAGAGTTCGGCGCGTTACTTGGCACGAAGAAGGCTAACCGACGCGAGACCAAGTCAGCGTGCGGTTGATCGCTTCGCCCGCCGCGGAAGTGGTCTCAAGTCTAATGGACAGAGTATCTCCTTCAACCAGCATCCTTCGAGTGACAATCAAACCCACGTTCTCCTTTGAAAGCGCGCCCTCTAGCCGCTGGGTCACCGTTTTCTCCGTCTCGTCGATCGTGTAGGTGCCGAAATAGGCGTCGTAGCCACCTTGCGCGCGACTGTTGTTTGAGGCACTAGCTGCTGCATCGCTGATCGGACCGGAGCGATCCCGCTTCATAAACTGTGCGGCGAAATTCCCCGACCGGTCATAGAAGAGCAGTGCCACGGGATCTTCACCTAGCGACGGCTCAAGGCGACGCTCGCCACTTTGGGTGCAATCGATGCGACTGATCAGCTTCCAGGTTCCGGGTAGAACTAAACTCAAAGGTTCCATCAGGAGTCCGTATTCGCCGAACAGGGGGCAAAAGCGCTGTCGCTCATGCAGCCTTAAGCTTCCAATCGACCATATGGGCGCGAACCGGACGATCGAATCCCTTCAAAGCCACTTCGCCGATTTCCTTAAACTGGAATCCTTTGCCGAGACACAGTTCGGCGACCGTATTGGAGACCAGGATTTGCGCCGGTGAAGCATAAGTGCATAGTCGAGCGGCAAGTTGGACCGCAGAACCAAAAAGGTCCTGATGCTGCTGTACGGGTTCCCCCGCTGCCGCACCAATTCGAATCTTAATGGGATTAGCCTGCTGGTTCTGGGCGTGATTCGCCAAATCGTGCTGGATCTTCTTTGCACATTTCACCGCCGAGACAGCCGATATGAACGAAGCCATGATCCCGTCTCCGGTATGCTTCACCTCGCGACCGCCATGACTAGCCAAGGCGCTTCTAACCACATCATTGTGCAGGTTGAGAAAAGCCATTGCCGCTTCATCCCCCAAGATTTGAGTCAGCGAGGTCGAATCGACTATGTCCGTGAAAAGAATGGTCCGGATTCCAGAATCTCTATCGTCGGGGCTGCCATTGGGAATAATGACCGCACCGGCGCTATTGACCTCCGTACTCCCGAGAAATGCTTCCGCAAGTTCGGGCTGAATCTCGATGATACTGTCGGCAACCATTCCATGGGCTTCGCGATGGACACGGCATGCAGTCTCGGCATCGGGCGCAGAAACAAGGCAACAGACGTTCTTCTTAATCTCGTCCACCCAATATTTGTGATACTCAACGCAGTATTTCTTCTGAACCGCCACATCCTTTTGGTGAGCCCCAAAAAGCGCCTCAATCGTCAGGCCCGGGACGCAGCGATGGATATCCATGTAGAGGGGCATGCGTTGTCGTGCTCTATCTATTATTCTTGTCCAACGACCGCGTTAAACTGGGTCAATTAAGCCTCTGAAGTCGTTGGATCGATGATTCTCCTGACTTCGGAAACTCGGTTGGCTGGAAACCCGCCCTGCTTCGCGTGCTCCCGCACCATCGCCTCGTTCGGCGCTATGTACACGCAATAGATTTTATCATCGGTTACGTAGCTTTCTAGCCACTGAATTTGTGGACCCAGATTCTTTAACACGCTGCATGACTTCTGAGCGATGCCTTGCAGCTGTTCGGGGGTGAGTTTCCCTGCGCCGGGTATTTCGCGTTCGATAACGAATTTTGGCATGTTGTTTTTGGGGTTAAACTTTAAGCGGTGTGGCTTATACGTCTACCATTAATCTTTCTGCTGGCACTTATTCGATCCCTTAATCCAGCGTCGGTCAACATTGGTGCTCTTTGGCGACATTGGTGTGGACGCTCCCCATTCCGCCAGCGTTCTTATGCAAACGCCAACAATGAATCCACGCCAAGAGGATCGGATCAAAGCCTTGATCAATTTGCGTTGATTCGGGCCTCGTGCCAAGACTTCTAGATGGCGTAGTTAAGGAGATTCGTTTCAGCATTCTTGGCGTCTGTTCCCATCGCTTAACCACCAGTTTTTGATTTCCCTACCACCGTGAACACTTCCATTGAGTCGATCCCAAGGACAAATCCAAGGGGTACCAGATCACGGGCGGAAGAGACTCAATTGATGTCCTCGTTCAAGACCCTAAAAAAAAGCACTGAGCCTGTCGCCTTCGAGGGAGAAGGTATGTTACAGGAAACTCAAATTGCTACGGTGGAGTAAGTCCGCTATAAACAGTCATCGAGGACGTGGTCTGCCGGTCTGAGGTGGGGAGCAGACGAAGGGCTTCTGTCCCATTGCCAAGGGTAGAATCCGTCTAGAACCCTTTTTTTGAGGGGCAGCTTCAGAGGGGCGGACCCCGCCGGCGACCCGTGCCAGAAGGGAACCCTTCTGGCACACTGAGGTCCTCGGGTCTTGTTCCCCCGGCATTTCCGCCGCTTGGGCCGGACAGGTTCCCGGAAAATTCTCTATCGCTTACGCACGGGAAATCATGTCAGAACCTTGGCCCCGCGCACCCACCGAACGCTCCCCTAATCCGAACCGCCCGCACCCCTTTTCGACGCCGACCATGACGATGGACATCCATCCCACCCTCGAGGAATTCCTGGCGCTGTCCCAGCAGGGCAACGTGGTGCCGGTCTATGCGGACCTGATGGCCGACTTTGAGACCCCCGTCTCGGCGTATGCCAAGCTGCGCGACCACGGCCCCGCCTACCTCTTGGAATCGGTCGAGGGCGGCGAGCGCCTGTCGCGCTACAGCTTCATCGGCTGCCGCCCCCGGAAGGTCTTCTCCTGCGGCCCGAAGGTGACCGAGATCCGCGAGACGGGCCACGCGACTCGCACCGTTCCCACCCCCCAGGACCCCCTCTCGCTCATCGAGGCCGAGCTCAGGAGCTTCCGGCCCGTGAAGCTACCCGGGATGCCCCGCTTTACCGGCGGCGCCGTGGGCTTCATCAGCTACGAGTACGTGACGCGCGTGGAGCCGACCGTTCCCGCGGCGCCGCGCGACGAGCTCGCGATACCCCTCATCTACTTCATGCTGTCGGATTCGCTGCTGATCTTCGACCGCGCGAAGCAGACCCTGCGCCTCTGCGTCAACGCCCACGTGGGACCCGCGGGAGCGGCCGCCTCCTACGAGGCCGCCCAGGAGGAGCTCGCAAGGCTGTTTGAGATCCTCGGCAAGCCGAGCACCCTGGCGCCGGCGCCCCTCGCCGCTTCGCCCGCCGTCGAGGTGCCCAAGGGCAACTTCACGCGCCCCCAGTACGAGGCGCTGGTCGAGGACGTGAAGGAGTACATCCGTTCGGGCGACATCATCCAGGTCGTGCCCTCCCAGCGCTTCAGCCGCCCGTTCAGCCGGACCCCCCTGGACCTCTACCGCGCGCTTCGGATCGTCAACCCCTCCCCCTACACCTTCATCCTGGACACCGGGGACTACGCTTTGGTCGGCGCCTCCCCGGAGGTGCACGTGCGCCTGACGGAGGGCCTGGTCGAGATCCGGCCCATCGCCGGCACGCGCCGGCGCGGCGCCACCCATGAGGAGGACCTGGCCCTCGAGAAGGAGCTCCTCGCCGACGAGAAGGAGCGCGCCGAGCACCTGATGCTGGTCGACCTCGCGCGCAACGACATCGGGCGCGTGTGCACGTTCGGCTCGATCCACGTGCCGGAGTACATGTTCATCGAGCGCTACTCCCACGTGATGCACATCGTCTCGCAGGTCGAGGGGACGATCAGCCCCACGAAGAACGCCTTCGACCTGATGCGGGCCACCTTCCCGGCGGGAACGGTGAGCGGGGCCCCCAAGGTGAGGGCCATGCAGATCATCGCCGAGAAGGAGCCCGTCCAGCGCGGCTTCTACGCCGGCGCCCTCGGCTATTTCGGGTACGACGGGAACCTCGACTCCTGCATCACCTTGCGCACGGCCCTCGTGCGCGACGGCCGGGTGTACATTCAGGCCGGCGGGGGCGTCGTGGCCGACTCCGACCCCTCGGCCGAATACATGGAAACCGTCAACAAGGCCGGGGCCCTCTTCAAGGCCGTCGAAATCGCTTCACGTTTGTAACCCGGCAGTTGGGACAGAGTGCGCAGGGAAAAGGGCCCAAGTGTGCCATAATTTCCCGTTCTAATTGGTCCCCGGGTGCAACTTTCATAGGGGGCGTGCGTATTACAGGGTGCGGAATGCTTTAGGCTAGACGGAGGGGAACAAGAGACTGTTTCGATCCTCTCATCATATAGCACCTTTCTCCCAATGCGCACCAACACACGGACAGAAGACTCAAACCAGGACTCAGACGCGGACGAGGGACGCCGGTTGACCGCAGCTCCCGAGACTCCCGCCGCATTCGACAGCCCCCCCTCCTTTCTGGAAAAGCCCGAGCCGGCCCAGGCGCCGGACGCGCCGCTCGAGCGCAGCAATCTCCAGATCTACCTGCAGGAAATCGGGAAGACCGCCCTGCTGACCATTGAAGAGGAGATTACGCTTGCCCGCCGCATCCGCCGCGGCGACAAGGCGGCCCGCGACCACATGATCAAGGCCAACCTGCGCCTCGTCGTGAAGATCGCGATGGACTACAAGGATTTCGGCCTGCCGCTGCTGGACCTGATCAGCGAGGGCAACATCGGCCTGGTGAAGGCGGTTGAGCGCTTCGACCCGCGCAAGGGCGGCAAGCTCTCGACCTACGCCGCCTGGTGGATCAAGCAATCCATCAAGAGGGCCCTGGCCAACCAGTCCAAGACGATCCGGCTGCCCGTGCACCTGGTCGACAAGATCTCCAAGATGAGGAAGACGGCGATGCAGCTGTCCGAGCGCCTGGGCCGCGAGCCCACCGACGAGGAGCTCGCGATGGAGCTGCAGATCCCGACGGCCCGTGTCGCCCACCTCAAGTCGGTGAGCGTGCGCCCGGCATCCCTGGACGCCCCCGTCGGCGAGGACGGAGATTCGGCCTCCTTCGGGGAGATTGTCGGCGACGAAAACGCCATCAGCCCCTTCGAGCAGCTTCGCGACAAGAACCTGAGCATGGACCTGCACTCGATGGTCGAGTCCCTCGACAAGCGCGAGGCGGAGATCATCCGCATGCGCTTCGGTCTGGACGGCCGCACCGAGCTGACGCTCGAGGAGGTCGGCCGCCGCTTCAACGTGACCCGCGAGCGCATCCGCCAGCTTGAGTACATCGCCCTCGGCAAGATGCGCCGGGCCATGGCGAAGAACGAGTCCCTGCGCACCGTCGACGATATCGAGCAGGAGGACCGCCAGCGCAAGCGCATGACGGTCATCCGCGAGTTCATCGAGGAGAAGGCGAAGACGGGCGGTCGGGCGGTCGCCGCCTCCGCCTGAGCCAGCGCCGCAGCGCGAGCCGACTCGGCCCAGGGGCCTGAAGCCCCGGGCCCCACCTCTTCCGCCTCATGGGTGAGGAGTGGGCCTGCGTGCCGCGCGCGCACGATCGAGGGGCCCTTGCCCGCTCCCTTTCGCTCACGACCCCAGTAGAAACCAAGAAGGCCGCCCTGCGCGATGCGCCGGGCGGCCTTCCTTTAAGTCAAACGAGGCGAGGGCCAAGGGGGGCGGACCCAGCCGCCCCGAACTTGGCTTCGCCGCGGGATCACTCGCTCTTCTTGGAGGCCTCGTCGAGGATGTCGCCGAGGTTCATCATGTCGTTGCTGGCGCTCCGGTTCAGGGCCTCGTAGGACGCCGTCTCCGCAGCGAGCTGGTCGCTGCTGTAGTTGGCGGCCTTGATCGAGAGACCGAGCCGGCGCTCCTCGCGGTCGATCTTGATGACGCGCGCGGTGACCTTCTGCTCGGCCTTGAGGATGTCCTTAACCTTGTCGATCCGCTCCTCGCTGATCTGCGAGATGTGGACCAGGCCGTCGATGCCGTCCTTGAGCTCCACAAAGGCGCCAAAGCTGGTGACCTTCGTGACGGTGCCCTCGACGACGTCGCCGATCTTGAAGAAGCTGTCGATGTCCGACCAGGGGTCGGTCGCCAGCTGCTTCATGCCAAGGCTGATGCGCTGCTGCTGGGGATCGATGTCGAGCACGATGGCGTCGACCTCGTCGCCCTTCTTGAGGACTTCCGAGGGGTGGTTGACCTTGCGGGTCCAGCTCAGGTCGGAAACGTGCACCATGCCGTCGATGCCTTCCTCGAGCTCGATGAAGGCTCCGTAGGTGGTCATGTTGCGGACCTTTCCGCGGACGCGGGCGCCGATCGGGTAGTTGTGGCGGACCATGTCCCAGGGGTTGGGCTCGAGCTGGCGCAGGCCGAGGGAGATCTTCTGCTCCTCCTTCTGGATGCCGAGGACGACCGCATCGAGCTCCTGGCCGACCTTGAGCAGCTCGGAGGGCTTGGTGATGCGCTTGGTCCAGGACATCTCGGTGATGTGCACGAGGCCCTCGACGCCGGGCTCGATCTCGACGAACGCGCCGTAGGGGACCAGGTTGACGACCTTGCCGCGGACCTTGGCGCCGACCGGGAACTTCCGGTCGATCTCGTCCCAGGGGTTCTTGGTGGTCTGCTTCAGGCCGAGCGACACGCGCTCCTTCTCCCGGTTGACCTCGATGATCATGACCTCGATCTCCTCGCCCTGCTTGAGCATTTCGCTCGGGTGGGAGATGCGGCCCCAGCTCATGTCGGTGATGTGCAGCAGGCCGTCCATGCCGTCCAGGTCGATGAACGCGCCGAAGTCGGTGATGTTCTTGACGATGCCCTTGCGGAACTGGCCCGGCTGGATCGAGTCCAGGAGCGCGCGGCGCTTTTCCGTGCGCTGCTGCTCGATCAGCTCGCGGCGCGAAAGGACGATGTTTTTGCGCTCAAGGTTGATCTTGAGGACCTTGAAGTCGTAGGTCTGGCCCACGTACTGGTCGAGGTTCTTGGGCGGCTGCACGTCGATGTGCGAGGCCGGCATGAACGCGTCGACGCCGATGGAGATGATCAGGCCGCCCTTGACCTTGGCCTTCACGCGGCCGGTGGCGACGCTGCCCTCCGGGAACTTGGTGAGGATGTTGTCCCAGTTCTTCTTCTGCTCCGCCTTGTCGTAGGAGAGAATGGGGCTGCCGTCGCGGTCCTCGAGCTTCTCGACAAGGACCTCGATCGTTGAGCCGATCTGGAGGTCACCGATGTCGATGAACTCGTTGGCGGGGATGACGCCCTCGGACTTGCCGCCGATATCGACGACAACTTCGTTCTGGCGAACTTCGGTGATGGTGCCCGGGACGATTGCGCCTTCCTTCAACTTGTCGAAGGAGGACTGGGCGAGCAATTCTTGCATTACTGAACTCATAGGCGGGGAAACGGATGGTCGGCGCGCCAGCTCCAGAGCGTTCCGGCCACCACGGTAGGCCTTTCGGCCTCGGGTTGACTGTTGGACTGATTTCAGGCCCGGCGGGAGCATCGCGGCGACGCCGGTCTGACCGATAGTAAATGCCGCGAGGGGTCAGCCTCCCATCCACGCCGCCCGCGCCGCAAGCACAAACTCAGCCCGGCCAGCGGGTTCCACCGGGGTGGCGGCGTTTAAGAAACGCCCTGGGGTTCGCTTAAACCCCTGAAAACAAATTACTTGGAATCTGCCGGGGACCCGGTCTGGGCCTTAAGGCCCTGCTGGATGTTGCGGAAGAAAACCTCGTAGAGCGGGGTGTCGCGAAGCGGCGTCTGGGTCGCCATCCCCGGCTGGTTAGACGAGTCCGACTCGATGATCTCCGTGAAGGAGGCCGTCACCTCGCAGGACGCGTCGGCGGTGGGCTCGATATGCACCTTCAGCGAGACCTGGCGGGAGCTGCCGGTGTCCTCGCCGGAGGAGATCCCGCTGATCGCCTCGATCTTGCCTTCCGCGGGGCCGCCCTTCTCGAAGCGATAGCCCATCTCGTCGAGCGCCGCGCGCGCCGCCTGGTAGACGGCCTTCGAGTCGGCCTGGAACACCCGGGAGCGGGGCGCCTCGCGCGGGGAAAGCGCCGAGGCGACGCTCTCGGAGACGTCGGATTCGCACCCCGCCAGGAAAAGGGCGGCGATGCAGGCTGTGGTGGCGGCGAGGTGCTTCATCAGGTGGCGGCGGGTTGCTGCTGGGAGATACAGTGTAGAGTCCCCAGGCCCCATACGAGTTCCAAACAATCAATCCCCACGACCTCGCGCCCGGGAAAGCACGCCGCGAGGACTTCGGCGGCCCGCGCGTCGCGCCGGGGCTGGCGGAAGGTGGGCATGAGGACGGCCGAGTTGATCACCAGGAAGTTCGCGTAGCTGGCCGGCAGGCGCTTGCCCCGGAAGCGCACGGGGGCCGGCATCGGCAGCTCCTCGATCCTGAACCGCTCACCCGAGGCCGTTCGAAGCGAGCGAAGGCGCTCGAGGTTTTGGGCAAGGGCGCGGTAATTCACATCGCGCGGGTTCGCCTCCACGGCGGTCACCAGGGCGCGCTCGCCGAAGAAGCGCGTCAGGTCGTCCACGTGCCCGTCGGTGTCGTCGCCCTCGATCCCGTCGCCGAGCCAGATGACCCTGCGCACGCCGAGCATCCGCTTGAGGTTGCCCTCGATCTCGGTGCGCGAGAGGCGCGGGTTGCGGTTGCGGTTGAGGAGGCAGGCCTCGGTCGTGACCAGGAGCCCCCTGCCGTTCACGTCGATCGAGCCTCCCTCCAGCACCATCCTGCTGCTGAAGCGGCGCAGCCCCAGGGCGCGGGCGATCCGGCCGGGGATGGCGTTGTCCCGGCCAAACGGGGGATATTTTCCCCCCCACGCATTGTAGGTGCAGTCGGTCACGGCGACCTCGCCCGTCCTGCGGCTGCGCACGAAAATCGGCCCGTGGTCGCGGCACCAGGCGTCGTTTGTCGGATGATTGAAGTATTCGACGCTCGAGGGGTCGGCGCCGGCGGCCTCGATCCGGCGCCGCGCGGCCGCCCTAAGGCTCGAGGCGACATTGATCCTCACCTTCTGGCGCAGGCTGATCTGCGCCGCGACCTGGGCGAAGACGGCCGGGATCGGCCTGAAGCGACCGGGCCACGTCGCCCGCCTGTGGGGCCACGACAGCCACACGGCCTCCTGGCGTTCCCATTCGGCAGGCATCCGGAAGCCGAGCGCCGCCGGGTCCTTGGTCGCGTCGCTCATGGCGGCCTCCCCCCTAGTCCCTGAAGCGCCGGGTCAGGTCGCCGTAGGCGTCGATCCTGCGGTCCCTCAGGAACGGCCAGTGGGTGCGCGTGTCGTCGACCCGGCCGAGGTCGACCGGGACCAAGAGGACCCGCCGGCCGGCGCCCTCGGCGCGCGCCAGGATCTGCCCGCTCGTGCCGGCGACAAAGCTCTGGCCCCAGAATTCGATACCGTCGCCGCCCACGGGCCTCTCCAGGCCGACGCGGTTGCAGACGGCGACGTAGCAGCCGTTGGCGATCGCGTGGGCGCGCTGGATCGTCTCCCAGGAGTCGTGTTGAAGGGCGCCCAAGCGGGCCTTCTCGCCGGGATGCCAGCCGATCGCCGTCGGATAAAACAGGATCTCGGCCCCCTGGAGCGCCGTCAGGCGGGCCGCCTCGGGGTACCACTGGTCCCAGCAGATCAGGACGCCGATCTTGCCGAACTTCGTCTTCCACGCGCGGAAGCCCGTGTCGCCCGGGGTGAAGTAGAACTTCTCGTAGTAGAGCGGGTCGTCGGGGATGTGCATCTTCCTGTAGACGCCCAGGATCGAGCCGTCCGCGTCGATCACGACCGCGCTGTTGTGGTAGAGCCCGCTCGCCCGCTTCTCGAAGAGCGAGGCGATGACGACGACACCCCTCTTCTTGGCGAACTTCTGGAACACCTCGGTCGTCGGGCCCGGGATGGGCTCGGCGAGCTTGAAGTTCGCGTGGTCCTCGCTCTGGCAGAAGTACTGGGAGCGGAAGAGCTCCTGGGTGCAGATGATGTTCGCCCCGCCCCGGGCGGCCTCGTCGGCCAGGGCCAGGGCAGTCCTCAGGTTCGCCGCCGGGCTTGCCGAGCAGCCGTGCTGAAGGAGGCCGAGGACGATCTTGCCCATCTCAATAGACGACCTTGTTGAGCGGGTACTCGACGATGCCCTCGGCCCCCAGGGCCTTGAGCTTCGGGAGGATCTCCCGCACGACGCTTTCGTCGATGATGGTTTCCAGGGCAACCCAGTCGGGGTTGCTCAGCGGCGACACGGTCGGGTCGCGCAGGGACGGGACGGCGGCGGTGATGGCGGCGAGCGCCTTCTTCGGGGCGTTCATCTTGAGCCCCACCTTCGACTCGGCCTCGAGGGCCCCGCGCACGAGGAGGGCGATGGTCTCGATCTTGCGGCGCTTCACCGGGTCGGCCCACGCCTTCTTGTTGGCGATCAACTTGGTGTTGGTCTCCATGAGCGTGTCCACGATGCGCAGCTTGTTCGCGCGCAGGGACGAGCCGGTCTCGGTGATGTCCACGATGGCGTCGACCAGGTCGGGCACCTTGACCTCCGTGGCGCCCCACGAGAACTCGATCTCCACGGGGATGTTCTTCGCGGCGAAATACCTCTTCACGGTCTGCACGAGCTCCGTCGCGATCCGCTTGCCGGCAAGGTCCTTGGCGTCGCGCACCGGGGAGTCCTCGGGCACGCACAGCACCCAGCGCGACTTGGCGGCCGAGGCGCGGCTGTAGATCAGGTCGCACACCTCGACGACGTCCGAGCCGTTTTCCTGGATCCAGTCGAGCCCCGTGAGCCCGCAGTCGAAGAAGCCGTGCTCCACGTAGCGGCTCACCTCCTGCGCCCGGACGAAGCGCCCGTCGAGCTCGGGGTCGTCGATCGTCGGCCGGTAGGACCTCGAATTGACCGAGATTTTCCAGCCCGCCTTGGCGAACAGGCTGAGGGTTGACTCTTCAAGGCTGCCCTTGGGCAGGCCGAGCATCAGGATGGGCTTTTTGTCGGACACGGGATGAATAGCGTCTGCCGCCGCCCGGGCCGTTCAAGCAAAATGCTCGGGGTTCGCGCCGATTGACATGGGCGGCCCTTGTTTGTAAAAACCCCGAATTGGACATGGCAGACCCATCGCCGGCGCGGCCCTCGTCAAAACCCCTCATCGTCGTTGTCGAGGATGAGCCCGAGTTGGCCGCCCTGGTCGCCCTGGCGCTCGAGCGGGCGGACATGCGGGTTCAGGTGTGCAACCGCGCGGCCCACGCCATCAAGTTTCTGAAGAAGAACTTCGCGAATCTCGTGCTCCTGGACCTGATGCTCCCGGACCAGCCCGGATTCGACCTGTACGGGGACATCAAGGCCTCGGGCATCAGTGTACCCGTCATCTTCCTCACCGCCAACGCCGAGGAGGCCAGCAAGGTCCACGGGCTCGACCTGGGCGGGGACGACTACATCACCAAGCCCTTCAGCTACGCCGAGCTCGTCGCGCGCATCCGCGCCGTGCTGCGCCGGGTCGAGACGAATCAGGACATGAACCTGACCAAGAACGCGAAGGTCAGCGACGAGCCTTTCGAGTTCTGCGGGGCGCAGGTGACGCCCGTTCGCCTTGAGATCTCCTTCGCCGACTCCGAGATCGTCCCCATCGGCCGCAAGGAGCTCGGCATCCTCTCGTACTTGAACGGGCACCGCGGCGAGATCATCACGCGCAAGGCGCTGATCCACTCCGTGTGGGGCGATCATGCCGACATCCGCAGCCGCTCGCTCGACCAGTACGTCGTGAAGATCCGCGATCTCTACACGAGAAAGGGGCTCGACCTCGGGGTTTTCCGCACCGTGCACGGGGTCGGCTACATCTACGACCCGAAGCGGCCGGGCAAGAAGTCGTCCTAGCCGCCGTCCCCTAGAAGAGCTCGGGCTGGCCGTAGCGCTTCCTCGCCTCCGCCGCGGCGGACTTCATCTCCATCGACTCGAGGATGCCGTAGAGCTCGGCCGCCTTCACGTCGCCCCCTGAAGCCGCCGGCGCGGGCAGCGACAGGTTAAGCGTCGTCAGCTTGAGGTTGCGCCTCAGCAGCTCGGCCGAGGCCGCCACGGGAGCGCGGAAGCGCTCCGGCGTCAGGCGGTCGGCGGCCGCGATCACGGCCTCCAGGCTGCCGTGCTCCGATAGCCACTTCGTGGCCGTCTTCGGGCCCACCCCGGCGATTCCGGGGATGTTGTCGGAGGTGTCCCCCACAAGCGCCAGGTAGTCGGCGATCAGCCGGGGCGGCACGCCAAACTTTTCCTCGACGCCGGCGCTGTCCATCTGCCGCCAGCCCAGCTTCGGGTTCGCCGTCGGCGGCGGCAGCAGCATCCGGATGCGCTCGCACACGATCTGCGCAAAATCCTTGTCGGCGCTCACGATCAGGACGTCGTCCCCACGGGCCCCCTTGGACCAGGCAAACGACGCCAGGAGGTCGTCGCTCTCGACCCCGTGCTGCTCGACGCCAACCAGACCCATGGCGCGGGTCAGCTCCTTGATGACGGGCACCTGCTTCTCCAGCGCCTCGGGCATCTCCTGGCGCTGCGCCTTGTACTCGGGGTGCAGCGCCAGCCTGTCCTGGGCGCCTCCCAGGTCGAAGAAGACCAGCGTCCGGTCGGGCTTCTCCTGGTCCTCAAGGCGCCAGATCGACTTCACCCAGCCGTGCAGCGCGTTCGTCGGGAAGCCGTCGGAGCGCGTGAGCTCCGGGATCGCGAAAAAGCAGCGGTAGGCGAGGTTGAAGCCGTCGACCAGGAGCCACTTCGCCATGTCGCCTTTGGGGGCCGCTAGGCCCCGGTTGCGGCGGGCGCGGGCAGCACTGGGACGGCCGCCCGGACGGCGTCAGCCACCGTTTCCGGCTGGCGAGCCTCGGGTTCGCCGTGCTCCTGGTTGAACCGCATGGAGACCGTCTTCGAGACGCCCCGCTCCTCCATCGTCACCCCATAGATGGCGGAGGCCGCAGCCACCGTCCTCTTGTTGTGCGTGATGATGATGAACTGGGAGTCCTTGACGAACTTCTTGAGCAGGTCCGTGAACCTGCCGATGTTCGACTCGTCGAGCGGAGCATCCAGCTCGTCCAGGAGGCAGAACGGCGAGGGCTTGACCAGGTAAAGGGCGAAGAGGAGCGCCACCGCCGTCAGTGTCCTCTGGCCGCCGGAGAGCAGCGAGATGCCCTTCAGCTTGGTGCCCGGCGGCTGGGCGACGATCTCGATGCCGCTCTCGAGGATGTCCTCGGCCTGCACGAGCTCGATCGAGGCGCGCCCGCCTCCGAAGAGCGTGTGGAAGGTGTACTCGAAGTTCTTCTTGATCTGCTCGAAGGTGAGCTCGAACTGGCGCTGCGAGGTCTGGTTGATCTCGTCGATCGCCGCGATCAGCTCGGCGCGCGCCTTCGTCAGGTCGTCGCTCTGCGCCTTCAGGAAGTCATGGCGCTGCTTGAGTTCGGAGTACTCCTCGATGGCGACCAGGTTCACCGCCCCCATGCTGCCCATCCTCTGGCGGATTGCGTCGATCTCCGCCTTGACCGCGTCCCAGTCGGTCGCCTCGAGCGCGGCCAGGTCGGCTTCGCCCGGCTGCTCGGGCCTCTTCTTCCTCGGGCGGCGGGCCGTCGGCTCCTCCTCCTCGTCCTCGAGGTCCAGGGGCTTGACCCCCGGCGGCTCATCGTCCGCGTGCCAGAGCGTTTCCTTCCATTGGATGGCGGCCACGTCGGCCTGGAACTCGCGCGCCACCTCCTCGGAGAGGAACGTGGAGCGCTGGCGACTCTCGGCGTGGCGCACCTCGTGGGCGCTCAGCTCGTCGTGCGCGGCGTCGGATTCCTGGCGCAGGGCGGACTGCGAGGCCTCGAGCGATCCAATCTCGCGCTCGGCCTCGACCAGCTCGGCGCGGATCTTCTCCACCTGCTCCAATGCGACCGAAAGGGTCTCCGCGATCCGCGCGGCACTGGAGCGCTGGTCGGCGTCCTCCTTCTCAAGCTCGGCGATCTGGGCCGTCCAGACCTCGATCTCCTGCTGGCGCTGGGAAAGGAGGTCGCCGATCTGCCCGCGGCGGCGCTCCATCTCGCCCAGTCCGCGGTCGATTACCTCGACCTTTTGGCGCCTCTCGGCGAGCTCGAGGCGGGCCTGGGCCAGGCCCTCCCTCTTGCCGTCGCGCTCCACCCGGGACGCGGACAGGCGCGCCTCCAGGTCGTCGATGCGCTTGCGCTGGCTGGCGGCCGCCGCCTCGGACTCGGCAAGGCCGGCCTTCGCCTTCTCCCAGCGGGTCTGGGCCTCGAGCCTGGCCTGCGCCAGGGACACCAGCTCGCGGTCCATCCTCGCAAGCTTGGCGGCGCCCTCCTCGGCCACGCGGCGCGCGTTGCGCTCCTCGGCCTGGGCGGCTGCCACGGCCTGGGTCGCGCTCAGGACGGCCGCCCGGCGCTCCTCCAGCGCCTGCTCCGCGGCCGTGATCTTCGTGCCGAGAGAGTCGGTCAACACCCTCATCTCGTCGTGCTGGCGCTGGTCCTCGGCGAGGGCCTTGGCCGTCTCCCTCAGGTCGATCTCGCGCTGGACGATGCTGTTGGCGTGCTGCTTCGGGCTGGCGTGGCCTCCCGAGACCAGGCCCCGGCGGTCGACCCTCTCCCCCTTGCGTGTGGCGACCGCGAGGAATGTGAACTCCGGGTGGTCCCGCCAGAACTCCAGGAAGGCGCCGAGGTCGTCGGCCACGTAGCAGGAGTCGAGGATGGCGCGCGCGGGGTGTCCCTCGTCGATGCTCGAGAGCGCCGCCGTGGCGGGCATGAGGCCGGCGGGCAGCGGCGCCTGCGCGGGAACCTCGGACCCGAATTCCGCGATCCTGAGGATCACGGAGCCGATCTGCTCCTGCTCAAGCTGGTTGAAGATGCGGCGGGCGGTGGCCAGGTCGCTCACCTGGATCGCCTCGGCGGCGGAGCCCAGGAGGGCCTCGACCGCCCGGCCGAACTCGGGGATCACCTCGATTCCCTGGGAGACCGGTGTGGCGCGGGAGCCCGAGAGGGCGGCCTCGAGGCGGCCCTGGAGGACGGCCTTGGCGCCCTCGCCGAAACCCTCCCAGCGCTCCTGCAGCTGCTGGAGCAGGCGAAGCCGGGCGCCGCGCTGGGCGATCTGGCGGTCGGTCTCCTGGAGCCTGCGCTGGGCCTCACGGAAATCCTTGGTCACGGACGCGACGGCCTGCTGGGCCTCAGCCACTCCCTCGTTGGCCGCGGTGCGGGCGGCGAGGGTCTCCGCGACGCGAATCGCGGTCTCGGCGGCGGCGGCCGCGGCGGCCACGCCCTGCTCGCAGGCGAGCTTCTGCTGGCCCGCCAGGGCCTCGTGCCGGTTCAGGCTCGTCTTCTGGTCCACTTCGTAGCCCGAGGACTCCGTGCGCAGCCGCGCCACGGCGCTGTCAAACTGCAGCAGCTCGAACTTGGCCTGCTGGAGCTCCCGGTCGAGTTTACTGAGCTCGCCCTCGGCCAGGGCCAGCTCCCGGTTGTGCTGCTGGTAGACGGCGTCGCTGCTGCCGAGCAGCCCCAGCTGCATCTGCTTGTCCTGCGAGCCCGTGTCGACCTGCGCCGACACCTCGCGAAGCTGCATCTCAAGCTCGCCCAGCGACTCGCGGGCGACCTCAAGCCTCTCGGCCAGGCCCGAGCGCTTCGTGCGCGCCAGGTTGGCCTGGTTCTGCGCGTGCTCCTTCTGGGAGCGCAGGTCGTAGACCGCCTGCTGGGCGTCCTGCACCCGCTGGTTCAGGCGGCTGCGGTCCGCCTTGCGGGTCTCGAGCGAGGCCTGCTGGCCGTCCAGGGCCGCCCGGCGCTTCTCCGCCTCGGCCCTCAGGCCGGAAAGCTTGAGCTCGAGCGCTGCCAGCGTCTCGGCCAGGCGGCCGTGCTGAAGGGCGCTCCATGCGAGGCTCAGGTGGCGCAGGCGGTGGCTGAGGCGCTTGTAGCGCATCGCCTTGGATGCCTGACGCTTAAGGCTTCCTATCTGGCGGCCGACCTCGCCGACCACGTCGGCGACGCGGGCCAGATTCTGATCCGTCAGCGCCAGCTTGCCCAGGGCCTCCCGGCGCTGGCTCTTGTATTTGGTGATGCCGGCGGCCTCCTCGAAGACGGCCCGGCGCTCCTCGGGCTTGGAGGAGAGAACCTGGTCGATCTGGCCCTGGGCCATGATGGAGTAGCTGGTGCGGCCGACACCGGTGTCCATGAAAAGCTTCTGGATGTCCTTGAGCCGGCACTGCTGGCCGTTGAAGAGGTACTCGCCCTGGCCGTCGCGGTAGACCCTTCGGGTGACCTCAATCTCGTGAAACTCGCTTCCCAGCTGCTGCTCGCACTCGGTCAAGAGCAGCGAGACCTCGCAGAGCTGGGCCGCCTTGCGGGTCTCGGCACCCTCGAAGATCACGTCCTGCATCTTGCCGCCGCGCAGCGCCTTGGCGCTCTGCTCGCCCAGCACCCAGCGGATGGAGTCCGCGATGTTGGATTTTCCGCAGCCATTGGGTCCCACGACAGCCGTGACACCAGGCTCAAAGAGCAGTGTGGTCTGATCAGCGAACGACTTGAAACCGTGCAGTTTTAGCGCCTTGAGATACATGAAACGGGTCGATTGGAGAGAGCCCCGCTTTATCCGGCAAACGCAAAAGGCATTATTACGCGTGGTCCCACGGAAGATGCACGTCCAGCCTCTGGGCCTTCCACACCCTGAACACCTTGAACATTTTGCCCGGATTGAGTATGCCGCGCGGATCCAGGGCCTTTTTGACGGCCTTCATGGCCTTGATGGCCGCCGGCGAATGCTGCAGGCGCAGGAAGGGGGTCTTGGCCAGCCCGATGCCATGCTCCCCGGAAATGGACCCCCCGAGGCCCACCACCGCCCTCATGAGCCGGTTGACGGCCTTCTCGGCCGCCCGGCTCTCCGAGGCGACGGCCTTGTGGTACATGATGTTCACGTGCAGGTTGCCGTCGCCCAGGTGCCCGAAGGTGGGGATGGCCAAACCTGACTCCCTGCGCAGGCGCTCGAGGAAGGTGGCAAACTTCACGTACTGGCCCATCGGCACCACGATGTCCTCGTTCAGCTTCGAGTCGCCCAGCTTGAACATGGCCCCGGAGCACGAGCGGCGGACCTCCCAGAGCTCCTCGGCCTCCTCCCGGCTGCGGGCGGCCCGGTGCGCAAGTCCGTGCTTCGCGGCCCACGCCGTCAGGAGGGCCTTCTGCTCGCGCACCTCGGCCTCGCCGCCGGCGAGCTCGAGGAGCACGACGGGCCGTCCCGCCTGGCCCTTGAAGACCGCCTTGCCCGTGGCCCTCTCCGCGCATTCGACCGAGTAGCGGTCCAGGAATTCGCAGATCGCGGGCTGGATGCGCATCGAGAAGAGGCCGAGCACCGCGCGGAAGGCGTCGGTCTCCGTGCGGAACGACACCAGGAGCGTCCACCGCGCCCGGGGCTGGGGAATCAGCTTGAGCGTGGCGTCGGTGATGACCCCGAGCATGCCCTCGCTGCCGATCCAGAGGTCGCGCAGGTTGAAGCCTGCCGAGAATTTCTTGGTCGCGGTGCCCCACTCCACCCATTCGCCCGTGGGCAGGAAGCCCTTCAGGGCGAGGACAAAGTCCCGGGTCACCCCGTACTTTCCGCCGTGCATGCCGCCGGCGTTGCAGGCGATGTTGCCTCCGATCGTGCAGTACTTCCTAGACGACGGGTCGGGCGGGTAGAACCAGCCCTTGAGGGCCGCCGCGCTTTCGATCTGCGCAATCTTCGCCCCCGCCTGCACCTGGGCGAGGCCCGCCTGGGCGTCGATACGCACCCGGTCCCACCGCGAGAGGTCGACCACCCACCCGCCCAGCGCGGGCGAGGCCGAGCCGGTCAGGCTCGAGCCGGCGCCCCGCACGGTCACGGGGACGCGCCGGCGGTTGGCGAGCGCCAGCACACGGGCCAGGTCGGCGCGGCTGCGCGGAAACACGGCGGCCGCAACCGGGAACGCGATCTTGCTGCCGTCGAAGGACGCGGCCCATGTTGAATCGCTGTCGGTGCGCACGACCCGCGTGCCCAGGCTCGCCCGCAGCTGCTTGGTGGCGGAGGAATATTCCATCGGAACCAGACCCGCTACACCCCCTTGGGCGCCGGCGCAAGACCGGGAGCCAGCAGGCGGCGCGCGTTTTCGCCGAGCACCGCCCGGCGCTCGCCCTCGGAAAGGCCGGCGGCGGCGATCTCCCCCAGGAAATCCGCGAAGCCGGGCACGCGCGCCGTCCGGGGATAGAGGATCAGCGGATAGTCCGAGCCGTAGAGGATCCGCTCGGCGCCCACGGCCGAGAGCGCCTCGCGGAAGACCGCGGGCCCGTAGAGGAGCGGGGAGGCCGCCGTGTCGAAGAAGAGGTTCCCAGGAAGGGGGCCGGCGCCCGCCTGGGCCGGGTGCATCGCAAGACCGCCTCCCCAGTGGGCGAGGATGAACGTCGCCTCGGGGTACTCGCGCGCGAGGCCGATGAAGTCGCCGAGAGGCGTCTTCGGCCCCGCTGCGGGAGGGGCCCCGGGATCGGTCGCGTGCAGCGTGATCGGTACGCGCCGGCGCAGCGCCGCCTCCACCACGCGCCGCCATGCGCGCTCCCCCAGCGTGAAACCCTGCACCTGCCCCAGCACTTCGCCCACGCCGCAAAGGCCGGCGTCGAGGGCGCGCTCAAGCCCGTCGAGCGCGGCCTGGCCCGCGGCAGGCTGCACCGAGGCGAAGCCCAGGAGCCGGCCGGGGTGGCGCCTCACCCACTCTGCGTACCAGCGGTTCTGCAGCTCGCACGTCTCCTGGCGCTGCCAGTACCAGCCGAGCAACACGCAGGTGGCGACACCCGCAGCATCCATGTCGCGCACCAATTGGTCGGCATCGGCCCATCCCTGGATCGAGCGCCTTCCCGCCGGGGCGACGCAGTCGGTCCAGGCCGGCTCTCCGTGGGCGCGCCCCCAGGCCGCGGGGTCGGCCGAGACCTCCCGCGGGTAGGCGTGGACATGGGCGTCGACGATCCCCTGCTGGCCCAACGCGCTCACGTCAGCGATCCCTTGCCTCCTCGGCCAGCTTCTTGCAGGTGGCCAGATCGAGCTTGCCCGTGCCGAGCAGCGGGATCGCGGGCACCTTCAGCACCGTCTTCGGTATCCAGAGGTTGGGGATCCCGGCGTTGGCCAGCTGCTCCCGGATGGCGCCGTAGCCGATGTCCTTGGTGGTGAGCGCCACGAGCGCCTCGCCCTTCGACTCGTCCGGCACCCCCACCACGACGATCGACTGCGTGTCGCCCGGGTCGATCCCGAAGAGCTCTGCGATCTTCTGCTCGATCGTCCCGTGGGGCACCATCTCACCCCCAATCTTGGAGAACCGCGCGAGGCGCCCGTCCACGATCACGAAGCCGTCCTCGTCGATGCGCGCCAGGTCCCAGGTAACGAACCATCCGTCGCGGAAGCAGGACACGGTGCGTCCCTCGTCGTCCAGGTACTTGGAGAATACATTCGGCCCGCGCAGGCAGAGGACGCCCGACTCGCCATCGGCCACCTCCTTGCCGGTCTCGGGATCCACCACCCTGGCCGACATCGCGGGCAGCAGGCGCCCGACGGTGCCCGCCTTGTTGCCGATCTGCTCATCCGCCGTCTCGGTGGTGACCGGCGGATGGGGCTGGTTCACGTTGGCCACGGGGGAGGTCTCGGTCAGGCCGTAGCCCTGGAGCACCTCGATGTGGAACTTCTCCCGGAAGCCCTTGCGCAGATCCTCGGTGAGCTTCTCGGCCCCGGTGACGACCAGCTCGATCGAGCGCAGGTCGGCAGGCGTCGCCTTCTTGAGGATGGGGCGAATGAAGGTCGGCGCCGCAATGAGGACGCTCACATGGTCCTCGCGGATGGCGTCAATCATGGCCCTCGTGTCGAGGGGGCTCGGGGTCGTCACCAGGAGGCAGCCCCGCAGCAGCGGGTACCACATGGTGAAGGTGAAGCCGAAGCTGTGGAACACCGGCAGGCAGCCCAGGAGCGTGGCGGTGTTCGGCAGGATGGACATCGACGAGACCTGGGCGCAGTTCGCCAGGAGGTTGCGGTGCGAGAGGACGACCCCCTTCGGGTTGCCCGCGCTGCCGCTGGTGAACAGGAGCGCCGCCTCGTCGGTGTCGCCCCGGGACGGGGCCCCGCTCAGCCAGGCAAACCACTGGTTCGGCAGAAGCCAGGCGGCGGCCAGCCAGCACACGATCACCTTCTTGCCTCCGGCCGCCTTCACCTCCGCCGTGAAGTCGACGGTGCGCTCGGGCCACGGGAAGTCCCCCAGGCGGGCCCTCATCGCGTCCGCCGTGATGACGGTGCGGATTCCCGACACGTCGATGCTCGCCTGGATGGCCGCACGGCCGGCCGTGAAATTGAGGTTCACCGGGACCTTGCCCGCGCACATGACGGCCAGGTTCGCGATCGCGGCGCCTGCCCCGGGGGGCAGCACGATCCCCACCCGCTTCTCGGGGGCCGTCTTGCGCAGGCGGCGGCCGAGGGCGGCCGCCACGGCAACCAGCTGGCCCGCCTTGACGACGCGCCTGCCGATCGCGCGGTCGACGATCGCGACGGACCCCGGCCGGCGGACGAGCGCCCGGACGACCTCACGGCCGATGTTGCGCCGCAGCACCGGCCGCTCCGCGAACGCGTCGATCCAAAGCTCCAGCAGCGCCTTTCTTGCGTTCACGACTGTGGCAATGCCCGGCGCGATCGGCTCGCCGAAGACGACGCACACCGGGGTGGGCATCAATCTCGGCGACTTCCAGAGGTAGCGGTTGCCGGCAAAGGAGAAGACCGAGCCCCACAATCCGTCGATCGCGGCGGGAATGACCGGCACGGCGGCCTTGCGGGCGAGGATCTCGAAGCCCCTGCGCAGGGCCATCAGCTGGCCGGTTCGCGAGATCTCGCCCTCCGGAAACATGCAGACGACTTCACCCCGGGAGAGCGCCTTGACCGCGCTCTTCAGCCAGCGGGAGTGCTGGCCCGGCCGGATTTCGATCACACCCGCCTTCTTGAACACCCATTGCAGGAAGCCGGGGGTGCCCGGACCCACGAAGGCGATGAAGCGCACGGGCCTCGGGAAGGCCAGCTGGAGCACGACCACGTCCACGTAGGACAAGTGATTTGCAATCAGGACCCCGCCACCGCTGGCGGGCACCTTGTCCACCCCCAGCA
>Ga0302320_10001373_pt1 | contig 58580 bp, 48 predicted proteins | sample Bog_T0_3_FD_202130 | JGI IMG/M metagenome (GOLD analysis project Ga0302320, IMG submission 202130) | Peat permafrost microbial communities from Stordalen Mire near Abisko, Sweden - Bog_T0_3 | ecosystem: Environmental > Terrestrial > Soil > Wetlands > Peat | place: Sweden: Abisko, Stordalen Mire... | reverse complement strand
CCGGCCGGCCCCAGCGCTCCAGGTATCCCCACAGCACCCGCAGATTCTCTTCCGTGCTGTCGGCCCCCACCAACCGGCTGTAGGCCCGGCTGCTGGCATCATCGATCATCGCCACCAGGTACATCCGCGGCCCACGCCCCTCCAGCCAGTGGTGAAACGAGGTGTCCCACTGCACCAACTCTCCCCGACAGCTCCGCCGCGCCCGCCACTCATGCACCTCTTCCACCCGCCGACGCTTCACCCGTCGCAGTCCCGCCCCGATCAGCAATTGCCGCAAGGCTTCCTTGCTGATCTTTACCCCATCGTTCCTGCCCAGATATTCGCACGCCAGCGTGGGGCCAAAGTCGTGGTACTTCGCCTTCACCAGCTTCAGCGCCTTGACCCGCACGCTCTCTTCCAGGCGCCGGTTCGACTCACGCCCCCGCAGCCGATGCACGATCCCCTCGTCGCCTTCCTCCTTCATCCGCACCAGCAACTTCCGCACCCAGCGGTCCGTCACCCCAAGCTGACCCGCCGCCGCCCTCTGCGTCAAATGTCCCTGCTCCACTTCGTGCAATACCTTCAACCAATCCCGTTCCTTCACACTCATCGCCAAGGTCTCCTGTTTTCTCATCCCGCCAGTTTGACGGTTTCCAACAGGAACTTTCTACTTTGCTGCTACAGGAACTTCTCACGTGGCTGCGACAAATCTGGGCTAAATCCTTGACGGCAGGCGAGGGTTCGTTTATTCTCAAGCCCGCTTGGGATGCGAAGGCGGATTCAAACTTGCGCCTGTCGTTCCCGGGCCAGGGATGCCTTTTGCCAGAGTCGGCGTCAATCGGCTGGTTAATTTCGAAGCGGTGCGCTCCCTTGGGCCGCGGAAAACTGTAAGGACCGGGCGGGCGGAAGAACCGCCGCCAACCCTAAATGGTTATAACCAAAGAAACCTCGGGGGCCGCAAGAAAGTCAACGCGCGCGTTGACTTTCCCTTACCCCTGGGGTAATTTCAGTTGTGGGACTTGTGTCCCTTCCCGTGCCCTATGATTCCTGAGACGAGCGTCGTTGAGGTAACACTGGAAAGTGACCTCAAAAATGTCGAGGTGGCGGAGGAGATTACCCGCCGCGTTGCCGGCACAGCAGGATTTGACGAGGATGAGCAGACTCGCATCGAGATGGCTGTCCACGAGTCGATGATCAATGCCATCTGGCACGGCAACAAGAATGATTCCAGCAAGAGCGTTTGGCTGCAATTTACCATTCATCGCGACCGGCTGGAAATTCACATCCGGGACCAGGGTGTTGGCTTCGATCCGAAACGCATCCCCGATCCGTTGGAAAGTGACAACCTCTTGAACGTATCCGGGCGGGGCATTTTCCTCATACGCGCATTCATGGACGAGTTCAAGGTGGAAAGTCTAAACGGAGCAGGGACGGAAGTGACCATGGTCAAGCGCTTTAGTTCCGGAATTCAGTCCAAACAAGGAGGAACCGACCGTGAGCATGAAAGCCACAATACGACAAGTTGATTCCGTGACGGTCGTTGATGTCAGCGGCAGAATTACTTTGGGTGAAGGGTGCACGCAGTTGCGGGAGTTGATCCGCGATCAACTGAGCAAGGGTAACAAGAACCTGTTACTCAACCTTGGCGATGTCACCTACATCGACAGCTCGGGGATTGGCGAGTTGGTGAGCGCCTATACCGGAGTTTCGAAGCAGGGTGGAGCCCTGAAGCTTTTGAATCTTACCAAGAAGGTTCATGACCTTTTACAAATTACTAAACTCTATACGGTCTTTGACGTGCATGACGATGAGGCCGGCGCCATTGCCAGTTTTTCCAAACCCGCCAGCGCCTAAACGCGCGGCTCCAAATTCTGCTGGCCGGCACGGCTGGCGCTTGTCTTCGCAAACTTCAGCGCCTCCGTCGCCGGCAAGCGGTTTGCATCTTTAACGCCTGCTTTTTTGCGCGTCCCGCCAGTTCGCCTTTTTCTCAAGATTCTTCGCGCTGCCGCATTACGATTGGCCATTCCTTCACAGACACGGCTGGTGGTTGTCTTGGCAAACATCAGCACCTCCGTTGCCGGCAAGCGGCCTTTTTGTGTAATGCCCGCTGTTTTGCGGATCATGCCAGTTCGCATTGTTATCAATATTCTTGGCTGCGGAGCATCACGATTTGCAATTCGTCTGGGTGGGCTTCGATCATTCTAAGCACGTTATTCTTGTCAGGCATCAGCGACGCAAACTAGAGTGGTTCTGATTTAAGTGCTTTCATTTCCCGTAGGGCTCGGCGCCAGGACGACGTTGCTGCGCCAAAATTTCGTGCCACGGGCGTTCCGTCCGTGCCCGAGGACGGCAGGGACGGCCGTGGCACATCAAAGGGTTCCGCTCCGCCGCGCTGTAAACACCTAATTCAAATACGTACCAATTTAAAACCTCGCGGCAAGTGGTGCTTCATCGGATGCGCGCAAGCTCTCAATCTCATTCCTCATGACAGGCTGTGAGCCGCCACGCAACACCCAAGAAAGCCTCATGGTATGGCATCCCGCATGCGCACTTTTTTCAAAGCCGGAATGGCTGCACCGATGCACGTAACGTGGTCCGATTCATTATCATAGGCGGCGTGCATGTCTTGGCACCTTCCAGAAATTCCGGCTTCCCATCGGTCTCACAGGCTCCAACACGTTTGAGACTCCGCAGTTTGTTGGTTCCTACCAACTGGGAGACAATGCTTGGTGTGGTGACACCTAAACGCAGAACGCCGGTGTGGTCTCTCCTTGCACACTTTGTTTATTGCTATGGGCTTCCCTCAGGCCGCCAGATTCTATGATCGACGTGAATGGATTCCAGTCCAACCGTCGGATGGTGTTCGAAAAGAGATACGATGAAAGGATATCCTTCACTCATCAATGTCACTCGGAATAACGCTTCCCCTTCCTCTGGTGTTTCAGCAGAATTTTGGGGCTCGACGATGCAGGGGAGCGAGAGCGTCACAGGTTTGGGCAAGAGAGCTTTCAGGTTTCCGCCAACGATGTGGGTGAGTTCACTTAGGGCATCGAGAATCTCATCGCTTCCTGCCTTGCTTGGGTCCACTTGGAAGATTGCGCTGGCGATTAAGCGAGCCAATGGCATGGGGCAGTGCATGTGCACCTCTCCATCCCATGCTCCCGTGATTCTGACGCAAACTGTATATTCTCCAACCGTGGAGACCTCGGCAGCCTTGCGGCACTCAACCTGGAATCCAAGGGTCGATGTCCAAGTGTCCTGAATGATGTTGTAAAGAGATTCTTCGTTAACCAGCATGGTCACTTCCTAGGTCTTTCGAACTCGATAGCAGGTGGCGCGATCAAACTGGACGCGCTCAAAGGAATCATCGATGCTAAAGGTTGTCTCGGCGCCGCCGAGGAAGAAATAGCCATCAGGCTTCAAGACCTTTCGGACTTTGGCGAGGATTTCCTTTTTGGTCTCGATCCCAAAATAGATGAGCACGTTACGGATCATCACGATGTCCATGGGGGGCAGCGATGGCCACGCACTGGACAGGTTCAAGACTTGGTATTCCACCATGTTGCGAATTTCATCCCGCAAATGCCAATCACACCCGCGCTTCTGAAAGTACTTCACGAGCAGGTTGGCAGGAAGGCCGCGGTTCACCTCCAACTGGCTGTAGCGACCCTCGCGCGCTCGTGCAAGGATATCCGTCGAGAGGTCTGTTGCCAGGATGCGAATCTTCCAACTCGACAACTGGGGAAAATTTTCGCGAATCAACATCGAAATGCTGTAGGGTTCCTGTCCGGAAGAGCTGGCCGCACACCAGATGCTTAGAGCTTTCTCCGTTGCACGCCGGGCCATCAGCTCGGGCAGGACAAACTTCTTGAGGGCCTCGAATGGATTGAAGTCGCGGAAGAAAGATGTCTCATTTGTGGTCATGGCCTCCACAGCAAGTCGATGCAAACCATGGAAGGGCTCTGCCTGCAACTTTTGCACAAGAAGATTGATTGATGTGAATCCTTCACGGCGGGCAAGCGGCAAAAGGCGGGACTCGACAAGATATCCTTTGTCCTCTTCCAAAACAATTGCCGATTTGTCAAGAACGAGTCGGCGGACGTAATTGAATTCCTGTTGGCTGAGTGTCATCTTAGGGTACTCGAATCCCCGGTCCTTTGGGTGGATATGAACTCCCTGGAGGCTTCCCGCCCCACTCGGACACGCCGGATGATTTCCATGCCAAGTTGGTCCAAGGGCAGAATTTTGTCGGCCAGTCCGGCGTTGGCGACGAATCCCGGCATTCCCCATACCACACTCGAGGCCTGGTCTTGAGCCAGAACTTGTCCGCCAAGCTCCCGAACGAGCTCACAACCGCGCAGGCCATCCTGACCCATTCCAGTCATTTCAACGGCAAGGACGTGCGGTCTATAGACATCTGCTACAGAGCGAAATAAAACGTCTACCGCCGGGCGACAGGAGTTTTCCGGTGGGCCCTGGTAAGTGCGCAAGATGACCCTGCGATTTTCGTTCGCAACCACCATATGGTAATCCCCAGGAGCAATCCACGCGCATCCCGGTTCCAGAATGGCTCCCATGAAACCTTCTTCCACGTGGATTTGTGACTTGGCGGCAAGACGCTCAGCTAATAGACGAGTAAACACGGGGGGCATGTGTTGAACGATGACCAAGGGCACGGGAAAGTCCCGCGGAAAGACCGGCATCAGCAGGGCAAGGGCATTCGGCCCCCCCGTGGAAACCCCGATGGCCACGATGTCGATTCTTTCTGCACCACGGGGAGGCACCAAGCGTGCTGGGGCTGCCTTCGAAACCACTGTTGGGATCAAATTGGAGCGTGGTGCAGCGAAGCCCAACACGCGGACGCAAATAGCTTTGATCTTTGGAATCAATTGAGTTCGTATGCACTCCAGCCCTTGGGCGGCGCTGCCAACATTGGAGGGCTTGGTTACGTAATCTGTAGCTCCCTTTGAAAGGGCATCGAGTGTGGCTTCCGCGCCACGCTGGGTCAATGTGCTGTACATGATAACTGGGAGCGCAGGCAACGACTTGCGGATTTCCACTAAGGTGCCAAGCCCGTCCAGTTCCGGCATTTCCACATCCAAAATGACGATATCGGGATTAACCTGGGGAATCTTGGCGAGAGCGATCTTCCCGTTGGCGGCTGTCCCCGCGATTTCAAGCTGCGGATCGGATCCCAGCGCATCACTAACCATGCGCCGTACGACAACAGAATCATCGACCACCAGAATTCTGATCTTGGGCATTGACTAAGAACCTGCCATCCCGAATATTTGCAATTTTTCCAAAATGACTTCCTGGGTGAAGGGCTTCATGACATACTCATTTGCCCCGGCAGCGAGAGCCCTGACAACATTTTCCATCTCGGTTTCGGTTGTCACCATCATCAAGAGTACTCCGTCGTAGATATGGTCAGCCCGAACAGCCCGAACAAAATCAAAGCCGTTCATTTCCGGCATATTCCAATCCACAAGCGCCAAGTCAACCTTCCCGAGGCCTTTAAGCCGCTCCAGAGCTTCCCTGCCGTTTGCTGCTTCAATGACTTCAAAATCCAGCCCCCGAAGCATCCTTCCGAGGATGCTTCGCATTGCTTTTGAGTCGTCAATTATGAGTGCGCGCACAGGGTCTCCCTCCAATTGTGTGTCATCCCCTCAGTTATCCCTTCGGCTGTTGAATGCGAGAAGTTTAGGGCTTTTTCGTCAACCTTTGCCAATCCCAGACTCAAATCCAGTGTCATTGGAGATGAGATGGGGGTGGGCAGCTGTAGCTGAGTGCACTTTGGCGGACGTTGCGGATCGTTCTCCGAAGCAACTCCGGGATTCCTGAGGTCATCGGGCAGCCATGTCCGGGGTAAACTGTCGCCACGTCCCGACTGGCGATTCTCTCCAGCGAAGCCAAAAGCTCGCCTGGGTATAAACCCCCCGGTGTTTTTACATCGAGCGGCATGTCCCCCGCAAAGAGGATTCGTTCTTCCGAACAATACAAACAAATAGAATCGTCAGAATGTCCCGGCGTGTGTAGAACCTCAAATTCTCGGTCGCCCAAGCGCAGAACTTGGCCATCACGCAGTTCGGTATCGATGTCCATCCCTGGCGTGAAGGCACACACTTGCGCATGATAGCGTGCTACAACGGCTCCCAGGCCAGCGGCATGGTCGTAATGGCTATGTGTCAGTACTACCCGACCAACCTTCTTCTTGCCGATCCCCGTGCAGAGGTTGTCAATATCGTTGCAGATCGAACCATCAAGTCCAACATCCACAAGGCTGTTCACATCCTCAGGCTCATTTGTGTTTCCGCGCACCATGTATGCGTTGCAGGAATAATTTTCCGGATTGCCACGAAGGATGGTAATTCTCATTCTGCACGGTCAGCTTTTCGACATAATTTGCCATCGGTGACAACCCGCACAAATAGGGCTGAAACTTCAGGAGGGAGCTCTTGGAATTCGTCGAGAGCCAAATAGCCCCCCGGCGAGAGCGCATTGTAAAACATCTTGATGACATTCACCTGTTGATCGTATGCAAGGTGCAGCAAGACATTTTTGCAAACGATGACACTGAAATTGTCGCCTATTGGCCGGAGTGACAATAGATCGTGCCGTTGATAGAAAATGCATTCGCGAAGCCCGGCGTCGAATTCCACAAAACCGGGACGGCCCGCCGGGTGGCTGTATTTGGTCAACAACTCCTGATAAGGGCTGCCTTTTAAGAGCTCGCTTGAGTAAATTCCCGTCGCAATCGTATTGGCAAACTGACTGTTTTCCTCAATGTCCGTGGCATCGATACGCAGACCGCCGCTGGCAATGGGCCATAAATTTTCGAATACCAGCATCGCCACAGAGTAGGCTTCTTCTCCGCTGGAACAGCCTGCGTCCCAAACTCGGATGGCGCCATGGTGCGGAACATCGGGGGCGAGCTTTTGCACGATGGAATCAAGCACGCGTTGATCGCGAAAGAAAAAGGTGAAGGCCACTCCGCATTCCCTCACTGGAGAAGAACAATGATTCCCAATCCAGCCCGCTAACATGGAGGGACTCGAGACCTGTTGAAATGATCCCGAGCCCCTCTCAGCCTTTAGAGCTAGGTTGTTCCATTACTGGACGCGAGTTGTAATACCTGGCTGCATCTTTGTCCTGCTGGCCATTTGTGCCTCGCGGACTTGTTTATTGGTCGGGCGGCCTTCCCCTTTCGGGGTACCACCTCCACCCTCGTCGAATTTGAACTGCCCAACCAGACGCTGAAGTTCTGCCGCCATGCGGGCCAATTCTTGTGCCGCCACCTGAGTGTTTGTGGCGCCCTCCGTCGTGCTCTTTGCGGCCGTGGCCACCGAAACGATGTTTTCAACAATTTGCGAGCTTCCCTTGGCTGCTTCACCCACATTTCGAGTGATTTCGTTGGTGGTGGCCGTTTGTTCCTCCACTGCACTGGCTATCGTGTTTGAGATATCGTTCAGTTGGTTGATGATAGTTGTAATCTGACCGATCGCTTCGACAGCTCCCTTCGTGTCGCCTTGGATTGCTTCGATCTTTCGGCTGATATCTTCGGTAGCCTTGGCGGTCTCCTTAGCCAGTTCCTTCACCTCGTTTGCGACCACAGCAAACCCCTTGCCGGCTTCGCCGGCCCGTGCGGCCTCAATGGTGGCGTTCAAGGCAAGGAGGTTTGTCTGTTGAGCAATGGAAGTGATAACCTTGATAACTTGACCGATCTCGGCGCTGGACTCGCCCAGCTTACCAACGGTGGCGTTGGTGCTTTCAGCTGTCCTCACCGCAGAAGTGGCGATCTTGGCCGCTTCCGTAGCGCTCTTGGCGATTTCTTTAATACTGGCACTCATTTCTTCGGTTGCCGTTGCCACAGTCTGGATATTTTTGGAAACTTGCTCACTTGCTGCCGAAACAACGTTAGCCTGACTGGATGTTTCTTCGGCATTGGAACTCATTTGTGCGCTCACGGCTGAAAGCTCTTCAGAAGAACTGGCGAGCGATTGCGCGTTCTGGCCAATTTGTCCCATGCTTTCGGAGAGCTTCCCGGTCATGGTGTTGATATCGTTCTTGATCCTGGCGTGATCGCCCTGGTAATTCCCCTCCACCAGCGCCGTCAGATCTCCGGCCGCGACCTTTTGCAATGCTCCTCCAGCTTCCTGCACCGGTGCGATGACAGCGTCCAGGCAATCGTTCACACCCTGTACAATCTTGCGGAAATCACCCTGGTGATTGGAAGCCTCGGCGCGGGTTTCCAGTTTGCCTTCCACTGCCGCCTTCGACAGCATCACGGCGTCAGACACCAAACCATTCACAGCATCAATGCAGGTATTGAGGTTGTTTTTCAGCTCGTTAAAATCGCCATTGTAGTTGTCGGTGATTTTTGCCGGGATATCGCCTTTCGATATGCGGTCCACATACTTGGCAGCAACATTCAGTGGTCCGATAACGGCGTCCAGGCAGTCGTCCACGCCCTGGACAATCTTGCGATAGTCGCCCTGATGCTTGGAGGCATCAGCACGAGTTGCCAGCTTACCTTCCACTGCGGCGTTCGCCAACAGTACGGCGTCAGCCACCATGGCGTTGACGGCATCGATGCAGGTGTTGAGGTTGTTCTTGATTTGGTTGAAGTCGCCATTGTAATTGTCAGTGATTTTTGCCGGGATATCACCTTTCGATATGCGGTCCACATATTTGGCGGCCACATTGAGTGGACCAATGACGGCGTCCAGGCAATCGTCCACGCCCTGGACAATCTTGCGATAGTCGCCTTGGTGTTTGGAGGCATCGGCGCGGGTTGCGAGTTTGCCCTCCACAGCCGCCCTGGAAAGCTCGGCCGCGTCCGCCACCAACGCGTTCACGGCGTCGATGCAGGTATTTAGATTGTTTTTGATCTCGTTGAAGTCGCCATTGTAGTTGTCGGTTATTTTGGCGGGGATATCACCTTTGGAGATCCTGTCCACGTACTTGGCGGCAACATTGAGTGGTCCGATGACAGCGTCCAGGCATTCGTTCACACCCTGGACGATCTTACGGTAGTCACCCTGATGTTTGGAGGCATCAGCTCGCGTGGCCAGTTTTCCTTCCACTGCCGCCTTGGATAAAAGCACGGCATCCGACACCATTGCGCCTACAGCGTCAATGCAAGTGTTGAGGTTGTTCTTGATTTCGTTAAAGTCGCCCTTGTAAGTGTCGGTGATCTTGGCCGGGATGGCGCCTTTGGAGATCTGGTCAACGTACTTTGCCGCCACATTCAACGGACCGATGACTGCGTCCAGGCAATCATCCACGCCCTGGACAATCTTGCGATAGTCACCCTGGTGCTTGGAGGCATCAGCGCGGGTAGCGAGCTTGCCTTCCACTGCTGCCTTGGACAACAGGGCGGCATCTGCCACGAGAGCGTTTACGGCGTCGATGCAGGTATTTAGATTGTTTTTGATCTCGTTGAAGTCGCCGTTGTAGTTGTCGGTTATTTTGGCGGGGATGTCGCCCTTGGAGATCTGGTCAACATACTTTGCGGCAACATTGAGCGGCCCGATGACCGCGTCCAGGGTATCGTTCACCCCCTGTACGATCCTGCGGTAATCTCCCTGATGCTTGGAGGCGTCGGCACGGGTCGCCAATTTGCCTTGAACCGCAGCCTTGGAAAGCAGGTCCGCGTCCACAATCAATGCCTTTACGGCCGCCCGTAGTCGCTCGACATTTTCGTTAATGAACGCCTTCTTGCCTGGGAATTTCTCAAGTTCAGCCTCAAGATTGCCTTTGCTGAATTCCGAGATACAGGCCATGGACTTTTTCTTTACCGTGATATGGCCATTCACCATGTCGTTGACGCCCTTGGCCATTACTTTGTATGCACCCTGGAATTTATCCACGGGAATAACAACATCGATGTCTCCACGGTTGTGTTCCTCCGACATGTGTTTCATGTCGTCGATCAGTCCCGTCAGTGCGTCGATGCAGGTGTTCAGATTGTTTTTGATTTCGTTGAAGTCCCCGTTGTAGCTATCCGTGATCTTAGGCGGGATCGCGCCCTTCGAGATCTGGTCAACGTACTTCGCTGCCACATTCAGGGGGACAATGACTGCGTCCAGGGTATCATTGACACCCTGCACAATCTTGCGGAAGTCACCCTGGTGTTTGGACGAGTCAGCACGCGTCGCCAGTTTTCCCGCCACCGCCGCCTGTGAAAGCATGTTGGCATCAGCAATCAGTGCGTTCACATTGTCAATACACTCGTTCAAGTGGTTCTTCATGACGTCAAAGTCGCCGCTGTAGGTTTCGTTAATTTTAGGGGGAATATCGCCCTTGCCGATCTTCTGGAGATAATTGGCAACTTTGTCCACCACAACCTTGCGTTCCGTCACGTCGGTGGCATATTTAACCACCTTAAAGGGCTTACCGTTCAGGTCCAAAATAGGGGTATACGACGCCTGGAGCCATATCTCTTTCCCGCCCTTGCTCTGGCGTCTATACTCGCCGGCCTGGTAATCACCCTGTCTCAGTTTCGTCCAGAAATCCCGATATTCGGAGCTTTGCCGGTAGGCGTCATCAACAAAGATACTGTGATGCCTTCCCTTGACTTCCTCTAGTGTGTAGCCCGTCGCTTTCAGGAAAATCTCATTGGCATTCAGGATCGTGCCGTCCATGTTGAATTCGACAACTGCCTGAGACCTCTGGATGGCTGTAACTTGACCGTAGAAATCACTGATGTCTTCAAGCATCCGGGTGAATGCAGCCCCCAATTTGCCGGGTACATGGATTTGTAATAGGGGATCTGAGAAGTTCCTGTTCGCAAGCAATTCGGCCTGCTTCAATAGCGTTGTGACGCCTTTCTTGATTTGGTCCACGTGCTCGGTGCGGTCTGACCCGCGTTCGGTTGCCACCGAGGCGGAACTGAACCCCATGGACTCAAACGTATTCATAAGGAAGGAATCGCCCACCGCCTGCATGTCATAGTTGAAAACCTTGAAGATCGCCTCTTCGGCCTTTGCCGCCAGAACCTTGTTGGTTTTGAAATGTTTTTGCAGGCGGGGGCGGATCAGGCGCTGGAACTCCACATACGAACCGATGTACCATTTGAAGGGCAGGTTAATATTGTCATGACCTTCCCCGATACGGAGCCGTTCCTCGAAATATTCCTCATCCCAGCCGTTCTGCGCGTGATGAAAGATGGCCTTGAGATATGCTGCCTGGGCCCTTTCCAGATGTTCCCGCAAGGCCGTTATGGGCATCTTACGTTCTTGCGAAAATCGTTCAAAGAAAGTTGCTGTAGCTGGGAATGAAAATTGCCAATCGTAGAATTCCTTGGCAATTGCAGGCGCCTCCGACTCTGCCCAAGGCGCCAGGCTTGCGAGGATTTGTTGTTCTTCTGTCCCCAGGTGGACAAATTCCCGGCGCTGCTGAAGGTTATTTGCATTTATTCCGAACTTGCTGCACAGCCCATCCTGTTTTTGCATCTCATCCTCCGTTTATGATTTGTTTTTGAACCTTCCCCGGGCTTGGGGGCTATTACACTCTCCCCGCGACGGAGGTAGTTCATCAGTTTCACTGCTCTCGCTTCATTCATCCGGCTGGTCTGCCAGACCGGCTTCCTCGCCGCTAGGCACCCCTTGTGCCAGTCGTCACCAGATTCAGCATTTTGTCCGTATCCAACGCGATAAGAAGCGCACCTTTCAGTTTATAGACCCCTCGAATCAGCTCGCGCACTCCCCTTGAGAGAGTGCCAGGAGGTAGCTCGAAAGCTTCATCCTCCACTTCCAGGACATCTCCTATTTCATCCACGAGCAGGCTTACCGCGCCGTCCTCGTGGCGAATTACAACATTCATGGGAAGGTCGTCGTCGGCACGCTCCGGCAGGCCCAGGCGGCATCGCAGATCAACCGCCGTGACAATCTGCCCACGGAGGTTAATGAGGCCCTTGACGACAGGAGGTGCCAGTGGGACACGGGTCATTTCCTGGTAGCGAATGACCTCCTGTACTTTTTCCACTTCCACCCCAAAAAGAAGTCGATCAACTACAAAGGTGGAAAACTGCTTCTTCACGGCCATAGTTTGCCCCCTGTTTACGCCGCCGCCTGCTCAGTGAAAAAGCTCGGGTCGGCCGATTGGATGATTCCTTTGACATCTAGTAATTCCGTGACTCTTCCCTGAACGACCATTGAGCCCAAGGTTCCCTGTCGGCCTGTGCGCCTTTGAGGCTTGACCTTCTCTTGAGCGATATCGAGGATGCGATCGACGACGAGTCCTACACTTCTGCCTTGGTCGGTATAGACGACAACCTGAATTTTGTCGCTTTCCACCTCTTTTTCAGAAGACATCAGGTTCGAACTTCTGGTTTGCACCCGACGGTCTGGCAAAGCAGAAGAGAGGTGGATCAGCGGCAGGATCTGGTCACGGTATTGAACCACGTCCCGCCCTTCAGCCGTTTCCACACTGCTCCGGCTGAACTCTTCCAACCGGGCCACAAGGGAGAGGGGCATGGCCATTCGTCCGTTATCCGGCCCGCGCAGAAGGAGGAGCGACTCGCCGTCTTCGTTATGGGTCTCCGCCGGAGAGGAATTTTCGTTTACGCTCCGATCGCGAACCTCAGAGACAACGTTGGCGCGTTGAGCCAGTCCCAGGACGTCCAGAATCAGTGCCACCTGACCGTCTCCCATAATGGTCGCGCCCGCAAAGGTGGAGATGCCCTTCAGTTGTTTGCCCAGGGGTTTGACAACAATCTCTTCCGTATCGTTGATTTCGTCAACAACAAGCCCGAATTGGCGATCGTCCGCCTGCAAAACGACGATATTGGCGGCGGCGCCCGCAGCTTTCTGCAGTTCAATATCGGTGAGCAGAGAGACGATTTGGCCGGACAGCGCCTCCACGCGGGCCATTTCCATTTCAGAGCGCGCCTTATCGCCAGCATTTATGAAAGATAAGCCTGACCCAACCGCCTCGTGAAAAGCCTGGTGCAGTGTCTCCAACTGGTGTATTTCCGGGGTGTCGTGGAATTCGGCCAAACCCGTGGAATACAGCCATTTTCCCAAATCGCAATCCTTGTGTGAACCAGCCTGGCTGGGCGTCATGGTCGCTTTGCCTTCAACGACAGCATGGAGCTTTGCTACCCACAACTGGTGTTTTGACCGCGCGGAAGCGAAGTCAAGTTGGCCCAATTCGGATTGGGATGTTGAGAGGTGGTTCCCGCTCCGCGAGTTTCGGTCCGTTCCGTTTCGAGTGTTTTCCACACAAAGTTGCTGGTTCAGGTAGGCGAGAGGAAGCAATTTCCCCCTGAGGCGGTGAACAGGTGCGCCGTGAATCATCTCAATGCCTTTACGCGCCTGCTCACCCTCCAGCCGGACGAGTTCCAGCAGGCTGACTTGAGGAATCGCGTAGCGATCACCACCGCTGGTCACAACGAGGGCGGGAATAATGGCCAACGTCAAAGGAATCTTTACTTTCAGCGTTGTCCCATGACCCGGGCGGCTTTGAACATCCACCGTCCCGCCAATTTTTTCGATGTTGGTCTTGACCACATCCATCCCCACGCCGCGTCCGGAGACATTTGTGACTTTATCCGCAGTGGAAAGGCCGGGGAGGAAGATCAGGTTCATCAATTCACGGTCATTCATGCGTGACGCCTGATCAATAGTAATGAGGCTTTTAGCCAGAGCCTTCTGTTTGACGCGTTCGACATCGATCCCCGCGCCGTCATCTGAGATCTCGATGTTGACCTGTCCCCCTTCGTGGAAAGCTCTCAGGAACAATCGCCCTTCCGCGGGTTTTCCTGCGGCCACCCGTTTTTCCGGGCTCTCCACGCCATGGTCGACGGCATTCCGCACAAGGTGAGTGAGCGGATCCTTGATGGCTTCAATGAGGGTTTTGTCGAGCTCCGTTTCCTTGCCATCCATCTCAAGGCGGATCTGCTTCCCGCAGCCCGTTGCCAGGTCCCGCACGACACGGGGAAATTTGCTCCAGATGTTTCCGATTGGCTGCATGCGGGTTTTCATGACCCCCTCTTGCAGTTCGGTGGTAATCAGGTTTAGCCGCTGGGTTGTATTCAGGAATGTTGAGTCTTGCTGAGTGGAGGAAAATTGCAGGATCTGATTCCTGGCAAGCACGAGTTCCCCAACTAGATTCATCAATTTATCAAGCAGGCCCACGTCCACCCGAATGTTGCTTTCAGAGAGGGCGGAGGCGCGCGCTTCCGCCTGCCCCTGCAGAGCATCCTGGACGGCAGCGGGCTTGGCGGCGCCTTTCTCAATGAGGATTTCTCCAAGGCGACGAATATCCCCGTCATGCTGGAGGTTGAGAGCCTCATGAACTTGTTCCGGACTTGTCGTGCCCGCTTGCACCAGCAGTTCGCCCAAGTGCAACTCAGCCACAGGCGGGGGATCGGGCTCCATCCTTGCCTCGATTGGATCAGGAGGTGGAGGCATTATCTCAACAGCGTTGGTTGGTGGGGCACAGGATGGGTTTGCCGGGGCCCCAATGGGGGGCGCTGAGGGGGAAATGGACGCTGGCGTGCCTGCTGTCGCGGTTTGATTGTTTTCCTTTTTCTTCTCGCTTTTTTGAAGGAGGGTCAGCAATTCGATCAGAGAATTATAGTCGCCCTCTCCCTCCCGCCCAGTGTTTTCGATATTAACCAGCATCCCGCGGACGGCATCCACCATAGCCAGGAGAGCCGAGGTGATCTCCGCATTGAGCAAAAGTCGACCGTCGCGCAAGCTGCTAAGGAGGTTTTCGCCGACGTGGGTGACCGATCCCAGTCTGGAGAAACCCAGAAAGCCACTGGTGCCTTTGATGGTGTGGATTGTACGGAAGATGCTGGCAAGAACCTCCCGTGCAGTTGGATCCTTTTCCAGTTTCACCAAGTCACGGTCAAGTTGGTCAAGGTTTTCATTGCTCTCGACAAGGAAATCCTTAACGATATCGTCCATGTCACCCATTGCTGAATTTCTCCCTTTGAAGTGAACTCCAACGGCCATTGCCAGGCAGCGCCGCCCCGCGAATTCAAGGTCCTGACCGGCGATTGGGATCCAGTTATCCTGCCTCGGCACCATCAAATTCCCGTTCGTGCACGGCGCAGCTACCAACACGACCTGCGGCGGATGGAGAGCCTGTCTCTATTCAGACAACCTTCTTATCGGCGGAATGAAGATTGCCATGAAGGTTTTTTTGCTTTTTGAACGGAAAAACACAATTTCGTTGGTAAGGAGGGCTTTCGCGGGGCCCTGTCGGAGTCAAGGAAGGGATTTCAGTCCCCCGAGGAGAAAATTCTTCATCTGTCTGGTGACATTGATTAGTGGGGGGCCAAAGTTCGATTCAGCGGCTTGGCGCCTTCGGTGGATGCTGGAGCGATAATTATGCCTAAGCTATTCTAAATATTGGGGTTGTCACGATCGCAAAATGGATCGCACGAGTTTCCTCGCTTCCAGAATGAACTGTTCCATCTCCATGAGGAATTGGGACGGTTCGGAATTGGCGAGAGTGGGAAAGTCCCTCGTCAGGACTGCCCAGGCGGGATCCTCCTCCAACTTCCAATCTATTGATTCGTTAAGGCTGTATCCCATTTCATGTACCTGGCAGAGTTGATCTGACAAGCTGACCAAGGCGACCAACACCGGATGGAGTTTTGCCTGTTGAACGTCGTGGTGATGCTCCACAACCTCGGTAATGTCCTCAGGCAGGCGCCAGTGCTCGGCAAGAATTTTCCCCGTGTCACAGTGGGTAAAGCCCAAAGCTGACCGCTCCGCTTGATGGAGTTGAATTTGCTCTGAGCGCGCTAGTTGCGCCGCGGCCCGGAACTCCTCCTGGAACGACATCATGTTGATCAGTTCACCCAGATCATGCAACAGCCCGGCCAGGTATGCGCGCTCCGGTTCCGGGAAGCGAGCCTTGCGGGCGCAGAACCGGCTTACCAATCCACAACCCAGGGAATGTTCCCAGAAGACCAATGGATCGATAACCCAATTCTGCTTCGGTAGCAAGTTAAGGAGACTACAAGAAAGAAGGATTTCTCGAACCTGGCGGACGCCGAGCACAACGATGGCCCCGTGCACAGACCTTACTTCGCGTGAACGGAAATAGAGGGCGGAATTTGCCACCCTCAAGCATTGGGCTGAGATTGCCTCATCGCACGACACCAGGTCGACAATTCGTTGCACCTCCACCTGATCAACCGGTCGTTCAAGATAAAACAGAAGTGGGCGGATGATAGCTGGAACGGTAGGGATGGAATTCAACCTTTCAACTCGTTCGCGGATCAGCTCTCGAAGCGTCGGTGTCATAGTCGGCTTTCTGCCTCAATACCTTATCGGCAGCAGGGCAACCAAACATGAGCCCCCTGGTCAAAACGAAGCCAAGCGCCGCCGGCGTTTTGATTCTTCAAAGCTCTAACCAGGAAGCATGCAAAATGACCATTTCAAGTTCGTCGATAAATAGCGCAAGCATCAGCTGGACTTGTGATTTCAGTCGGTTAGGGGAGAACCTTCATTGACGATGAACAACCGGGAGGGTGGAATCCACTTTTCGCTGGCACTGATTGGTGTTCTTATTGACCACTACCTAGCGCTCTCGGGTCTTTCAGAGGAAGAGGCGAGAACGACAATATCCACTCGCCGGTTCTGGGCTCGGCCCTCGACGGAGTCGTTGCCCGCCACCGGGTGATATTCCGCATATCCGGCGGCGGAGAGGCGCGTGGCGGGCAAATTGTACCGGGTAATGAACAATCTGATCATTTCGGTTGCCCGGGCTGTCGAAAGCTCCCAGTTGGAAGCGAATGTTGTGTTGTGGATCGGAACATTGTCCGTATGGCCTTCAATGCGAATATTGTTGGGCTGGGCGCTGAGGACGTCGGCGATGCGTTGCACCGCCGCTTCGGAATTTGCCCGAAGGTCGGCCGACCCGCTGTCAAAAAATCCGATCTCCCGCAGGCTGATCACCAGCCCTTCGCGATTGGCTTTCAGCACGACTTCGCGCCGCTGGATTTCCGGTGCCAGGGCGCTGGACAATTGTTTCTGCACGGCCCCCAGGTCTTTCGGAACGGGTGGGGACCCCACCATGTTTTCCATCGGAAGGGCCATTTTCCCCTGCTTGGCCACCCCCTTGCCATCTTCAACAACCTGCAAGTTTTCATTTTGCGATGCGCTGCCAGGGACCAGTGGGGCGTGTGAATTGGCTGCCTGGAATATGCCCATCTGTTGAAAAGCCTCCTGCATTGCCACGGAGACCTTTCCGACCTTGCGCTTGTCCACCTGCGAAGAAGAGAAAAGGACCACGAAGAAGGCAAACAGAAGGGTGATGAAATCTGCGTAGGAGACGAGCCAGCGCTCATGGTTCATGTGCTCGGCGGACTTTTTTCTTCGGCGCATAATCAGGCCTTCTCCGATTTCTGCGACGAACTAGAATCCGCCAGGAAGCCTTGCAGCTTTGTTTCGACCATTCTAGGGTTTAGCCCCTCCAAGATTGAGACCACTCCCTCCAGCATCATCTCCCGCATCTGATGCTCGGTCCGCATGCGGATCTTGAGTTTGCCGGCGGAGGGCAGGAAAAGCAGGTTGGCAGCGCCCACGCCATAGATCGTGGCGACAAAGGCCACCGCGATGCCACGCCCGACTTCATCAATGTTGTCCAAGTGCTGCATAACTTGAATAAGGCCAAGGACCGCGCCAATAATTCCTATGGTGGGAGAGAATCCACCGGCGGCCTCGAAAACCTGGGGGATGCGCTCTTCGTGCTCGGCCTGGTTGTCGAGTTCAAGCTCCATCATCTTCCGAAGTTCCTGGGGTTCCGTTCCGTCCACTGCCAGCATCAACGACTTCCGCAGAAATGGTTCCTTGATACTTTCGAGCTGGCGGTCAAGGGAGACGATCCCCTCCTTGCGCGCCTTGTGGGCAAAGGCAACGATCTCCTTTACCAATTCTTGCGGATCCCTTTGCGAATCAAAGAAGACATTCCCCAGTCGTCTGAAGCTGGTCAGAACGATGCTAAGGGGAAACTGCAACATCACGGCGCCGATGGTGCCTCCAAACACAATCAAGGCTGCCGTTGGCTGGATGATCTGAGAAAGCCTGCCGCCTTCCAGCAGCAAGCCGGCCAGAATTCCGACGACGGCAATCAGCACTCCGCTGAAACTACTCTTATCCAAGATCAGAACCCCTTAATCATCCGCTTCAGAACGATCCTTCAGGCCTTCCGGATTCTCAGGTTCGCGGGACCCGTCGGCGAGCGCATTAGAATCCTCCGAAGGCATTGCTGTCATGAGTGGCCTGCGAAGTCGACGCCGGAACTCCACAATTTTCGAAATAACTTCCTGGGCGGATTCAAGAACGACAATCTTTTCGCCTGAAATGAGCGTAATGACAGTGTCGGGCGCATTTTCGATGAACTTGATGAGGTCCGAATTGACCACCAGTGGGCGGTTATTGAGCCGGGTCAAGCGAATCATGAAATGCTCATCCTGTTCTGACGGGAGTTTGTGGCCCCCGCTGGTGACAATGTCCCGTATTGAACCATCGGCATTTTCCCTGAAGTCTTGCGGGGGGGGGAGTTGGGGGGGCTTTTCAACGATGTATCGTGGGGAGTGAAATTACTTCGACATTAAGAAAAGCTAAGTCGGATTTGAACCGCGAATTGTGGGATCTGTGCCCCGATCCGTGGGACCTATTCAGTAGGGCCTCCCCCCCAATGAACTGGACTGACATGTGTGAAGTCTTTGCGCCTTGCAATCTCCTCGTATTGAGACAACACACCAAGAGACCTGGCCTTTGGGGGGAAGCGTCATGGATGCTGAGCCCTGGAGAGTGTGCATCGGGAATGGACTAGCCCCGCATTTATGCGATCAGGTCGGACGTAATCGCTAAGAAGGAAATGGCCGGATGGAAACTCAAGGTCACGTGCCAAAGTAGGAATGCTTCCTACGGAGGCGTAGCCATGCAGGTAAAGCATGGGCGTGTACCCCCAATCGAGCGTTAACCACGCCTCATCTTCCACCACCTTGCCGGCGTCACCCTGTACCCGCACATTCAGGTCAAGTCGAAACAGCCGCGAGTAGAAGCTATTCAGGGATCCCACCGACATCTTGAGTTTTGAATATTGCCGGAGAATGATTTCCGCCGCCGGCCGGGGGAACAGAATCATCCCCGCACCCGTGCCCCAATTGAGCGAATAGCCCGCACGATGTTCAATCACACGGCCTTCATAGCTTCGGACCGTGGCAGCGCCACAGACGATGCCGTCTTTCGCAGTGAGTTCGAATAAATTCATTAACCTATGGAACCAGCCAGGCTGCAACACGATGTCGTTTTCGATGAGCCCCACATAGTCGTACCCCAGATGGAGAAGACGTTCGAGGCCGAAGCAGATTGAGCGGTCGGGCCCGCCACGCACATCATGATTTACCTCCACCAGGCGCGCATGCCGGAAAGGGATATTCTCCGGCAGTGCCTGTGCTTCAGGGTCAGTGCTCCCGTCATTCCAGATAACGTCATACCCGCCGTCCGCGTCCATGGCTTCGAGGGTCTGGCGGGTGAAGGAGATACGGTCCTTGCTGCTGAATGCAAAGCCAACCTTGGCGCCGCGTTGGGGAGGCTGGGGTATGGTCCCGGCTCTGGTCTGCAGAAACCGAATGATGTCGGCGATGGCAGGGGGTGCGTCGGAATTACTCAAGGAGTGCTCCTTTCCCCGGCAGGATGATGAGTCTCTGCCACACATTTCCGCACTTCTCTTTCGATCTGGGATATTAAATCGTCCCACTTCCCCAGCGTGGATTGGCGAAACAGCCGGGCGGTGGGATACCAGGGGCTATCCTCGCGGTCGAGCAGCCAGCGCCAATCGGAAGACTTCGATAAGAGAATCCAAACGGGCTTACCCATTGCCCCTGCAAGATGGGCCACGGAGGTGTCAATGGAGATCACCAGGTCGAGGTTCGCCACAATCGCCGCCGTGTCGGCAAAGTCCTTCTGCTCGTCCTGAAGATCGACTATCTGCGCCTGTGAGCCTGGTTGCTTGACTTGAGAGGCCGGAGCCCCCATCTGCAGTGAATAAAACGTTGTCCCTTTAATGTGGGTGAGTGGCGCGAGCAGTTCCAGGGGGATGGACCGCCAATGTTCATGTGGGTGCAAGGGATTCCCGGCCCACGCCAATCCGATTCGCAGGGAATTCCCCTCAAGCCGCTGCCGCCAGACCTGCACCAGAGCGGGGTCCGGATGAAGATAGGGAGCCTTTCCTGGAATCGTGTTCAATTCCGTGCCCAAGGCCAGGGGCAAACTGAGCAGCGGACATTGCCAGTCAAATTCCGGGAGTGGGGTATCACGGCTAATGACCTCAGCAGCGCCCTCGGTGGGAGTCAGCAGCCGGTGGAGGCGCGGCTGGACCTCCAAGATCACCTTTGCCCCTCGTGCCGCCACCAGCGGCACATACCTTATAGATTGGAGCGTGTCCCCCATGCCTTGCTCGGCGTGAAGCAGAATTCGCGAGCCGTCCAGCGGTTCGCCCTTCCACAATGGTTGTGAAAGAGTCCGGCGAAAGCGCAGACCGTACGGGGTGCTCCAGCGGCTTTCATATTCAGGAAAGCCCTGGCGGAAGTTGCCTTGCTTCAAGTGAATCAGTCCAAGAAAGGCGCGCGCCTCGGCGGAGTCGGGCTCCAACTTCAGAAGCTGCTCGAAGCATAGGGTGGCCTTCTCCAATTCGCCTTGAAGAAGGTGGGCCGTTCCCAGGTGAAGGTGGGCGTTTCCCAACTGTGGGTCCAGCTTCAAAGCATTGCGGTATGAATCGATGGCGGAAGCAAGATCGCCTTTTCGTTCGAAGAAGTATCCCAGCCCGATGACGGCCGGGGCCGAGTCCGGTTTGAGGGCAAGGGCGCACCGCAGGGCCTCAACCGCCGCGCCGTAGTCACCCAGTTCTATCAGCGCATTTCCCAACTGCGTGTGGATCTCATGCCGGATTGGATCAAGCTCAAGTGCGCGGCGGCAGGATTCCATCGCTTCTTTGTGCGCTCCCTGCTTTGACTTCAATCTTGCCAAACTGGCGTAGACGTCAGCAGCATCCGGCTGAAGGGCCAAAGCTTGTTGATAGGACCCCGTGGCGCCGGGCCAATCCCCCAGGCGTTCCTGCGTCTTGCCCAATCGGTGGTGAGCCTCGGCGGATTTCGGGATCGCCTTCACCAACTGCTGATAGCACGTGCATGCCGCCTGAATCTGGCCCTGGCCAAGGTGCGACTCCGCCAGGCTCTTGAGCGTGTCCGGATCGCCGGGGTTCAGCGTCAGAGCCTGCTCAAGCCAGCGGATGGATTGCCGGTACTCGCCCGCTTGCTGCGCCAGCAAGCCCAGCAGGTGGAGCGTCTGCGGGCAGCACGGATCGGCCTTCAGGCTTGACCGGTAGCACGCTTCCGCCCGCACCGTGCGCCCTGCCTGTTGGTGCGCGATACCCTTCTTCAGAAGTTTCCGCACGCGCGGGTTAAGATTCAATTGCGTGGACATTTATTTGCCTCTTCGACCACCGGCCGCCAACGCGAATCTTGACGGTCACCTTGTGTGAAATTTTCGAAATGCTTTACAACTACCCATCCGCACTCTTTGGCACACACTGTTGTGGCTAACGCGATCATGGGCAGCAGTGCGTTGGCATCCACGCTCCATTCCGGACGCCGAACCATGAAAAACGCGGCCGATTTTCGCTAGTCAATCGAACCAGATTATTGAACGATGCAAGTTCCGTGCCAGAGGGGGGACAAGGCTTTCCCAATTGAATCGCCGCCAGCGGCCATTTATGATTTTGGCTATGTTGTTGATTCGCAAAAGAAACGTTTTTTCGGCGGGGACGCCAGCGGCGGCCCGAGGAAAATCACAACGACCAACCTGAGAGGCGTCTTAGAAAGCAGCCTGCCGCCAACCGCGCGTGGGTTAGGACGGCTTCATAAATTGGAAGGTCTTAATCGGCCAACGGAAAAACTCATGGTCGGCGACGCAACGAAAATGGAGCAGCGGTTTTACTTCTTTTGCCTGCCGCGCACGATGATAAAATGACTGATTCGGGCTATGCATAACATTGTTCACTTTGGGCAAGCGCTGCGCGAGGCGCCTTAGAGTGCGGTAGCAGCAGCTACCGCCTTCTCATACCGCAAGTCAGATCCAGAAAGGGGGTAGCTGCTGCTACCGCACCTTAAAAAGGGGCATCGCCCTCACTTGAGGTTCCTGATCCATCGCGGCACCTGAATGAACAGTATTGGGGCTAGGTACTCCACGGAAAGTCCGCGATTCAGGCAAAGCGGAGTTCAATACGATGAAGGGTAACGACATGGGACTTTTTGTCGCACTCCTGCGCGGCATCAACGTTGGCGGAACAGGGCTTCTGCCGATGAAGGAGCTGGCAGCGCTCTGTTCCAGCCTGGGGTTTCATGCGGTCCGCACCTACATTCAGAGCGGCAACGTGATTTTTGAAAGCGGGCTTTCTGAGAAGGAGGTTCGTGCCCACCTGGAGAACGCGCTGGCCGCCAGGATGGGCAAGAAAATTCACGTGATGGTGCGGACGGCTGCCGAGCTGCGCCTGATTCTCAGCTCCAACCCCTTCCCCAACATGGAGCCGGCGAGGGTCGGAGTGGCTTTTCTGTGCGAGCCTCCGCCCCGGGATCTGGCGAAGACTGTGGTGGCGCCGGGCGGCGAGAAGGTTCACGCCGGCAAGCGCGAAGTCTACGTCTATTACCCCAATGGGATGGGGCAGTCAAAACTGAAGCTTCCGCTCGACGGGGCGGCCGCAACCATCCGCAACATTAATACGGTGTCAAAGCTGGTCGCGCTCACCGAACGTCCCTAACCACAAATTGTGCCCTCCCGTGTGTGGGGAGACCCGCGATACAATCCGCATCCCACCGCAGCCGCGTGGCGATGAGTTATTTTTCTCCGAGAAAAATTACTCAGCGTTACGCGATGGTGATTTGAACTGACACCGAAATGGCGTGTTTCGGTCGCGGGTTTGAGCGGTGCTTCAACCGGCAGTCTTGACCGCTTCACTGAAAAGGGGGAGCGCGCTCAACATCAGGACGCCCCCGGTAATAAGCGCATGGCGGCTTTACACTCCCGCCATGCACGGCGGTGGAATTGGGGTTTGGAAGCCGGCGGGGGAAACGCTCCTGGGGAATCGGTTGCCCGCCGGGCCTTAGACAATGTTCTGGTTATGATTCTGTTGATTGCCAAAAACGGGGCCATGGCCGCCGACAACCTTGTCAAGTTGTTCTGGTGTTAGATTTTCAGACGGTTTCTGCTGGGGTCCGGCCGGTTTTGCCACTTTCGTTTTCGTTTCCATGATGTCTTCTCCTTTTCGATGCAGATTGGGTTACATCCCGGTTCTGTTGCTGTCCAACAGGGGGGCAACGTCACCCCCCAAAGCGTCCCGTTGAAAGATCTACCTTTTTAGAGCGGCAGCAGTACGCGAGAATCGGCTGCTGGCCCACCCTTAGGCAACGTTCTGATTGTGATTGATTCCGCCGCTTTTAAACACGTAAACGTTGCCATCGCCGCCACCGCCGGCGACTTTCTCCAGTTCTTGTTCCGGCAATGGTTCCGCGGCCTTCTGTTCGGCTTCGGCCGGTGTTTTGCCCTTCGTTATCTCATCGCTCATTGAGTTCTCCCCTTTTTTCAGATGCGTCGTAGTCCCTGACTTATGTGAGGCCTGAAATCGTCTTATTTCACTCCTCACCTGTTAAGGCGAAAAATCAGGGGGAAATTTGCGCGGAAGTAAAAATTTCCTGTGTGGGAAACCCCGGGACAGACTGTTGTTTTCTGGTGATGTGTCGAGTCATGGCTCGATTGCCGCGGGTAGCGGCGTAGCGCTGAGTCATTTTTCTCGAGAAAAATTACTCAGGGTTACGCGATGGTGATTTGAACTGACCCCGAGCTGGCGTGTTGCGGTCGCGGGTTTGTGCGGCGCTTCGAACCGCAGTCTTGACCGCTTCATTTCCGGACACGGTGAAAGTACCGCAGAGTAATTCGTCTCGGAGCCGAATGACTCTGCGCTACCTTTCCCCTCGCTACCCGCTTAACTACAAACAGTGCTTTCCATGCCAAGGTCTGTTCATCCGCTTTTTGGCGAAGGGTAATGGCTGGTCCTACCGAAAGGATCATTGAGTTCAGAGTGGCTCGGGTTTATAATGCCGGAGTGTAAACTTGCTGCAGACGGAAATTCTGGTTCAAACAACTTATCTGAATAGAAGAGCTTGAAAGGCACCGGAGAATCCGATGAAAAGCTTTGTCATAGCGATAGCATTTTTGTACTTCGTGACGGCAACGGTCGCCCGTGCCGCCGACCCCGTTTCCGGGACAATTAAGGTCGTTCAGGGAAATTGCTCCGTTCAGCGGGGGGCGCAGAGCATTGTTGCCACGGAGGGCCTGCACCTGCTGGAAGGGGATGCCCTGATTACCGGCTCCGACGGCCATCTTGCTGTGATCATGCGCGACGGGACTCGTCTATCCCTGGGGCCGGGTACGAAGCTAAAAATCGATCAGTTTGTCTACAATCCAAGCGAGGAGAAGTTCTCTTTGCTCCTGAATCTTGGGCGGGGAATATTGGCATATGTTTCCGGCAAGATCGCCAGTTTCTCGCCGGAAGCGGTTAGAGTCCAGACGCCGGTAGGGGCCATCGGGTTGAGAGGCACCAAATTTGTCGTGGGGCTGGGCATCCCGGCAGATTCTCATTAATGTCCCGTATTTTCTTGCGGGCCGCACTGGCTTGAACGCGGAATCGAGAGCGATCCTGCGTGAGATCGATCAGGCTTACAAAGTAAGCCATTCAGCGGATGGTTCCATCATTACCACTAATTCTTGGATTGTTATCGCGCGAGGTTTGAAACTATGAAGATGACCATGAGTATCCTGGCTCTGGGGACTCTTCTGTGCGGAGTGTTACAAGGCAGGGCAGAGACAATAAACTACACTGTTCAAGGCACAGCCACGGGCACTCTCGGTGCGGTCGGTTTTACCAATGCTCCCGTTACGGTCACGTTCATTGGCGACACGTCAAAGGTTACCCAGAATTTCCCCCACTTCTGGTCAGTTGTGGGGACGGCAACCGTCACCATCGGCGGGATTGGGACGGCGACCATCACGGAGCCCATGGACGCCTTCTGTAATCAGGATTTCCCTGCCGCTGGAATTGGGAAGGCCCCCGGCTCGTCAGCAGACCAATACCAGAGTTCATTACTGGACATCATCGACCCAACCCTTACCTCGTGGGACCTGAGAAGTGCCACCGGACCCATTAACAACAGGACTTATTACACTCCCGGTGTGAGCTACGCCACCAACCTCGGCGCCCTTATTTTCAACAACGTCAGCGACACTTCAACCTTCACGGCAACGATTGTACCGCCCCCTCCTCCTCCTGCACCGCGGAATCTGATTGTCCTGTTGCCAAATGAAAATGGGGCCGGCGGATCTTCCATAGTGGTAACCAATGCAGGTAGCAGCCAACAGCTGAAGGACGCCAATAGTGCCATTAACGTGGAGCGAGCTGACTCCGCCCCCAGTAAGGCATTTGCCATGGATCCGAGCGAAATCCAGCGCCTGTTCCATGACACCCTTTCGCTCCTGCCAACCCCGGAAGCGCGGTTCAACCTGTATTTTCTTGCGGGCCGCACTGGCTTGAACGCGGAATCGAGAGCGATCCTGCCCAATATCTATGAGGCTTACAAAGAGCGCCATTCAACCGATGTTTCCATCATCGGCCACACCGACACAACCGGTGACGAGAAGAGTAATTTCAGACTTGGTCTGGCCCGGGCGGAGCAGGTCAAAAAAATGATTGAGGCCCTCGGTGTAGATGGATCCCAAATTTTTACCGATTCGGATGGACCAAAAGATCTCCTGGTTCCGACACCGCCCAAAGTCCCGGAGCCCAAAAACCGTCGCGTTGAAGTGATTGTGTATTAGGCCGCCCCTGAACTCGATGAAAACTATCTCTGCAGCTGTCCTGGCAAGCGTCATCCTGATCGTGCTATACCAGCCGGTCTTTTACGCCAACTGGGACCAGAAAGCCAAGGACCTTCTGACGGCCTGGGTGGATAAGGGAAAGCCATCTGACCGGATAGCCATTGTTGAAATCGACGATAAAACCCTTTCCCAGATTGGCCGCTGGCCTTGGCCTCGCGACCGCCTCAGCGTGTTGCTTCAAGAAATCGAAAAGGCGGGCGCCGATACCGTTGTCCTGGACATGATGTTCCCAGAGGCTGACCTGGGCTTGCCGGCCCGGTCGCTGGGATCAGGTGGTCCGACCCCGCAATCCCCAGCCACGCCTCCCCATTTGCCGGACACCAATGACGCACGGCTTGCCGCGACTCTCCGTGACGGTCGCTTCGTCATTGGGTTCCACCTTGGATTTCCACCCGCCCAACCGGTTACCCCACCCTGCGCTCTGCGCCCCATGCCTTTTGTACTGGTGGAATCTGAGAGTACGAGCGGGCCGGCTTTCTTCTCCGCTTCCGGGGCCATCTGCAGCTTGGAAGATCTATCCCGGGCCGCCGTGGGGTCGGGATTTTTGAATGCTGCCCCGGACCGGGACGGCATCCTTAGGCGAGTTCCACTGGTAACTGAATTTCAGAAAGGAATGTACCCGAGTCTGGCTCTTTCTGCCTACATGACCTACCGTCGTATCGACGGGGTGCAGTTGACCACAAACTCCTCCGGCGCGGTTTCGTTACGCCTGAAGGACACCCTGGTTCCCGTAGATAGCAAAAGCAACTTACTGCTGCACTTCCGGGGAATGGCGGGGACAATCCCGCACGTTTCCGCGGCGGAAGTTCTCGACCGGAAGCTTTCGCAAAAAGTATTTCAAGACAAGATAGTGATCGTTGGAGTTAGCGCCACGGGCCTGCGGGATGCGGTCGCAACGCCCTTCGATCCATCGTTCCCGGGCTTTGAGGTTCACGCCACCGCGATTGACAATCTGATCCAAAACGACTCACTGCGGGTACCCCGGGAAGCTTTGGCGGGAGAGATCATTCTGCTCCTGTTGATGGCTGTCATTAGCGGATTATTGATGAGCTGGCTTGAACCGGCCTGGGCGGCACCGCTGGTTTTCTCGCTGATGGCGGCGGTCTGGATCGGTTCCACACTCCTGCTGGCCGAAGCCCGTATTGTTTTTTCACCTTTTCCCGCCACGATAGTGCTGTTGGGTAATTTGACGATTCTAAGCATTTGGAGAGTGTCCACAGAACAGTGGAGATGGGAAAAGCAATTAAGTATCACTCGAAAATTCATTTTGGATGCCTTGACCACTCTGACCGGGATTCGCGACGTGGAGACAGGCGCTCACGTCGTCAGAGTTCAGCGCTACTCAAAGGTTCTCTGTCAAGCCCTCGCTTCCCATCCCCGATACCGCCAATTCCTGACACCGAAAACGATCCAGCTGATCTGCGAACTGATTCCGGTCCACGATATCGGGAAGGTGGCGATCCCAGACAGCATCCTGCGAAAGCCCGGAAGGCTAACCCGGGAGGAGTTTGAGATCATGCAGACTCACGTTACCAGTGCAAGAATGGCGTTTATCGAAGCGGTTCGAATGTCCGGCATCAAGGATGAAATGACCTTGCGGCTCGCGAGCGACATTATCTTTACCCATCATGAACGCTGGAATGGCACCGGCTATCCCGAAGGCCTCAGCGGCGAGAACATTCCGGTCGCAGGGCGCATTGTCGCCGTGATCGACGTTTATGATGCCCTGGTGTCCAAACGGATCTATAAGGAGCCGATGACTCATCTCGGCGCCCTGGAAGAAATCTCGAAGTGCCGCGGGACTCATTTCGACCCCGGGATTGTGGATGCTTTCCTCCAGGTCGGGGAAGCCATCAACCAAATCAAAATCAATTGTGAAGACGAATTGGAGCTGCCCCTTGTCGCTGGCTCCACCCGGCCATAGCCGCGGCTGGCGCGGGCTGGCGCATCAGACATGCTCGCCAATGTCTGCGATCGAACGCGCGGATTTGCTGACTTGGAATTCGCCGACCTTGAACCGCGCGTCTACGCCAGCCCCTGGAATTCGGGATTGGGGACTGGGAAAAAAGCATTCCGGATTCAAAACTCCGGATTCCAGACGCTGGATTCAAGATTCCTGATTCCAGACTCCTTGTCGGGACTATCTTACGGGGAGAAAATTCAGGAGAAATTCGCAGGATTATTTGACTTGCGCAAAACGGGGGCGCAAGGCGATTTTATGCGCCCGGCGAACCGTCAGTCCGCCCCGTTCCTTCGCTAGATGCGTTCTAAATCAAAAAAAAGCAACTTAAAGGCCTATATTTTCACGACGAAAGAAATCGCGACGGAAAAAATGCGGCTGAAAAAATCTCTGGGAAGGGATGAAGGCCGAGGGGGGGATCCAAGAGGTGGAAGGGTTCAGTGCCTAAGGGGCTCGGCTTTGTGCCGCGGCGGCAGTTCTGGCCAGAAAATCGCGCAACTCCCTTTCCACGCGCGCAATGACGTCCTGCCAATTGCCGAGCGTTGACTGCCGAAACAGCCGCGCCGTGGGATACCACGGGCTGTCTTCGCGGTCGAGCAGCCAACGCCAATCGGGTGATTTATGCAGCAGGATCCAGACGGGCTTGCCCATAGCGCCGGTAAGGTGGGCGATGGAAGTGTCGATGGAGATCACCAGCGCCAGATTGGCCACAATCGCCGCAGTGTCGGCAAGATCCTCCTGCTGATCCTGAAGATCGATAATGCGCACGCGGGAGCCCAACTGCTTCACCTGATTGGCGCACGGCCCCATCTGTAAGGAGTAGAAGGTTGTCCCGGCCATGTTCGTCAAGGGCGCAAGCAGTTCCAGCGGGATCGAGCGCCAACGCTCATGCGGGAACGTGGGGCTGCCTCCCCATACGAGGCCAATTCGGAGCGAGTTGCCCTCCAGTCGCTTGCTCCAAGCCTCCACCAGGGCGGGGTTTGGATGGACGTAGGGAATCGCGGCGGGGATGGAATTCAAATCGGTGGCAAAGGCGAAGGGTAAACTGAGCAGTGGGCACTGCCACTTGAATTCAGGTGGGGTATCACCACGGCGAATGACCTGCCCCGTTCCTTCGGTCGGTGCCAGGAGACGGTGCAAGCGGGGTTGAACTTCCAGCACGACGCTTCCACCCCGCGCTTCGACAAGCGGGGCATAGCGCACAAACTGAAGCGTGTCGCCCAAGCCCTGCTCGGCGTGTAGCAGAATTCGCGAGCCCTTCAGGGGTTCACCTTTCCAGAGAGGCTGGGCAAACTTTCGGCGCTGGCGAAGGAAATGGGGAGTGTTCCAGCGGTTCTCGTGTTCGAGCCAGCCGAGAGCGAAATTCCCCTGCAAAAGGTGAATGTGGCCAAGAAAGGTTCGGACCTCGGTGTTTTCCGGCGCGAGCTCCTGGACGCGCGCGAAACACTCGACGGCCTTTTCCAAGTTGCCCTGAAGGAAATGGGTGATTCCCAGGTGGAGGTGCGCATCTACCAAACTGACATCATACTTTAAGACCAGTTGGTAAGACTCGGCGGCAGAGGCCAGATCGCCCCGCCGCTCAAAGAGGTAACCCAGCCCAAAGATGGTGTCGGCAGAGTTGGGCTTAAGGAGGAGCGCGCGACGGTAAACCTCCACGGCCGCGGCATAGTCGCCAGCATTGACGAGGGCGAAGCCCAGCAGGTTGTGGATGGCGTGGCGGTTCGGAGCGAGGGCCAGGGCGCGCCGAAGGGATTCCACCGCTTGTGCGTAATTTCCCTGGCGGCAATTCAGCCTGCCCAGGCTGCCATAGATTTCAGGGGAATCGGGCTGAAGCTCCAGGGCGCGAGCGTAAGAGGCGGCGGCAGCATCCCAATCCCCCCGCCATTCAAGCGTTGTGCCCAATCGCAAATGGACCTGGGGTGAAAACGGGGCGAGCTGCGATAAGCGGCTGTAGCACGTGTGTGCAGTTTCAATTTGTCCCTGGTCAAGGTAGGCTTTCGCCAGATGGCTGAGCGTCTCCGCGTCGTCATCCTCGGGTTTGAGGGCCAGGGACTCCAACATCCATCGGATTGACTTCTGATATTGACCGGATTCCTGGGCCAGCAGGCCCAGAAGGTGGAGCGCCGGCGCGGACCGCGGGTTCGCTTTCAAAGTGCGGAGGTAACAGGCTTCCGCCGCTCCCCGGCGGCCTGCCCAGTGGTACTTCAGACCTTTCTTGAGAAGCTCATCGGTTTGTGTGGAGCGCGATGAATGCCTGGACACAGAAGAACCTCATGCTTATGAAGGTGTCAGGTGCCAGGTATCGGATGCCAGGTGGCAGGTGAATGCGGTCGAAATCCGAAGTGCGGAGGCCAGCGTCCGGAGTTTGGTGTTCGGAGTCAGAGAAAACAGCATCGCGAATTCTGAATTCTGGAGCTCTGACACCGGACACATAACAACGAATACCTAAAATGATGCATTTCACTTTCAACCTGGCATTCAAAACATAGCATCAATTACCTATTCCCTAGTCCCTAACACTGAACACCCAGTGCCATCCACGGCACATGGCAACTTACTCCGGATACCGGTACGCCAGAAGCAGAAGTCCCGGTTTCGGACCTCGGACTCCGGACACCGGACGTCGAACGCTGGACTCCACCTGCCACTTCTCTCCTATCTCACATTTGGCGAAGAAACTTTAGGACGAGCCCGTCAGGAGTGATGATGTTGAAACTTGGTGGGGGGAATTCCCCGGCAAGAGCGGTTCTCCTGCCAAACCCGCAAAAAATCCTCTCACCCTTTAAGCTTTCGCAAGCTGTGCCGATAGGGGTCATTGAACTGAGATACGGTTCCGTCAGTTGGAAAGAAGAACCACCGGCCCCTGGAAAGGCGCTGCTTTGGCCCCTAGGTTCTGCGGCCCCAGACGGAAACCTACAATGAGAGGAGATTTCGCATGTCATTAAGTATTTTGAACAATATCCCTTCTTTGGAAGCGCAGAACCAGTTGGCGATGACCAACACGAATTTGCAGAACACCCTGTTCCAATTGTCTTCGGGCTCCAAGATCAACTCCGGCGCGGATGATCCGGCCGGATTGTCGATTGCTGACGGCTTGCAGGCCAACATTTCCGCCCTTACCCAATCCGCCCAGAACGTTACCGACGGCGTGGGCATGTTGCAGACCGCCGACGGCGCCCTGAGCCAGGTAACCACGCTGCTCAACCGCGCCGTCACCCTGGCAACGGAAGCGGGCAACGCGGGTTTGACCTCGGACCAGCAAAACGCCCTGCAGACCGAATTTACTTCGATCACGCAGGAGATCAACCAGATCGGCTCCAACACCACTTACAACAACAACCAGGTTTTTACCAATCAACTGACCTCGGTATTCCTCAGTGACGGATCGCAGGTGGACTCCGCCGATCCCACGATTTCGGTTACGATTCCCACGCTCTCTGCAGAATCACTGGGACTATCGAGTTATGCCACGGGTACTCTGGACCTGACCTCCAATCCAAATGCCGGCAACACGGTGCAGATCGGCCAGCAGACGTACACCTTTGTCAACTCGGGTAGTGCAAACGCAGCAGGCGAGGTGGCGCTGGGGACCAATGTGCAAGAGACACTGCAGAATTTGCAAAACGCCGTCAACGGCACGGGCACCGCGAGCCCTGGCACCTACGGTGTGGGCACAAGCGCGAATGCCGATGCCCAGATCACCTCAGTCAATGGCGGGTCGGCGGTGGTGCAGGCGCTCGCTGCTGGCAGCGCCGGAAACAACGTTCAGCTCATCACCAACCTCAGTTCGGCTGGCGGCACTTCGGGGGCGGACCTGGCGGGGGCTACGAATGCCACCAATAACACCGCAACCCTGACTCTGAACGCCCAACCTGGGGTTCTCACCACGGCCACGGGGAGTGTTACCCTGACCGCCCTGCCGGACACGATTACCAATGCCACAGGACAATTGGATCTATCCGCAGCCCAACCGACGGCTTTTGTCAATGCCACGGGAACCCTGAACCTGGCGGGCGGCCAACCGGCCACAGGCGTTTCCACCGGAACCCTTACTCTTACCGGCCAGCCTACTGCCAATGATACGGTGACCATTGGCAGCAACGTTTACACGTTTGTAGCAGCTAACGGTGCGAATGCAGCTGGCGATGTCGCACTTGGCGTTGACGACCAGCACACCTTGGACAACTTGATGGCGGCGGTCAATTCCGGCGGGGCCGGCGGAAGCACAGCAACGTATGGCGTCGGCACGGCCGCTAACACCACGGCCAGGATCACTTCTGACACCGGGCTTGTGGCTCACGTGCAATCTCTCGCGGCTGATCCCACCAACGCCATGGCCCTTTCCCAGAGTATTTCGGGCGGCAAGGGCGCCGTCAGCGCGGTGACAGGCGGCGGCAATGCCGACACCATCAACCTGGGCGGAACGACTTATACGTTTGTGGCGGCCAACGACGCCACGGCGGGCAATGAGATCGCCCTTGGCGCCAACCAGAACGCCACCCTGCAGAATCTGCAGGCAGCGCTTGCGGGCGGGGCGGGATCTGCGTCCACGTTCCATGTAACGGGTGGCACGCCCAACGCGGCGGTAACCCTGACCATCAGCGGCGGCGGCGCAGGCAACTCCGCCACCGTGACCGCTACCACGGCAGGCGTAGGCGCGGCAGGCACTGGAAACAGCACCGTCTTTACCGCCACCGGCACTATCGCAGGCGATGTGACCGGTTCAGGTACCCTCGCGGGTGGTGTGAACGGTGACACCGTAACCGTGGGCTCCCAGGTCTACTCGTTTGTGGCTTCGGGCGAGGCGTTGCAAGCGAACTACGTTGCGCTCGGCGGCGGCCAGAACGCGACATTGAACAACCTGGCGAATGCCATTAACGGCACGGGAACGGCAAGCGGAACGACGTTCGGAACGGGTTCAACGGCTGCCACCGTCGCGACGATGTCTGTCGCAGGCACGGAAGGAACCCTGACGGCCACCACGGCCGGCGTTGGAAACGGGACAAGCACCGGGAACAGCGCGATCTTTACCGCTTCGGGCAGTATTGCCACCGATGTGGGCCCCTCGGGCACACTGAGCGGTGGTGCGAATGCTGATACCTTGACCCTGGGCGGCACGACTTACACGTTTGTGGCGGCGGGGCAGGCGGTTGCGGCCGACCAGGTGGCAATTGTCAACAATGTCAACCACACCATGGCGCAAAATATTGCCTCCACTTTGCAAAACCTGCTGAATGCCGTCAACGGCACAGGCACGGCCAGCAATACAACCTTCGGGACCGGAACAACGGCCAATGCGACAGCCACCATCAGCGGGGTCAACAACGGAGTGGCAACTGTGGAAGCGGGCACGGGGGGCGTGGCAGCTCCGGGCGCAGCCGGAAATCAGGTTGCCCTGAGCGTGTCAAGCCAGACGGGCACGGCCACGGTAAGCGGAACGGGTTTCCTGGGCGGCGGTTCGAACCAGGACAAGATAACGGTCGGCAACGTAACCTACTCGTTTGTGGCGGCAGGCCAGGCGAATGCGGCCAACGAAGTGGCGCTCGGCGGCACCCTTCAACAGACATTGGACAACTTGAAGGCGGCTGTAAATTCCGCCAGCCTGGCTTCTGGAAGCGCCACCACGTTTGGCGTGGGGACGACGCTCAACACGCAGGCAACGATCTCGAGCGATGCCAACGGCGTGGCCACTGTGCAGGCTCTCACAGCCGGCGGCACGGGTCTAAGCGCGGTTTTCGGCGGCGGCGACGCCACGGGAACGATTAGCGGTTTGTCCACCGCCAAACTGAGCGGTGGTGCAACCGGCATTGCGGCCAATGGAATGATCGACCTTGCGGGCGGACTGCCGACGGCGGGCAATGCCACCGGAACCGTGGGCTTTGGAACTACCCCTGCGGCCTTAAATGGCACAACGGTAACCATCGGGGGCCATGTTTACACATTTGAAACCGGGGCGCTGGGGGCTGCGGGCCAGGTGGCGGTTGGCAATAGCATGACAACTGCCCTGACCAACCTGCAAAATGCCGTCAACGGGACGGGCAGCTCAGGCGCCAACACTTACTTCGCGGGCACGGTGGCCGCAGGAACGGCCGTGGTGAGTTCCTTCAATGCCACAACGGGAGTGGCAAACATCGCCGCCACCAGCCTTACCAATGGAAACTCCGTAACTCTGGCCGCCAGTGCCGCTACCGTATCTGGTGCTACGCTGGCCGGGCAAGGGACGTCTGACACCCTGGCCATCGGCGGAGTAACCTACACGTTTGTCGCGGCGAACGCGGCGACTGCGGGCAACAACGAAGTGGCGCTGGGAGCCGCATCCACCACCAACGGCGTCACCACCACCGCGGTTGAGCAGACCCTGCTGAACTTGCAGGCCGCCGTCGGCGCCGCCAATGACTCCACTGGAAACAGCGGCGCCACCTTCCAGCTCGCAAGCAACGCTGGGACGAGCATCCAGGGGGCGGGCGGGGCATCGATCACCTCGGTGAATGGAAGTCAGGCCGTCGTTACCGCCAACTCGACCGGCGCGGCGGGGAACGCTGTTGTCCTCGCTGACACCTTCGCCAACGCTGCCAACGTGGCAGGCAGTCCGGGCGGAGCCCAGGCGGCCACCAGTGCCACCGGCCAGTTCGACCTGTCCACCAATCCGTTGACCGGAAATACGGTGACCATCGGAACTCAGACGTATACCTTTGTCTCGACCACTCCGGCGGCTGCCAACCAGGTGTTGATCGGGGCCAACCCGAATGGCACTTTGAACAACTTGAAAGCGGCCGTCAACGGCTTGGCTGGGGCCGGGTCCACATACGGCACCGGAACCGTGGCCAATACTGCGGCAACAATCTCGAACGTCAGCGGCGGGCAGGCAACCGTGACGGCCAGCACGCCGGGCACCGCCGGAAACTCCGTAGCCCTCAGCGCCGAACTTTCAGACGGCGCCGGTGGTGGAGCAGTTGGAACGGTCGACTCCAATCTGAGCGGAGGCGGGTCCAGTGTGGATCTGAACTCTGCCCAGGATGCGCAATCGGCCCTGACCGTCATCGCGGGCGCCATCTCCACGGTGGCGGCGAGTCGGGGCGCGATTGGTTCGAGCATCAACCAGATGAATGCCGCGGTCCAGGTCATGAACAACACTTCGCAGAACCTGACCTCGTCACTGAGTGGCATCCAGGATGCGAACATCGGACAGGTTGTGGCCAATATGTCCAAGTACCAAGTCCTGGAACAGACCGGCATCTCCGCTCTGACCCAGGCCAACCAGCAGGAGCAGACAGTCCTGAAGCTCCTCCAGTAGTCCCAGCAGGGCAATTCCTGACGGAGGGAACCCCCCGGGGTTCCCTCCGCAGTTTTCTTTTAAGGCACGGATGGCGATGACACAGCAGGCAGGTAAATTGCCATGAGTATCTCCGCAGGGCAAATGATGGCGCAGATCGCAAGCGTGGAGAGGGCCTCGCCGGCGGTGCCCGCCTCCCCGGCTGCTGCTCCCGGTCCTTCACGAACCGCGGAATCCCCCAGCCCAACCCCCTCGAATTCCCCGCCACCAGTTTCCACCGCAGCTTCCTTTAGCACCGATTTGCAGATTGACAGCCACCACCAGGTTTACTACGCGGTTGTGGATGAGCGTTCCGGCGATGTCTTGTTTGAGATTCCCGCCGAGGCGCTTCGCAATATTGGGGAGAGTTTGAACGTACCGCTGATTGGGGATGCAAGTGTTCCAAGCGTGGACGTGAAGTCTTGAAAAGAAAGGTGTTAGGCGCCAGGTATCAGGTGTCAGGCACAAAGTGCGCGGTTCGAGCAATCAATTCCTTATTCCCAACCCCCAATCCCTAAGACCTAGTCCCTAATCCCTGACCACATAGCCCTCTGCCTCAAGGAAATCCAAAATTTGCCGATAAGATAGCTGTCTGGCGCTCCACTTTGTGAAACGTTCATTGCCGGGGCGCAAGCGAGGAGGGAAATGAGCACTAGTTCAGTCAGTTCGCTCCTATCGAGTTTGGGGAGTTCCTCCACCGAGTCGCTAAGCCAGCTCTTGGGGCAATCCAGTTCGTCCGGGTCCAGTTCCACGAACTCGAGCACCACGGAGGCGATCCAGAGTGCGGTTAATGCCATTCTGAACTCTGCCACCAACACTTCCGGCAGCGGCATTGATGTGACCTCGACGGTGGACGCCATTCTGCAAATCGACGCCGCCCCCGAGCAGACGTTGAATGCTGAGGTGGCGGCGGATCAGGCACAGACAACCTCCCTTCAGAGCCTCCAAAGTGATATATCTGCCTTCCAGACCAGCCTGCAAACGCTCACCAATTTCACTGGCGACTTCGGTGGCCTTTCGGTGTCGTCATCGAATAACAATGTGGTTAGCGCCACTGCGGCCAACGGAACCGAGGCGGGGACGCACACGGTTGCGGTGACGAATCTTGCCACCACTTCCGCCGAGTATACCGCCTCGTTCGCCTCGGGGACTTCAACCCTCCCCACGGGAACACTCAGCCTTCAGGTGGGGACCAACGCGCCGGTGACGATTCCCGTAGACAGTGCCGACAAGACGAACACGCTAAATGGGTTGGAGACTTATATTAATGGCAAGAAGCTGGGGGTCACCGCCTCGGTGGTCACGGACAGCACGGGAACCCGGCTGGCACTGGAGAGCCAGACTTCCGGGACGCCAGGGCAGATCACCCTTACCGACAAAACATCCGCGGATTTTTCCGGAAATTTTAGCTCGGCGTCGGCAGTTCTCCCCAGCGGACTTTTTGACCTTCAGGTGGGCACAAAGAGTACCGTAGTAATTCCCGTGAATAGTAGCCAGGGCACAAACACACTTACAGGACTGGCGTCTTATATCAATCAGCAAAACCTGGGCGTGACGGCCTCTGTGGTCACCACTGCCGCAGGCGCAAAACTGGCACTAGTCCCCCAGAGCTCAGGATCACCGGGGGTCATCGCTATTTCGAACGACACCACGGGAAGCGGGAACGGCATGGGTTTTTCCAGCTCGTACAATCCTGCCAGTCCGCCGACGGGAAATGGCCTGGCATTTACCGATGCGGTGGATGGGAAGGACGCCTCGCTTACTGTGGACGGCATCCCCGTTGACAGTGCCAGCAACACGGTGACAGGGGTAATTCCGGGTGTGACCCTGACTCTGTCAGGGCAGTCGAGCAATCCGGTGACGCTTCAGATTTCCCCAAGTTTGACCCCCATCGCCACCGACATCAACACCTTCGTCAGCAATTGGAACACCCTGATCACAGCGATCAACACGGGCATCCAAACCAACAGCAGCACAGGTTCGTCCGGGGCGCTATCCGGAGACACCTCGGTTGACTTTGTACAACAACAGTTGCTGTCGGCCATCAGCTCCAGCATGTCGGGGAATAGTGGTCTCGTCAATTTGCAGTCGATGGGCATTCAGATGCAAAACGACGGGACATTAACCGTGGACAGCACGACGCTGAACAGCGCCCTTGAAAACAACTTCTCCGCCGTGCAAAACCTGTTTCAGGGCACTTCCAGCGTGGGGCAGCAGATCCAGAAGAGCCTTAGCGCTCTGGCCTCCCCCGCCACCGGCGCCCTGAATGTGGATATGAGCGGAATCGCCAGCGAGGTGACCGACCTTAACAAGCAGATCAGTGATTTTCAATTGCAACTTCAACAGACGCAGACACAACTTACGGCGGAGTATTCCACCATCAACACAACTCTGGAGCAACTTCCGCAAACGTTGGCTTCGATCAACAGCCAGCTCAATGCTCTGAATCCAACGACTACAAAGTCATGAGGCAATCCATGAAGAATCCTGCCCTCGCCTATCGTCAATTTTCGGTACAAGGGTCCACCCCTCTGGGTCTTGTTGTAATGCTCTACGATGGCGCCATCGCAGCCCTTCAGCGCGCGGCCGGCGCGATTGAGATCCGCGATATTCCCGGAAAATGCACCCATCTGAATCGCGCCCAGGCGATCATATTGCAACTTGAAGGTACCTTGAACTTTGAGGTGGGGGGGGAAGTGGCCCAGACGCTCAAAGCCTTGTATGTATACGCCCGCGGCCAAATGCTTAAGGCCAATATTGAGAACTCGCCGGAGATCCTGCGATCTCTGATCGAAAAGCTGAGGACAGTTCGGGAAGCCTGGTATGAGGCGGACCATCGCCCTGCCGCTGCTGCTACCCAGGCTGCCGAAGGATTCGCAGGGGAAGCAAGGCCGCCAGCGCCGCGCCGAAATCAGTATCTTCCCTCGGAGGGTGCCCCTGAAAATTCTCCCTATGCGCCTTCAACTGAAGGGGAGTCACGCTCCTGGGATCTTTCCGCCTGAGTGTTTAGAAATGTGGATTTCACCTTTGCGGTTGGCCTCGAGGACGTGGCTACATGCGGTGCGAATTCTCTGCGTGTGCGGGCCCGGGTCTACTTTTGCCCTGGCGGACTGATCAGCGTTAAGGTTCAACGCTGCGAGTTCTGGTGGAAAAGGCGAGCATTCTATCCTGTAGCACCCAGTGTCCGGCAGCGAGTCCGCGAACGGAAAATTCCATCCTTTGACTTTTCCCGCCGTTGGCCTGGAAGCGTCCCGGGGCCACCCAACCCCGCGATTTAAGCGCCTTCCGAGTCGATCCAAAGAGCTTTTATAGTGAGCTATAAAAACGCCTTTTATGGTGACCAGAAATTTCATTTGGCCAAGCGTTTTTTATCTGTACCAGAAATTCTATTACTTTGACGCTCCGTCCCGGTTCCCGCTAGGCTCAATTCATCTAATACAGAGACGGGAAATCTCGCAGGCGAGACTCTGACCTGTCTCTGATGGGGGGAGAAGGGAACACACGAACCGATGAAAATTTATTGTCCGATAAAAGAACTGGTCTTGGGGCTTTGTCTGGCTTGCTTTGTTTCTCCAGGCCTGAAGGCACAATCGACCACAACCGATACAACAAAGACAACACCCGCCAATGCAGCAAAACAAAAGGAGGTCGATGCCTTGAAGGGGGAGACCCAAACAGATCAGAGTCCGACCCCCGCTCCTGCTGCACCGGCGCCGGCGCCAGCGCCAGCTGCTGCTCCCGCCGCCCCGGCCCCGCTGCCATCGCCTTCCATTACGGGACCGCTGGCAGGAATTCCTCCATTGGTTTTTGATGCAGGCCCAATTGGCAAACTCTCCGTTAACGGAATCGTAAGCGGTTTCGGAATGGTGCAGGGAAGCCACGTCCCGGGTGATAGCGAAGGCGTAGACGCTCTCAGCAACGGTCAGGTGTGGATTCAAAAGACCGATGGCTGGCTGCAATTCTACGTGCAGGCCGGCGCCTACAACGTTCAGGCATTGGGAAGCTCATTCGTCCAAACCGACAACCAATTGCTCAATACTTACGGGCCGGTGCCGACTGCGTATTTGAAGCTGGTTCCCACCAAGACGACCTCGATCCTCATCGGCGAACTGCCGACGCTGATCGGCGCCGAATACACGTTCAGCTTTGAGAACATGAACGTTGAACGTGGTTTGCTGTGGAACCAGGAGACTGCCATCAGCCGCGGAGTCCAATTGAACCAGGCCGTTGGCAAATACCTTGCCCTCTCGTTTAGTTTGAATGATGGTTTCTATTCCAATCGCTATACGTGGCTTTCAGGGGCGGCGACTTTCACCAAAGGTGCGCATGCCTTGGAATTCGTGGCAGGCGGGAATCTGAAGGAGAAGAACTATTTCACTCCGGCCACCCCCATCCAGAATGACGGTAGCATCTACAACGTCATCTATACCTACACGAAGGGGGCCTATGTCATTCAACCCTACTTCCAATACACCAGTGTTCCCACGAACACAGCGGTGGGCATCACCCAGGGAGCTTCCACCAAGGGAGTTGCGGTGTTGGCAAGTCGTACCTTTAAACACGGCTTCTCACTGGCGGGACGCTGGGAATACATCACGAGCGGCTCCGGCACCACTTACGATCCCAGCTTGAATGAAGGAGAAGGTGGGGACGTACCTCTCAATCTGCTGTTTGGTCCAGGTAGTTCCGCCACCACCGTCACGGTGACGCCGACGTTCCAGTATGGCGGCTTCTTTGTCCGTGGTGAATTTTCCTGGGTTCATGCCATCAACTCCACTTCGGGTGACACGTTCGGGCCCCTGGGCGTGAACAGTGACCAACCCCGCGGTCTGGTGGAAATTGGCTTCTTGTTTGGCGACAATATCGTGAAGAAGTAGCTACTGGTGGGAGCGTTGATCCGCCCAGAAGGCGTATTAACGATCCCACTGTATGATTCAACTCAACAGAGTCAAAGACGGGAGGCGGGTAGGTTCTCTGGCTTTACGCCCTCACCCCGTCGCGGTATCCGTAGCACTGAAATACTTGTCCCACTGGCATCATTAGTACTCCTTGCGTCGGGTCATAAGTCTCGGAGCCGGTTGGGAAGGGTTTAAGTCGCCCACCCTCATTCCCGAAAACGATCGGCACCGATGGGTCTTCTGGAGATTTTGCAATCTTTATCTCCCTCCTCAATGGGCTGCGCTGTGTGAACGAAACACAGCAGGTACGGCTTTTGGAAATGCAGACGCCGCGTCCTTAGCTGGTCCGATGTTAGAAACCTCCGGGCTACGACCACGAAGGGTACATTGCGCGTGCCCTTCGTGGCGAGCCGCAGAGGGATGTCCCTTGAATCACCAAGAATTATTTTGAAGCTACCTCTACATTCTTGGCCAATTGCTCCTGGGCGGAAGCAAGTTCGCGATTGCTTTGGGCTTCCTGGCGAAACTGCTTTCCCATGGCTTCATAGCGCGCCGCCGTGTTCGGCGCCTCAATGTTCTTTACCACCGGGGTATTGCGGGCATTTGCCGCGGCCTGTTCATATCCTGCCGCCTGGGAATCCATACTTCCCGCTTTTGCCGTGTAATAGGCTGCGATTCTTGCATGGTCTTCCGGTGTTTTCGCTGCCCTCAGAGCAGATTTCAGCTCTTTGTCATTGTTGATCGTCTGCGGCATTTGCACGCCCCAAGCGATGCTTCCCAAAGCCAGAGTCATCATCAAGAGCACTTGACAGGTCATTTTCTTAAACATGTTAGGTCCCTCCTTAAGGGATTTGCACTTACGTCTCCACCTGGGGTTAACTCAGCTGAATCCAGCCGACCCATCTTTCCCCACCGTCTCGGCTTGGCGTAGCCGCCCGCGAATCCTTACCGTGTCTGAGCAGCGAAGTTTCGTGTCGCTGTGATGTTTCGAAGGTACGGCTTAATCTGTGAATAAGGCATAAGGGAGACCTAAAGAATTTAGGAATGACTGGGGTTTGCGATACGCTGCGGTTATGCGCTTATAACGAGCATCAGCAAAATGCATGGGCCGCCACGTGGTGGCCGGGCTGAGTGGGGTAGGAGGAGCTACTGTTGCCCATGGCATGGATGCAACCAATGGTGGACTTCGTCGCCGGCGGCGCTTGCTCCATGATGTACCATCCGTTACGATGGTCCTCGGCTTTGACCTTTCCGGGCCCACGCCCGCCAGGGTTAAATCCACATTGAAATGAATAAAGCCGTATAGGAGTGTTTCAATGGTGAGCCGCATGGCACGAGCCCTGGCGTTGTTTCTACCCGCATTTTTTCTGCTCGCTTCCTGTGGTGCAAGAGCCCAGCGTTTCCCCCTTGATGCGGTGCTTGATTCCCTTGGTGACGCGCACGAGATCCGGCAGGCCGCAATTTCACCGGATGGGCAACGCGTGGCATGGGTTCAATCCGGCGGAGCCTCCCAACATGGGATCTTTGTATGCACGCTGGCTGCGCCCGATTCCACCCGACATCGCATCTCGGTGGGCAATGACGATGATGCGGCCGATGAGCAAGGAATTGCCTGGTCCCCTGACAGTCACCAGTTGGCGTTCCTCTCTACCTCCCAGTCGCCCGACCAGTGGCAGCTCTATGTAGCCAAAGTTGCAGGTGGCGAGGCACGCAAGCTGACTGACCTGCGAGGTGCACTCTACGCCCCAAGTTGGTCACCTGATGGCAAAAAGCTGGCTCTGCTCTTTATGGAGAATGCTCCGCGGCAGCCCGGTCCGCTGGAACCAATGACGCTCCCCTCTGGCGTGATTGGGGCGAATACCGCTGAACAGTGCTTAACCATCGTGGATGCTGCCACGGGTCAGGTGCGCAAAGTCTCTCCCGCCAGTATGTATGTGTATGAATATGCTTGGTCTCCCGATGGCAAACAATTTGTTATGACCGCCGCCTATGGGGTTGGCGATTCGAATTGGTGGACTGCGGACATTTATACCCTCCAGGCCGACTCCGGGGTGGTGAGGGACATCTATAAGCCTACTCAGCAGGTCGCCGGACCGCAGTGGTCGCCGGACGGCAAAAGCATCGCGTTTATTGGCGGATTGATGAGTGACGAGGGCTCAGTTGGCGGCGATGTCTTGGTGATTCCCGCCTCGGGGGGCCCCGCGCGCAATTTGACCCCCAGCCTTAAGGCTTCGGTCAGCTCGCTCGAATGGCGGCCGGGCGGGCAGGAGATCCTCCTGCTGGAAGGCGTCGACGGAGCAAGTGCCATCGGTGTGCTTGATGTTGCAAATAGTAAGGTTACGTCGCTGCCCCAGTCGCTCTCCTCCAATTGGAGCGGCCCGGAAACCCTGTCTCTCGGGTGGTGGAATTTTGCCCTTTCCGTGGCGGGTGATGGAAAGACTCTCGCGGTGCTTCGTGAGTCCTACTCCAACCCACCGGAGGTCTGGGCCGGACCTATTGGAGGGTTACGGGAAATCACCAGCCTGCACCGGTCAATGCGTCCTGATTGGGGACGGACGGAGAGTGTTCATTGGCAGAATGAGGGCCTCAACATCCAGGGCTGGCTGACCTATCCGCAGGATTATGACCCCGCCAAGCGCTACCCGATGGTGGTGGAGGTCCACGGCGGTCCCGGAGCGATGGCGCGCCCGGTTTGGCCCACCACGTTCTTTGATTTCACCGTGCTTTCCCACTTCGGATACTTTGTTCTGCGGCCCAACCCGCGGGGAAGCTTTGGCCAGGGCGAAGCCTTTACCCGCGGCAACGTCAAAGACTTTGGTTATGGGGACTTGCGAGACATCCTGGCAGGCGTCGATTATGTGGTCAAGAACTTTCCCGTGGACAACAACCGCGTCGGCATTGGCGGCTGGAGCTACGGCGGGTTCATGACTATGTGGGCCGTTACTCAAACGCATCGATTCCACGCCGCCGTGGCTGGGGCCGGCATTGCCAACTGGCAGAGCTACTACGGCGAAAACGATATCGACCAGTGGATGATTCCGTTCTTTGGCGCCTCTGTTTACGATGATCCCGCCGTGTACGCAAGAAGCTCGCCCATTACCTTCATCAAGAACGTCAAAACTCCCGTGCTCACGCTGGTGGGCGACCGTGACGGTGAATGCCCAACGCCTCAATCGTATGAATTCTGGCACGCCTTGCAGACGCTGGGAGTGGAAAACCAGTTTGTGGTCTATCCCTCGGAGGGGCATGAAATATTTGACCCCGCCCACCGTCGCGACATCATGCGGCGCACCCTGGAGTGGTACGACCGCCACCTGAAATGATCTCGCCGCTACGACGTCAATCGCCGTCACGGCCATTCACCGAATCAATTTTGGCAAGGGTTAGGGTCGTACGGGATCAGGAATTCAGCGAGAGCACCAGGAGAATTCATCAAGAGCGCAATTGCTTGATCAAAGCGATATCGTCCATCACGGCAATTCCCAGCTTATGGAGGAACTCCGAAGCGGGGGGTTGGAAGAAATCCTGGTCTCGCGTGCAAATCACATCCGCTTCGCCGATCACGGCGGTTTGCAAGACAATCAGGTCGTTTACGTCGCGGATGGGCGCAGTAAACACCGGGTTGAGCGGAATGATCTCGGCACTCTCCCGCAGGAATTCGACGAATTCGTAGATTTTCGTTTCCGGCAATCCGTGGATGGCCATCACGCGCGGGTAGCGCAACACCGTGGAAAGTTCATGAAGCATCTCGTTCGAGAGGATTAACGGATGTTTGGCGGAGATAAGGGTGAGTAAGAGATTCCGAGCCAGCCCATGGGGACTTGCGCCAGCCCGAACCAGGATCGTGGTATCGAGAACAACTCTCACGGGTGAGGAGTGTAATGCGGACGCGTGCTGCGCATGGCCTCAGTAATGGCCTCGTCCGCTTCTTCGGCGGAAACCGATTGGCTGTTGGCATCGACTTGCGCAAAATAACGCTTCAGCGAATCGACGATCTCCTGCCGACGTTGGTCTGAGAGCACCGGAGGCTCAAATACACGCACACTCACGGCCTCGCCTTCAAGGATTTGGCGTCCGAGCAGGCTCTCGACAGCAGCCTTCTGGTCGGGTGAAAGATCCCTTGCCTTGTGTATCATCGATGTCGCCTTCCAACTGTATGCTCACCCCAAGCTTACGATTTTAGCAAGCGATTGTCACGCGCTATCCGATGAAGAACGAAACCCGTTCGTCCCCGACCGCCGACGGCGGGTTAGCGCAGACGTAGTCGCCGTTGGGCTTCGTCTGCGGGTCTTCCGTTGGGCATTAACTGATGTTGAATATGCTAGAATGTTGTTGCGATGTTAAGGACCACGGAGGAAGCTGAACGACGCTGCCTCCGCGCTACCCGCTCGCTGTAGCTACACAATGGAGCTACAATGCGTTATGAATGGGATGAAGCCAAACGACATGCGAACCTGCGCAAGCACGGGATCGACTTTGCCGGGATCGAAAGAGTCTTCGCCGGCCCGACGTTCACCATCTTGGATGACCGTTTCGAGTATGACGAGCCCAGGTTTCTCACTTTTGGCCTGCTGCGCAGCCAGGCGATAGTCGTCGCGCATACCGAAACCGACGAAGTGATCCGGCTGATTTCGGCCAGAAAGGCGAATAAGGATGAAGAAGCCCAATACTTCAAAGAGGTTGCAAACTGATGGGAAGCGCCTCCAAGCGATGCGCGATGACGGCATCGATTACTCCGACATTCCCCCGGTGAGTCCCGAAATGTTTGCTCGCGGCGTTCTGCGGCGCGGCTTGAAGCCCGTGCCCCGCAAGCAGCAACTCACCCTGCGCATCGACGCCGATGTGGTGGAATGGTACAAGGCGCAGGGGCTCGGATATCAGACCCGCATCAACGCTCTGCTGCGCGCCTACATGGAGGAAAGCCGCAAAGCCCGCGCGTGAAGGAGCTGGAAAAAACGGTACCTGATACCGTTTCCCGCCTGACACCCTTTCCGGCCCCCGACGCTACCTCCGCGCTACCCGCTCACTCCGCCGCAGCTTCTCCACTTTCCGTAGGTTTTACCCCTTCCAGCAGGTGGCAGGGGTCGCGCGCTGCTCGGCTGCTGGCGTTAGGCCAGAACTGGCATTGTGGGCATCTCATCCCACGTTCGGCCTTCAAGTTCACGCCCAGTTTTCTTCTTTCTCGTTCCACCCCACTGTTTGAAGAAAAACGGAACGCGGGCGTCGAGGCACTGGTCGCGGATTTCCGTAACCCACACCGGGTCGATGGGGCGGGCGCCGGGGCCGGATTCGCCCCCTACAATCACCCAATCAATTCCCTCAAGATTCAGGCCGGGCAGCGGGCCAAGCAGAGGTTCGAGGGACAGGAATTTGACCATTGCGCCCGTGCGGCGAAGGTGGTCAATGCGTGGTGTGTACTTCAGGCTCTCCACGCTGATGCCCATCCAGATGTGCGGCGCCCATGGAAGCATGGGCGAAAGTTCCAGCAATCGGTCTGACCGCTTGGTAAGAACTTGGAATTTATGCCAGTCAGCGCGGCGCATCACATCGAAGGTCTTGACGACGAATTCCACTGGCACATCTTTGTGGAATAAATCGCTCATGGAGTTCACGAAGATGGTCTGAGGCTTCTTCCACTTCAGCGGCAGTCCCAGTGCGTTCTCGTGAAGTGTTAGGTCGAATCCATTGGCATAATTCGGCTGGCGCATGGCTTGGAGGCGCAAGGCCATCCGCTCAGCGTAGCAATGCTTGCACCCCGGACTGATCTTGGTACATCCCGTGAGCGGGTTCCACGTGGATTCGGTCCACTCAATTGTCGACGCCTGTCCCATCCATCGCCTCGATGTTAGAACTCGAAATCCTGCTGGTCTGAACTGTACTTCAGCACCTCATCCCAGTACTTATACGCTAAAGGGTGCCGCGAAAATAGCGCAAGGTGATAAAGCGGCAGATTCTTCTCGCCGGACCGCACCTGCTTCATCCGGTCCCATGACTGAGGCAAGTACTCCAACTTTTGCATTTGCCCGGAATATTCTTCCGCGAGGAAGCGCGGGAATCGACCTCTCCTGCTCTTCGCAATTTTCCACCTTTCGCGCCAGTCCGGCAAATCCAGAAACTCGTCAACCTTGGAGTTCTGCGAATTGAAGTAATGCTCCACATTTCTGTTGGCGTCCACGTGCAGCGCCAGGAGGATTAGGAAATCAATGAAGTAGGATGACAGCCTTTTTAAAGTTGTGAACTTAATGGAGATATCGAACGGATCGACGAAACAAAAGGTCAACACACCGCGCCCGTGTGAAGGCTTGGGGATGCTCGCGCAAATTTCGTCGATCTTTTCATTGCAGTCGCCGCCGATGAAGGTTGAATCGGCCGTGGGCGAATACCGGCTGACACGCGCTTGCAAGGCTCCAAGAAGCTCCGGGTCCCTCTCACAGAAAATATACTTATCGAAAGGATCAGGAACACCCAACGCCAGGAGCGGCGAGCCCATCAACATTCGGCCTGTGCCCCTTACCCGCACGAAGCCGGGGCCTGAGTAGAGATCAATATAGACCCGGGTTGGCCACTTTTTCTTCATCCCGGTTGAGAAAAGCCGGTCGTACAGCCCAACCAACGTGTACTTGTCCTCCGCCCAAGCTCCCACCTCAGGGCAGGGCAGTCCGTCGTCTTCCACAATTACTTCGGCCATGGCAACCTCTTGACTCGCTGATGACTTGTGTTATCGTCCGGCAGATAGTAACTGCATGACCAATAAGGAGCAAGCATATTTTCGCCCCATCAGTCCGGCGAATGCTCGGGAGGTTACAGGCGTTATTGCAGGAGCCAACTCTGCCATCGAATCAACATTCACACCCGTGCCCTCGAAAAGTATAGGCGAATATAAAGCGAAACTCAATAGCACTTTTCGGCGGGCTGGCGCAAAGTGAAACTCTGCGGCTTGGGACAATGGGGATTGAAATTGGAAAGGGTCAGAGGCGTTAATCGCAGGGCTGAGCTCGCCCTGCGCCGGGCCCGCAGAGTAACGCAAACTGCGCGTAACTCTGCGCTACCTACTCATCCGGCCTGCGACGGCGGGTGAGAATGCTTGTCGCGGTCCACTTTTGGGAAGTGGAAAGCGTCAAGAAGTGACCCCTCACCCCCCCTCGTCCCTCGGGGACACTCTCCCCTCGGAGAGGGAATTACAAATTGCGTGGGGCGCGAAGGCAAGTGCAAGTGACCCTAAGCGAGCGGGAGCGAATGGGGAAAGCGAACGCGGACAGACACCGCGATTCCTGATTCCCCTGAGCATCTTGCAACGCGGGTGGGTTTCACGTATTCTGAGGCTCATGGAGATACATTTCACGCCTGAGCAGGAAGCGCAGCTTACGCAGATCGCCACTCTGGAAGGCACGGAAGCCGAGCGGCTGGTGAGGGATGCGGCAGTGCGGCTGCTTGCCGAAGATGCCCGCTTTCGTGCCGCCGTGCGCGAGGGTATCACCCAGGCCGACCGCGGCGAGTTTATTGAAGAAGAGATGAACGCCCGCTTTGAGCGGATGCTCCAATCGTGAGCAGGCTCGTCCGGTGGACTCCGGCCGCCGCCAACGACCTTCAACACGTCAGCGATTACCTCAGCGAAAGCCATCCCCAATACCGTCACCCGACTCTGCGTAAAGTGTATGCCTCCATCCAAGTTTTGAAGGACTGGCCATATCCCGGACGCCCCGGCCGCGAAGAAGGAACTCGCGAACTCATCCTCTCTCCCTTGCCTTATGTCGCCATCTATCGCGTGAATGATTTGAGCATCGAGGTTTTGCGAATCTATCACTCGGGGCAGGACCGGCCCTAGGCCCTAAAGGGACGGCGCTACAACCGCCCGCGGTGCTGCTCAATCAGTAAAATCAATTCCGCTTCAGGCTGGTTCTTCAACCTCCGCGACATGATGCGGCGCACGCGGGAATCGCACGACCACGATCGGAAGTAACTTTCCAGTTGACGCCGGGGCGCTCGGACGGTAAATTTAGCGTCTTTTCGGGTGGAATCTAACTTGGAACCGTGGATGGTAAACCGCAGACGAAAAACGGGGAAACTCCCCGCAATCGGCCTGAATGCTGTATGCTGTCTACCGTTTAATTTTGAGGGGGGAGAAACAAGATGAAAGTAGGACTGTTTACGGCGCTCCTGGCCAACCTGAGCCTGGATGAGGTGATCGCGAAAGTTAAACCGCTCGGAATTACGGCCCTGGAGTTGGGCACCGGCAACTATCCGGGTGAGCCGCACCTCAAGCTCGATTGGTTGAAGCAGCCCGCGAAGCTGAAGGAATTCAAACAGAAGCTTGAAGACGCGGGAATTGCCATTAGCGCGTTGAGCTCCCACGGCAACCCGCTGCATCCGAACAAGGCGCTGGCGAAACTCCACGCCGAAACCAGCCGGAAGACCATTCTGCTGGCCGAAAAATTGGGCGTCAAAACGGTAATCGATTTCTCCGGCTGCCCGGGCGATTCGGAGAATTCCAAGTATCCCAACTGGTCGCCGACGGCCTGGCCTCCCGACTTTCTGGAGATCATCAAGTGGCAATGGGAGAAGAAGGTCATCCCCTACTGGGTGAAGCACGCCAAGTTTGCCGAGGAGCACGGCGTGCGCGTAGGCATTGAGATGCACCCCGGCTTCGTCGTCTACAATCCTGAGACCATGCTGCGCCTGCGCGAGGCGGCCGGTCCCGCCGTGGGTTGCAACTTTGATCCCAGCCACATGTTCTGGCAGGGGATTGATCCTTGCACGGCGGTTCGCAAGCTGGGCGACGCGGTGTTTCACGTCCACGCCAAGGACACGCGCATGTACGATGTCAACGTAAAGGTGAATGGCGTGGTGGATGCCAAACCTTACAGCGATGAGAAGAATCGCTCCTGGCTGTTCCGCACCGTCGGCTACGGCCACGACCAGGATTTCTGGTGCGACTTCGTCTCCACGCTGCAAATGGTGGGTTACGATGATGTGCTCTCCATCGAGCATGAAGACAGCTTGATGTCAGTTGATGAAGGCCTGAGCAAAGCCTCCAGCTTCCTTCACCAGATTGTTATCAAGGAAAAGCTTAAGGAAATGTGGTGGGCATAGAAAAGTTCGGGGTTCGGGGTCCGGCGTCCGGAGTCCTATGTCAGGGCGGCAAATCTTTCAGTGGATTTCGGTGACACCCAAGAGGGGAGTAAACGATGCCAGAAATTAATGTTGCACTCATTGGTCACAGATTTATGGGCAAGGCGCACTCCAACGCCTATCGGCAGGTGCGCAAATTCTTTCCGGGAAAGCTGGTTCCGCGCATGAAGGTGTTGTGCGGCAAGGCTTGTACGGCGGAACTTGAGGCGACGGCACAGCAGCTTGGCTGGGAGGAATCGGATTGCAATTGGGAACGTGTGGTGGCGCGCAAAGATATCGACATCGTTGATATTTCGACGCCTGGTTATCTTCACCATCCCATGGTTATCGCCGCTGCCAAGGCCGGCAAGCACATCTTCTGCGAAAAACCGCTGGCCAACACCCTGGCGGAAGCCAAAGCGATGCTGAAGGCCGTGGAAAAAGCCGGCGTTATTCACATGGTGAATTTCAATTACCGTCGCGTGCCGGCAGTTGCCTTCGCCAAGAAGTTGATTGAAGACGGCAAGATTGGCGATGTGTACCATTATCACGGCGCCTACTTGCAGGACTGGATCATGGACCCGGATTTCCCCCTGGTTTGGCGGCTGGAAAAGAAATATGCTGGCAGCGGCGCCTTGGGAGATATCGGCGCGCATGCCGCGGACCTGGCTGAATTCCTGAACGGTGAAATTCAAACCGTGACGGGCCAGTTGACCACGTTCATCAAAGAGCGTCCGCTGGTTGGTGGGGGCGGAGGTGCCTGGGGAGCCAAGGGCCAGGGCGGCAAAGGCAAAGTCACGGTCGACGACGACGCGAACTTCCTGACGCGCTTCAAGAACGGCAGCGTGGGCGTGTTCGAAGCCACGCGTTTCGCCGGCGGCCGAAGGAATCACAACACTTTCCAAATTTATGGCAGCAAGGGAAGCATTGCCTTCAACATGGAGCGCATGAACGAGCTGGAGTTTTTTGATCGCACCGAGGGCTCGGATGTGCAGGGGTTCAGGAATATCATCACGACGCAGTCGGACCACCCGTACGTTGGCAACTGGTGGCCCCCGGGGCACATCATCGGTTACGAGCACACGTTCGTCCATGGCATCCACGATTTCCTGACGGCCATTGACGAGAACCGTTTGCCGGAGCCGAACTTCCGCCACGGCGCAAGAAATCAAGCCGTCCTGGATAGCATTGAACGTTCGTCGAAATCGGGACGCTGGGAAAAAATAAAATTCTAGAGAGTTGGGGTTCGGGAATGGGGATGGGGGATTCGGGAGACACCCGAAGCCCGAGTTCCGGATCCCTGCCCGGGGAGCAGACCTATGGCCTACATGATGGGGATTGATGTTGGTACCACCGGCACGCGAGCCGTGATTGTTCGCCCTGATGGGCATGTGGTGGGCGCTGCCACGGGCGATCATCAACCAATGCGCATGGCGCGGCCCGGCTGGGCTGAGCAGGATCCGGAAGATTGGTGGCAGGCTACTCTGGTGGCCATTCGAGGCGCGCTGGAACAGACCGGCATAAAGGGCTCGGAAATCGCCGCGGTGGGTTTCTCCGGGCAGATGCATGGCGTGGTTCTGCTGGATAAATCCCGGTCAGTGCTTCGTCCCTCGCTGATCTGGTGCGACCAGCGCAGCCAGGCGCAATGCGATTGGATCACCAATAAAGTTGGGGCTGCGCAGCTGATTCAATACACCTCCAACCCGGCCCTCACCGGTTTTAGCGCTCCGAAAATCCTTTGGGTCCGCGATAATGAGCCCAGGGTTTTCGAGCGCGTTGCCCATTTCCTGCTCCCCAAGGATTTTGTCCGTTACAGGTTGACGGGGGAATTTGCCACAGACGTTTCCGACGCCTCCGGGACGCTGCTTTTTGACGTCACCAACCGTCGTTGGTCTTCGGAGATGCTGAGCGCGCTCGAAATCGACCCCAGCATCCTGCCCAGGGCCTTTGAGTCTCCTGAAATCACGGGCGAAATCACCCAGGAAGTCGCCGTGCTGACCGGCCTCAGCGCCGGAACACCAGTGGTTGGCGGCGCGGGCGACCAGGCAGCTAGCGCGGTGGGCAATGGCATTGTTCTTCCCGGACTCACCTCCGCCACACTCGGGACCTCGGGCGTCATCTTCACCTACACCGACGCACCCAAGCTTGACCCGCGCGGGCGCATCCACACCTTCTGCCACGCCGTTCCGGGAAAATGGCACGTGATGGGCGTTACGCAGGGCGCGGGACTTTCCCTGCGCTGGTTCCGCGATAACTTCGGCTATACAGAATCCTGGTACGGCAAGCAAGCCGATGTCGATCCTTACGAACTGATCATTCGCGAGGCGGAGCGGATCCGCCCCGGCAGCGATGGATTGCTGTGGCTGCCTTACCTGATGGGCGAGCGGACTCCGCACCTGGATTCACAGGCGCGGGGCATGTGGTTCGGCATGACGGCGGCGCACACGCGGTCGCACCTGGTCCGTTCCATTCTCGAAGGGGTGGCCTTCAGCCTGCGCGATTCTCTGGAAATCTTCAAGGAATTGGGCATCCCGGTTGAGCAGATCCGCGCCTCGGGTGGCGGCTCGCGCAGCTTCTTGTGGCGGCAGATCCAGGCGGATATTTACGGCAAGGAACTCGTCACGTTGCGCACTTCCGAAGGCTCGGCCCTCGGCGCTGCATTGCTGGCGGGCGTCGGCGCCAAGATCTATTCCTCGGTGGAAGAGTCGGCCCAGGAAGCAATTCAGGTGAAAGAGTCCATGTCTCCCAAACCGGATAACGTTGCGATCTACGAAAAGTACTATCAAGTCTATCGCGACCTCTATCCGGCGGTGCAGGACCTTTCGCACACTCTGGCAAAATTGGGAGCGGGCGAGGCCTGATCCGGGCACACCGAACTTTCGGGCAAATCGCGCTGCCAATGCCCCGGACCATTACAACGGGCCTCAAGTGAAGCTCCGCCCCTCCTGGGGGCCTGATCATGAAAAGAATAATTCCTCTGCCTGCCGCGCTCAGTGTTTTCGCCATCCTCCTGGGCGTGGCAGCAGCCCCATCTCCGCTAACCACCGGCCTCGCCGCGTGGGAAAAATCCATCATCCCCTATCTATCCGTGAGGTCCGTTATGGCAGCGCCCGCAGCGTCATACTCTGCAAAACTTGAAAAGACGCAATACCGGAAGTGGAACGTTTATAAACTTACCAACGGCTTGGTCTCACTCTATGTGGCGCCTGAGCTGGGCGGCCGCGCCATCCAGCTTCAGTTGGGCGATCAGGAATATTTCTTTGTGAACAAGGGTCTTGAGGGCAAGGTTTTGCCCGAGTCAGAGAACAACCTGAAGGCTGGTTGGGCGAATTATGGCGGCGACAAGGTCTGGCCGGGCCCTGAAGGTTGGATGAATGACGGTGAGTGGCCTAGCATTCCCTACTACATCCTTGACGGGTCCACCTTTAAAGCCGAAGTTGTTACGGACACACCTGCCGAAGTTGCCGTTCGCGTCACCAGTCCGGAGGATTCCCGCACCGGGGTGCAGTTCATCCGAACATTCCATGTCTATGCGGGGACAACACGAGTCAAGGTGGATCAGGTGATGCGGAACATCAGCCGGCGGCAGATTCGCTGGGGCATCTGGCACCTGATTCAGAATGACGCTTCAGACGCGAATGATCCATCCAAGCCGAACCCCGAGCTTTACATGTATATTCCTCTCAATCCGCACAGCAAATATCCTGAGGGGTATTACAAGCCCTACGGAGACGCTCGCCACCCCAGCTACGAGATTATTGATGGCGGGCGCACCCTCCGAGTTCACTATATGTATTGGATGTGCAAGGCGGCAGCCGACGTGAGCGCCGGCTGGTATGCGGTGGTGAACGGGCAGAAGAACATTGGCCTGGTGGAGAATTTCAAATACTTTGCGGACCAGGAATATCCTGACGGGGCTTCGGTGGAACAGTGGAACGACGGGCCGGGAACATTCTCACGCGGGCCCTTTAACCAGGTTCTCGAGAACGATCCGAACAAGACGCCTTACTTTTTTGAGACCGAGGGCATGAGCCCCTACGCCCGATTGGAGCCGGGCGAGGAGTATTCCTATCCGGTTTACTGGTCGCCCACACGCGTGCCTTATCCGCTCACCGGCGATCCAACTTCGGGCGGAGTTGTAAGCGAGCCCCTTACCGGAACCATCGATGGGGCCAACGTCAGATTGAAGGGCACCTTCGGAGTGTTTTCGCCCGGAACAATTCAGGCCGAATTCTTCAGCGCCATGGGTGAGCGGTTGGGACGCGTTACGGTCCAGTCGGTTGATCCCCGCGAAGTGGTGAGGCTCGACAAGACGATTCCGTGCCCTGCTGAAGCTTTCCGCGTCAGCGTCGCAGCACTGGATGGCGACGGCGAAAATCGCGGGTTCCTTGGGAATTTTATCCTGCGGCCGCGGTGGTAGGAGGTAGGTGGTAGGGGGTAGATGGGGACTTGCAAGAGGTTTGGGACATGCCCATTGAAAGGTTCGAGGAGTTGGAAGTCTGGAAGTTGGCTCATCACTTGGTTCTTGATGTCTACAAGACGACCGATTTACTTCCAAGGGACCGGAGGCTTAGACGCTATCCCCACCTACCACCTGCAACCTACCACCTACAACCTCCCCTGGAGAAACGATGACCAAAGTAAAACAGATTACCGCATGGATCGATAGCAAGCCCGGTGAACTCGGCCGGATCACGGCTGCACTCGGCAAGGCCAAGGTCAATATTTCAGCCATCACCTGCTGGAACACTGGCAATGAAAGCCCTGTCCATTTGCTTGTCAGCAGTCCGGCGAAAGCGAAAAGAGTTCTGCAAGAACTTGGAGTGCGCGTGACGGAGGAAGAGGTTCTCCGCGTGACCTTGCCAGACAAGCCGGGCGTTCTTGGCGAGGTTGGTACGCGGCTGGGGGCGGAGAACATAAACATTGAGTATTCCTACGCCAGCATTCCGACCGGCGCCAAAAAGGCGGACCTTATCCTGTCAGTGTCGGACGTCGTGGGAGCTGCCAAGGCACTGCGCGGATTGTAGCCGGCACGGGGGTAAGTGGTAGATAGGGGTAATTCAAGGGCGTGAAATATGCCTGCCACCTACCACCTGCGACCTACTACCTACCGCCTACCAGCCAAACGGATAACGGCTGAGCTCCAGTGCTCGATCCGCGAGCTGACGTTTCAAACCTATCGAATCCGGCGGCACCCGCCGCAGGAATCTCCTCAAAACAGAGAGTTGAGTGCGCAACGTATCGCCTTCTGCGATGCGTGCGAGCGCCCGGCGTGCTTCCGTTTCCATCTGGTCCGCCGCTTCGTGGATGCAGACTCGTGCCACGGCAATCGCTGCGTCTTCAACTGAAGCGGATGACTTCGCCACTCTCTTTTGCGTGCGAAGCAGGACGCTCTCCATGGCATATACGCTCATCACCAGGTTGCTGATGACGGCCACCACTTCCTGCTCCTGCTCAAGGCCAAGCATATAGCGCTGCACGGCGCTGCCCGCCAATAAAAGGAAGGCCTTCTTCGCTCCCTGCACCAGCTGAATCTCCGCGGCAAGCGGGTCATCGTCATTCGTCTCCTCAAGGGGCGCCATCCCAAGGATCTCATCGGTCAGCTTTTGTGCGGCGGCGAGCAAGGACAATTGTCCCTTCAGCGAGCGCTTCATCAGCATGTCAGTGATCAGCAGTCGGTTGATTTCGTTGGTGCCTTCAAATATCCGGTTGACGCGCTGATCGCGATAGGCGCGCTCAACGTCGTAGCCGCTGCAGAATCCGTACCCGCCGAATATTTGCACGGCCTCATCGGCCATGAAATCCAGTGTCTCGGTTCCAACCACTTTCAGAATGGAGCACTCTACGGCGTACTCCTGCAAGGCTTCCAGAGTTTGTTTGGGAGCCGTGGCCGCTTCCCGGTCAATCCCTTTGAGCATCGCGTCGATCATCCCGCTAGTTCGATAGGACATGCTTTCGAGGGCATAAATCCGCGCCACCATCTCACCGAGCTTCTCTTTAATCAGCCCAAAATCCGCGATCTTGCGCTTAAAGGCATCCCGCTCCCTGGCCCATTTCAGCGCGTCAATCAGCAGATATTTGCTGCCTCCCACACACCCGGCGCCCAAGCGGTAGCGGCCCATGTTCAGAATGTTGAAGGCAATCAGGTGTCCCTTGCCAATCTCGCCCAGTACATTCTCCACGGGCACGGGAACGTTTTCAAGATTCAGCGGCGTCGTGGATGAGCCGCGAATTCCCATCTTGTGTTCTTCCGCACCGGGCGTGACTCCGGGAAAATTACGGTCAACGATGAACGCCGTGAATTTCTCACTATCGACCTTGGCAAAGATCACGTAAACGTCCGCAATGCCGCCGTTGGTGACCCACATCTTGGTGCCATTCAGAGTGTACTGCTTGCCGTCAGCATCCAACGTGGCATTTGCTTTGCAGTTCAGCGCGTCGGAGGCGGAGGTTGCCTCACTCAGGCAGTAGGCGCCCACCCACTCGGCGCTGGCGAGTTTGGGCAGATATTTGGCCTTCTGCTCCTCCGTGCCAAAAAATGTGATGGGCAGAATTCCAATGCCCGCCTGCGCTCCCACCGTGGTTGCCCAGGATCCATCGCGCGCCATTCTCTCTGCGACAAGGATGGAAGAGATCTTGTCGAGCTCCAGTCCGCCAAATCTCTGCGGAACATCGGTGGCGCAGAAGCCAAGCTCCGCTGCTTTCTTCAGCAGTTCGCGCAACAGCCCGGGTTTCTTCTCTTCGATCTCAGTCAGGCGGGGGACGATTTCCTGATCGATGAATTCCTGCGCCGTTTGCGCGATCAGGCGATGCTCATCGGTCATATCCTCAGGCGTAAACACTTCTGCGGGTGCGCGCGATTCAATCAGAAAGCTGCCGCCCTTGATCCGCTGCGCGGTGATGTTTGATGGTTCTGGCATATCCGCCCCCCATGTCATCGCCTTCCACGGTCCCTTCGCCCAACCGGGGAAAAACGCCTTACTTGGTTGTTAACTCCCCGCCGCCGGTTCCCAAAGCTCGATCCGATTTCCTTCGGGGTCCATGATCCAGGCAAAGCGCCCGAAGTCGTAATCCTCGCGGTGCGGGTCAATTTCCACTCCCTCTTCCTTCAGCACATTCAAAAGTCCATCGAGATCAGCAACGCGGAAGTTCATCATGAAGCCCGCCTGGCTGGGTTGGAAGTAGGTGGTATCCTTGGGAAAAATGGCCCAGACGGTCCTTCCGTCCTTTGCCTTGTCATTACTTTCACGCCAAATGAATGACACGGCTCCTTCCGGGCCGCGCTTGATGCCAAGATGCTTCTCATACCACGCGTATAAAGCTTCCGGATCTTCCGCTTTGAAAAACAATCCGCCAAGACCTGTAACTCGCTCCATTAGTGTTCTCCTTTACGTTAATTGGTAGGGGCGGTTCGCGAGCCGCCCCTACGATTTCACTGCCGCAAGTCGTTCGGCCTCTTTGAGAGGCAGAGTAGGTCATTGCCAGTTCTCAAAGATCCCTGCGGCACCCATGCCACCGCCCACGCACATCGTCACGATGCCGTAGCGGGAGCTCCGGCGTTTCATCTCGCCCAGCAGAGTGGCCGTCAGCTTCGCGCCCGTGCATCCCAGCGGATGGCCCAACGCGATGGCCCCGCCATTGACGTTGGTTCTTTCCAAATCGAGTTCCGCCAGTTTTATGACCGACAGTGCCTGCGCGGCAAAGGCTTCGTTCAATTCGATCAGGTCGATTTCAGAGAGCTTCAGCCCTGCTAATTTCAATGCCTTGGGAATGGCGTAAACAGGCCCCACGCCCATCTCCTCGGGGGGGCAGCCCGCTGTCGCATAACTAACAAATCGCGCCAGCGGTGTAAGGCCCAGGGCTTTTGCGCGGTCGAGTGACATCACCACGGCCGCCGCAGCGCCATCGCTCATTTGCGAGGCATTGCCCGCCGTCACGGTTCCGTGCGTGTGAAATGCGGGCTTGAGCTTCGCCAGCGCCGCAAGCGACGTATCGCGCCGCGGCCCCTCATCCGTGTCGAAGGTTATCTTTTGCGTTTTGGGTTTTCGTCCGCCGTTCATGCTGACGTCGATGACTTCCAGCGGCACAATTTCATCCCGGAATTTGCCCAGCTCGATGGCCGCGATGGCCCGCTGGTGGCTGCGCAATGAGAACTGATCCTGCTCTTCCCGCGAAATATGATGCTTTGCGGCCAGGTTTTCCGCGGTCAGCCCCATGTTCAGATAGATGTCGGGGTAATGGTCCATCAGGTACGGATTCGGTGAGAAATGGTAGCCGCCGATGGGGATCATGCTCATCGTCTCCGTGCCGCCGGCGATGATCACCTCGGCGGAGCCGGCCAAAATGCGCTCGGAAGCAAGGGCAATGGCCTGGAGTCCGGAAGAGCAGAAGCGGTTGATGGTCATGGCCGAGACCGTCACAGGAAGTCCGGCACGCAGGGAAGCGACACGGGCCACGTTGTTACCCTGCTCGGCCTCGGGCATCGCGCAACCCAGAATGACGTCTTCCACTTCGCCTGCATCCAGGCCCGGCGCACGGCGCAAAGCTTCTTTGATGGTCGCGGCGGCCATGTCATCGGGTCGAGTGGAGCGCAAAGTACCACGCGGTGCCTTGCCGATGGCGGTGCGGGCAATCGATAGGATTACCGCTTCCCTCATGCTCTTCTCCTAGATCGATGTATAGGGCGGAAGTCATCCGGTTTCAGTCGTCAGTCATCAGTTTTCAGTCATCAGTCCTCGGACTTCGCGATCAGTTGCGAGGCTGATGAATGCTTTTATTTCTTACTGACGACTGCAAACTGACGACTGACGAATTCCCTCATCAATTCCTCAACGGCTTGCCCTTCTTCAAAGTGAACTGAATTCGCTCCACCGTCTTTCTTTGCCCGCAGAGGCTTAGGAAGGCCTCGCGCTCAAGATCAAGCAGATACTGTTCGGAAACAAGTTGAGGTGATGTAAATCCGCCGCCGCCGGAAAGCACCCTGGCAAGCTGTGTTCCCACCACAACGTCATAATCGGAAATGTAATCGGCGCGGCGCATCAAGTGGAGCCCAAGCTTCATCTTGGTAAATGCGGACTGCCCGAGGGCGCGAATATCCTGGCGCGGTTGGCCGGCGCGATAACCCAGCCGGACCAGATCGAGCGCCACTTGCTTTGCGTCCGCAAGCTGCCGGTCGCGATTCATGCTGATGGAATCCTGCGGTGAAAGATAGTGCAACCGGCGCGCTTCCTCACCGCATGTGGAGACTTTGGCCATGCCGATGTTCAGGAAGATCTCCTTCAGATAAGTGAAGGGATCGGCATCGGGATCAGGCGGCACACGGTCCAGCGCGCGCAGCAGCATCTCCTTGGTGCCGCCGCCCG
>Ga0302320_10001372_pt1 | contig 58583 bp, 45 predicted proteins | sample Bog_T0_3_FD_202130 | JGI IMG/M metagenome (GOLD analysis project Ga0302320, IMG submission 202130) | Peat permafrost microbial communities from Stordalen Mire near Abisko, Sweden - Bog_T0_3 | ecosystem: Environmental > Terrestrial > Soil > Wetlands > Peat | place: Sweden: Abisko, Stordalen Mire... | reverse complement strand
ACCGTCAGCTTCGCCGGCTTCGCGCCCACCTCGTTTGGCAGCGGCAGCTGCACCAGGCCCGACAAGAACGGGTATAGCAAGTGCACGGTGCAGGTGTGTAAAAGATAGGCAATAGGGAACAAGGAATTACGAACCTGGGCTGCGGCGTGAAGGAGATTCGCTGCGGCTTTCGCGAAGATGTTATCCTGTCGAAGAATCGAGGCGGGCGGTGATGGAGAACCGGCAGCGGCGGGGATGGATTCTGATTGCAGCCATCGCAATCGGGTTTGCCCTGCTGTGTTTGCTGGTCCCCCATGGCCAACCGGGCAGCGCCGCGGATTATGCGGCGATTCTGCCGCTTCTCCTGGTCGGCGTCATCTCCCCGCTCAGCCTGTTTGCGTCGCTGGCCTTCGCTTACGCGGGGCGCGCGCCGCAGGCTCCTCTCATGGCTGCCTCCTTCCAGCGGCCTCCGCCCTTCCGGCGCAGTTAGCATTCCCCAAAAACTCAAGAAAATGGTCCGGCCTGCGGGATCGATTCGTCTGTCTTGCAGCATGGACTGAGTGATCCGCGAAGTTCTGCCTGCCGTAAGCCAGGAGGCCTATGGTCGACCTTCTCTTCAATTTGTTTTGCATGTTTCTGGCCAGCATGCCCGCTGTGGGGCTGGTCATCATCACATTTATTCTCATCCACTACAACCTGCGCCGCGCCCGATGGAGGCGCAGGAGGCGCCAGGGCAAGCGGAGCATCGGCTTCTGTCCGTCCTCGGCCGCGCTGGGCATGGCGCTGCAATTCATGCAGACCTATCACCGGCCGAGCATGGCCCATGTTCTGGAGGCCAGACAGGAAGCGCGCGAGGAGGCCGATGAGGACGACCATGGCGACCCGGAGACGCCGGCGGTGCGAAGAAGACACTTTCTGCGACAACTGAGGCGGATTAGCCGGGGTGAGCCGATGGAGAGGCTGGTGCTGCGGATTTGAGCTGGAGTTGGGTTCAGGCTCTCCCACCCATGAATCAAAGAACGATTCATGGATGGGGCACCCAGTGCTCGTCCGGCGGCCTGATCCCAGGTCTCTCCGCCGCGGCGAACGACACCTAGGGCACCTAGTTTCGACCATGCTTTGCTCCATCCGCGCGTAGTCATGGTTACGGCTGTTGAACCCCCACCATTTACACTGGTAAACGGAGATTCATGTGTTTTTCGATAAGATACTGACGAAGATTTTCGGCACGGCAAATGAACGGCTGATGAAGAAGTTGTGGCCGGTGGTTGCGCAGATCAATAGTCTCGAAGAGGGGCTGAAAGTGCTCTCCGATGAGCAACTGCGGGCCAAGACGGTCGAGTTCCGGGCGCGGATGGCTGCGAAACTTGAAGGCATTACCGACGCCGACGCCGTCAAGGCGGCTGAGCGCGAGGCATTGGATGAGATACTGCCCGAGGCTTTTGCGGTGGTGCGCGAGGCGGGCTGGCGCGCCGTGCAGATGCGCCACTTCGACGTGCAACTGATTGGCGGCATGGTGCTGCACCAGGGCAAGATCTCAGAGATGCGCACCGGCGAAGGAAAAACGCTGGTGGCCACGCTGGCCTGCTATCTGAACGCGCTCGCCGGGCACGGGGTGCACGTGGTTACGGTGAACGACTACCTGGCCAAGCGCGACGCCGAGTGGATGGGCAAGATCTACGAGTTTCTGGGGCTCTCGGTCGGCGTGATTGTGCACGATCTGGACGACTCCGAGCGGCGCGCCGCATACGCAGCGGACATCACCTACGGAACCAACAACGAGTTCGGCTTCGACTACCTGCGCGACAACATGAAGTTCGAGATCAAGGACTGTGTGCAGCGCGGCCACTACCACGCGATTGTGGACGAGGTGGACTCGATCCTGATCGACGAGGCGCGCACGCCGCTGATCATCAGCGGGCCCACGGACCAGACCACGGACAAGTATGCGCGCGTGGTCAAGATCATTCCCGAGCTCGAATTGGGCGAGGAGATTGAGGAGGGCGAGACCAAGTACCTGACCGGCGACTACATTGTGGATGAGAAGCAGCGCACCATTGGAGTCACAGACCAGGGCTGGGAGACGATCGAGAAGCTGCTCGGCATCGGCAACATTGCCGACGCGGAGAACTGGGACCTGAAGCACTACGTGGAGACGGCCATTAAGGCGCACGCTCTCTACCGGCGCGACGTGGAGTACGTGGTCAAGGACGGCGAGGTGATCATCGTGGACACCTTTACCGGGCGCCTGATGCCGGGCCGGCGCTGGAGCGATGGGCTGCACCAGTCGATCGAGGCCAAGGAAGGCGTCAACATCAAGAAGGAAGACCAGACGCTGGCCACGATCACTTTCCAGAACTACTTTCGCCTGTACAAGAAGCTGAGCGGCATGACCGGCACGGCGGAGACCGAAGCGGCCGAGTTCGAGAAGATTTACAAGCTGGAAATCGTGGTGATTCCCACCAACAAGCCGATGCGGCGGTTGGAGAATCCGGATGTGGTCTACCGCACGGAGAAGGAAAAATACAAGGCGGTTGCGGACGACATCGCCATCCTGCACGAGAGCAAGCAGCCAGTGCTGGTGGGCACCACGTCGATTGAGAAGAGCGAGCGGCTTTCGGCGATTCTGGAGCGCAAGGGCGTACGCCACGTGGTGCTGAACGCCAAGTTCCACGAGCGCGAGGCGGAGATTGTGGCCCAGGCCGGCCGGCTGGGGATGGTGACCATCTCCACCAACATGGCCGGGCGCGGCACGGATATTCTGCTGGGCGGTAATCCCGAGTTCATGGCGCGGCAGGAACTGGTGAAGAAGGGCCACGCGCGGGCCATCAGCGTCAACGAGGGCGCCATCAACCCCATGGCGCCGCCGGGATTTCTGCGCTTCTACTACCAGGGCCAGGAGTTCGAAGTGGCCGACGCGGATTGGGTTGAGACTCTGAAGGGCCATGCTGAGACGGCGCACCAGGATCACGATCAGGTGATTGCGGCCGGCGGACTGTTCATCCTGGGCACGGAGCGGCACGAGTCGCGGCGCATCGACAACCAGCTGCGCGGGCGCGCCGGCCGCCAGGGCGACCCCGGCGAGAGCCGCTTCTATCTTTCGCTCGAAGACGACCTGATGCGCATCTTCGCCAAGCAGTGGATCTCCACGCTGCTGGAGCGGTTGGGCATGGAAGAAGGCGTGCCGATCGAGTCGAAGATGATTTCGAATCGCATTGAGGGCGCGCAAAAAGCCGTCGAAGCGCAGAACTTCGAGAGCCGCAAGCATCTGCTGGAATACGACGACGTGATGAACAAGCAGCGCGAGGCCGTGTATGGCGTGCGCCGCCAGCTGCTGGAGGAAGCGGACCAGAAGGAGCTGATTCTCGAAGACTATGTCGGCGGCATTCTGAGCAGCTTGCTGGACGAATTTGCGGCGGAGAACCTGCATCCGGATCAGTGGAATGTGAAGGGCCTGGAAGACAAACTCATTGGCCAGTTCGGGCTCAACCTGGCGCAGGCGGGCATCAAGCCGGCCGAGCTGAGCCGCCACGAACTGGGCGAGGCGATCTTCGAGAAACTGAAAGAGGAGTACGAGGCCAAGGAGAAGATTCTGTCCAGCGCCACCATGCGCTACCACGAGCGGATGGTGATGCTGAGCGTGATCGACGGGCTTTGGAAGGACCACCTGCTGGCCATGGACCACCTGAAGGAAGGCATCAATTTGCGCGGCTATGCGCAGAGAGATCCACTGGTCGAATACAAGCGCGAGTCGTTTGACATTTTTGAAGCCATGATGCAGAAGTTCCACGAAGACACGGTGCGCTTCCTGTTCCGGATGCAGATTCTGGGCCCCGACGGCCAGCCGGTGAATGCCGCGCCGGAGCCGCGCCGCGAGGTGCCGCCGGCGCCTCCGGTGGCCAGCGCCGCCAAACCGCCCACGCTGGAGGCAGCGCCACGCGAGATTTCGATTCCCACGCGGCAAGCTTCCACGACCATCGACGCACTTGAGAAGGAGTTCCAGCGCAAGAAGCAACGCGAGCTGGAGGCAGCCCAGTTTGCCGGCGCCGGCGACGCCAGCCAACCCGCGCAGCGACGCACCGGCGAGAAGGTGGGACGCAACGACCCATGCCCCTGCGGGAGCGGTAAGAAGTACAAGAAATGCCATGGGGCGGAGAAGTAGACCATCGTTGCTCTGGCCGCGGATGGACTCCCGCCAGCGGGATTTCCTGTGCGCTTTGCAGGGAGAGTCAACCAGTAACTGACGGTTTGCAAACATACGGCCAAAACATTGCCTGACCTGTGGCTTTGTCTCTCCAAGTGTCCCGGAGCCTGGCAAACGCCCGTCATTTGCTCTGGTGTTACATTCCCCTGCGAAGCTGCGCGATGGCATCGTCGACCAGCTTCAGATTGTCGGCAGAATCCTCAATCTCCGCGGCTTTGATTGAGGATATCTTGGTCAGCATGGCCAATTTCATGCGCCCCTGCGCACCCAATTCGTGGCCCACCTGTTCAAATCGGCTTTTCAGTATCATCCCCATCTTGATTCTCCTTGTTTCAGGCCGCCCCAGAGCGGAACCAGAGTGCCTGTAGCCTTCAAGATTGTCTCCAAGGCGGCTTTCTCTTGAAGAAAAAAGCCGCCTTGAGGGCGTGCTTCCGGGATACAGCAACTCTGGTTCCGCTATAGTTAATGCGCGGCAACAGCCAACAGTTCCTCGATCGCGGCTGCGACACCCTTCATGCTCTCGCCGATCTCGCCGATCTCGTCATTGCCCGAGATGTCAACGGAGAGCCCCTCGATGTCTGCGTTGGCCAAGCGGTCCGAGACTGCCTTGAGCTGGCCCAGGCGCTTCAGGACTCCAAGCAAAACGCCGCAGTACACGATGGAATCCACGACGAGAAGCAGGCCCACCACGACCAGGATGGTGATGAGGCGGCGAATCGTTTCGGCCCGGCGGGCGGCAGCCATGGTGACTAGACGCGCATTGAGCTGCGCGACCACCTTATCCAAGAGAGCGGCCGTAGGACGGTCCTGCCCACGCACCAGTTTGTCGGCCGTCTTGAAGCCGAATTTCTCTTTCAAATAGACGGCGTAGGCTGCTTGGTACTTCCCGCTGAGGGACGCGTCAGCGGCCAGGAAATCTTTGAGCAACTGTTTGGTCGCCGGGTCTCCGGCCCCGCCGGCAAGCGTCTGAGCCTCTGCATTGACCTTGGCCTCTTGCGCGTGAAACTGACCCGTGTACGTTGCCAGGTCGCCGGGGTTTTGTCCGCGGAGGAGGATGTCCTTCCACTCCTGGACCTGTAGCTTGAAGTCGACTTGAGTCTGCTGGGCCGACTCGGCGTCTCGGACCGGGCCTCGCAGAATATTGTTGTACCCCGTTGAAACAGAATTGAGTTCCACCAAGAGCGACATGACAAGACCGCTAACAATCACCACGCTCCCCAGTGAAATCCCGAGGAGCTTCGCAGAAATTTTCATTGAAATCCTTTCGATTGAACCGCCTTGTTCGGACAATGGCGTAGACCGCCAAGGGAATAGGCCTATCGGTTCCCAGAACAAACAGGATTCTATCGATTCATCGTGACTATCGGCGCTTTACCGATTGTCTTTCAGCCCCAACGTACTTCCCTAAAGTGAACCTGCCGTCTTGACTTTGAATAAAATCCAGCTTGTCTGCGATCCCGGGCAGAATCGCGCCCATGCTGCAGCCGGCAACTTCAGAAAGTGCAGGGTCAAGCCCAATTTCGCATCTGTCAAGAGGCCGTCATCCGGAAATGTCCCAACACGTCTATGAAGTGTTGCCGTACTTGATCGCTCTCTTGCGCTGGAGACAAGTTGTCGATATTTGCTATCCGGCCACCGCCTGGATGTCTGGTTTGACCCGTTCCTTGTGAACATACAGAACGGACCACCGTTAGCTGACGGTAACCCCTTTATGCGTCCAGATTCTGTCCTTACGGTTAGAAGCGAACGCTAACGATGCAGGTGCTTGCGCTTGTGCCGGTACTCATGCGAAAGGGATCGACCTGGGCTTGCGGATCGGGGTCAATCGACTTCTGCGCTTTCTGATTTTTTGAGCTCCGGGCGGTTGACCAGCAAGCCATACGGCCAATCCGGAGATTAATTCACGGTAAACATTACCAAGGCGTCTGGGCGGAATGCAGGTGCCTAGCCCCGCTCGCGATCGGTGATCTCTTCGGGCGAGATCGACCCCTGAAGCGAAGCCGTCCCCCAAGGATGGTCTAGGGCGTGGTTCAGGCGATCAGGTGAGCGGCGGGCTGGTAGGTCCCAGGCCCGGCGCTGAAGGCCAGGGCGATGCGGTTCCAGGCGTTGATCTGGGTGATCGCCAGGGTAAGTTTTGTCAGCTCGGCTTCGTCGAACTCGCGGCGAGCCTGCTGGTAGACCTCATCGGGGACGTGGCCCTGCTGGACGTTGGTGAGCGCTTCGGTCCAGGCCAGGGCGGCGCGCTCGCGGGGCGTGAAGAACGGCGTCTCGCTCCATGCGGTCAGGGCGTAGAGGCGCTGCTCGGTCTTGGCCAGGGTGCGGGCATCCTTGGTGTGCATATCGATACAGTAGGCGCAGCCGTTGAGCTGCGATGCTCGGGTCTTGACCAGCTCGAGGAGCGAGGGCTCCAACCCGCTGGCGGCGATGACCTTGCCCAGGTTCAACTGGGCGTGGATTCCTTTGGGAAATGCCTTGCCATACTTCAAGCGTTCTGCCATCTTTCCAAACTCCTTTTTCTGGCTGGATGCCCGGAGCGCCCATTTGTTGCAGTGCGGGGAGCAAGGCGGAAGATTATGGTGCATCATGGTTCCAGGCCGGGGTGTTCTGCATCCTGCATACATGTGGCCGCGGCCGGCAGGGAGCCTCTTGCCTCGCATTCACGTCCCCTCGCATCTGGCGGAAATCTTCTGCGAGCCGACAGCGAGCGTCTGCTCCATGCGATGGTGCGGAACTTTTTTCCGGGGTCGGGGTTTACACCAGTGACGGCTCCCGTGCAAGCCCGTCTAAAGGTATGACGCCACCGAAACTGGGCAGCGTTCCAGATGGGTGAAGCAGGGAACAGCACCTCAGGCAGAGGAGAAATTTAAAGATGTGTCGCTCATTCGTGAAAAGAGTCTTTCCGCAGATTATGGCGTGGGCCGCGCTGGCGGTTCTGTCAACGGCGGTTGTGGTTGCCCAGGATGCCGCTACGGCTGGCGGGCAGCGCACCGACGGGCAGATCGAGATGGACGTGGTGCATGCGCTCGATGCTTCCAAGGCGCTGAAGAACGACATGATTACCGCCGCAACCATTCAGGGCGAAGTGACGCTGACCGGAACGGTTGCCAGCGACGCATCCAGCGAACTGGCCGAGTCGATCGCCGGCCATGTGGCGGGCGTGACCAAGGTCAACAACGGTCTGAAGGTGGGCAATCCGCAGGATGCGCAGGCCGCCGACCCCGGTGCGCAGCAGCCGGCCGACAGCCAGCCGGAAGAAGCAGGCGCGCAGGCGCCTCCGGCGCCCAATGATGGTCCGTTGCCGCCGCCCAGCCAGGGTCAAGATCAGGATCAGGCGCAGGGACAGGCGCCTCCTCCGCCGGCCTATCCTCCGGTGCGGCCGCGGTACGCGCCCCCGTATCCTCCCCAAGGCTATCCTCCGCAGCGCCAGTATCCTCAGCAAGGCCAGTATGCGCAGGCGCCCCCTCCGCCTCAGGGCCCTGTTTATCAGCAACCTACGGGACCGGTGACCATTGCGCAGGGAACGCTGCTGCAGCTGCGCACCAGCGAGGGGCTGGACAGCAAGCATTCCAAGGATGGGCAGCCGGTCGAGTTTACCGTGATCCGTGACGTGGCGGTAGGCGGCGTCCTGGCTCTGCCCAGGGGCGCAACGGTCCATGGGGTGGTCTCCGAAGCCAAGCATGTAGGCTCGGGCGACCTGGGCGGCAGCTCAGAGCTGGCGCTGCGGCTCACGTCGCTGGACCTGGGCGGGCAGAGCTACCCGCTCGATTCCGACCAGTTCAAGGTCAAGGGCCCAAGTAAGACCGGCCAGACAGTCGGCAACGCAGTGGGCGGCGGAATTCTGGGCACCATCATTGGCTGTGCGGTGGGCCGCGGCGTGGGCTGCGCCATCGGCGCCGGCGCGGGCGTGGCGGCGGGGGTTGGAGCTTCCGCGGCCTCTTCCGGACCGCAGGTCTGGATTCCGGCCGAGGCGCTGGTCACCTTCCACCTGAAGACGCCGCTGACGGTGACGCCGGTGAACGCGCAGGAAGCGGCGCGGCTGGCGCAGGGGCTCTATCAGGGCGGCCCGAGCCTTTACCGGCGCGGACCGTACGGCTACGGTGCGCAGTATGCCGGGGCTTACCCCTATGGCTATGGCCCGGTGTACTACCGCCCCTATTATATGGTGGGCGGGGCTTACTACTGGCGGTAAAGGGCAGGGAACAGGGAACAGGGAATAGTGAGTGCAGGCGGGCGACCCACTCCTGACCCAGCCACCCAGTTGGGTGCCCCATCCTTCGCCTTCTTTCTGGCGAAGGGTGGGAGACCCGGAACCTCTTGGCGCACCTGCGCGTCTGCCCCACCGCAGGGGTTCGTCTATAATGGCAGAGAATCGCGTCAGTCGAGAATTGCGCGATAATTGCGCATCCCCAGGGAGATGCCCACCCCGCGACCCAGGCCAGATTGGCCTCATCGAGCGGCGAGGGCTGCCCCTGTCCGCGCGTAGAGAGTAGAAGGTCCAAGTACCTCCATGATTCGTTTCCTGCAAAGAGACAGCCGTGTCGTCAAGGCATTTTTTGTGGTCATCATTGGGATGGCCTCGATTTCGATGGTCGTGTACCTGATCCCCGGCCTAACCGGCCAGGGCGCCGCCGCCGCCGATACCTATGCCGTCGTCTACCCCCACTGGTACAACAAGCTGCTGTCTTCGGGCTCGACGGTGAGCCAGGAGAGAGTGGACAAGATGGCGCGGGCGCAGCTGGCGCAGCAGCGCTACCCGGACAACCCGGTGATCCTGAACCTGTTTGAGCAGCGCGTGGGCCAGCAGCTGATCCAGCAGGAGGTTCTGCTGGTGGAGGCGGAAAAACTGGGAATCCGCGCCACTTCGGACGACGTGCGCCAGTATCTGCAAACCGGCACGGCCGGCGCGGTCTTGTTTCCCGGCGGCAAGTTCATCGGCGACGACCAGTATACGGCGCTGGTGGCCAACCGCTTCAACATGTCGGTGCCGGAGTTTGAAGAGGACGTGCGCCACGACATCGCCATTCGCCGCTTGCAGGCGCTCATCACCGGCGGCGTGACGGTGAGCGACAAGGAAGTGCGTGACGACTACGTCAAGAACAACATCAAGATCAAGTTCGACTACGCGGTGATCTCCTCGGACGATATCCGCAAGGGGATCAATCCTTCCGACAGCGACCTACAGGCGTTTTTCTCGAAGAACGCGGCCCGCTACAACCAGGCGGTTCCCGAAGAGCGGCAGATCACCTACTTCGCATTTACGCCCAATGAGATTCCCGGCGGCGTGCCGCAGCCCACGCAGCAGGAGATCAAAGCCTACTTCGACGCGCACCAGAGCGAGTACGAGACGCCGGAGCAGGCCCGCTCGCGGCACATCCTGATCAAGGTTGATGCGAACGCGGACCCCAAGGCCGATGCCGCGGCCAAGGCCAAGGCGCAGGAGATTCTGAAGCAGATCCAGGGTGGAGCGAACTTTGCCGACCTGGCGAAGAAGAACTCCGACGACCCCGGCAGCAAGGACTCGGGCGGCGAACTGCCCTTTGCGCAGCATGGCACCATGGTTCCAGAGTTCGACAAGGCCATCTTCTCGCAGAAGATCGGCGACACGCAGGTTGTGAAGAGCCAGTTCGGCTACCACATTGTGCAAGTGGAAGAGCGCAAGCCGGCGCACGCCCAGGACATCAGCGAGGTGCTGCCCACGATTCAGGCAACGCTGCTGCGCCAGAAGGCGGCGTCCGCGGAAGAAAACTATGCGCATGCGCTGACCTCCGAGGCGATCAAGAACGGCCTGGAGAAGACCGCCGCGGCGCACAAGCTGGAGGTGGTGAGCACGCCTCCGGTGGGCAAGCAGGGCGTGATTGCCGCGCTGCCCGACGGTTCGCAGGTGATCTCCCACGCCTTTGACGCCAAGCAGGGCGATCCTCCGCAGTCGGCGCCGACTGGCGAAGGCTACGCGGTCTTCCAGGTGACAGGCATTCAGCCGGCGCATGCGCCTGCCTTTGCCGACTGGAAGACGCATGTGCTGGACGATTTCCGCGAGGAGCAGCTGCCGCTGCTGCTTGCTGCCAAGACCAAGGCGCTGGCCGACAAGGCGCAGGCCGAGCACGACCTGGCCAAGGCGGCCAAGGAGATGGGCGCGACGGTGAAGACCAGCGACCTGGTGGGACCGGATGGGCAGGTTCCCGACCTGGGGCAGATCACGCAGGTGGCTCCGCAACTGCTGGACCTGGCGGTGGGCGCCATCAGCGGCCCGATCAACGCGCAGCGCACCGGCGTGGTGGCCAAGATCCTGGACAAGCAGGAGCCCACGGCGGACGAGATGGCGAAGAATCTGGACTCGACGCGCGACCAGATCCTGGAGCAGCGCCGCTCTGAAGCCTTCAGCGTCTTCTTGGGTAACATTATGGCCGAGTACAAGAAGGGCAATCGGATTCGCATGAACGCCAAGGCGCAGCAGGCGCCGCAGATTCCAGGCATGTAGCCTCGGCCGCAACAGGCCGCAACAGCAAGGCCCGCAATCGCGATGGTTGCGGGCCTTGTTGCGTCTGCGAAGAAGTTACCTCACCGCAGCCCGACGGTCTGGTAAGGCAGCCCGGTCGTGGGAGAGTGATCCGGCTGGGCATCCACGTTTGGCGCAATGGACACTCCTTTGTGCGAGGCAGGCGCGACCGTCACATTCCAGCCGTCGACGACAACCTGCGCACCTGGATCGACAAAGTCGCCGGCCGCGGCGGTGAGGGTGATGGTGCGCGTCTCATCGGGGACCAGCGAAATATAGTTGTCGCTGGCGAAGACGGGCAGAATGCGCTCGCCGCTACTGGAATTGCGCAACTGCAAATGTGTCATGAGGGCGATGCTCTTGGTGGAGTTGTGCAGCGTCACCGTGACCACCTGCTGGCCATTGGGATCGAGGCTGCGTGCGACCTTTGCATCGAGCGTGACCAGTGGCAGCTGGCCGAGAGCGGTGAAGTCGTCGGGATGCTCGGCTGCCGCGTGCCAGTAGAAGTTCGAGGAGATCGGCTTGCCCTGCGCGTCGTCGAGATCGAGCTTGATGAAGTGGACTTGGGTCATCGAGGACGGAAACTCAACCGCGCCGAGGCCGGTCACTGCCGAGCCTGGAGCCGTCACCGGCACCTCGTGGGTCCCGGCCACCGTGCCGTCCAGGTTGTAGAGCGAGACGCGCGCAACCGCGCCGGTCACGGTCTCAGGAAGATTGTTGATGACCTGAAGTTCGCCGGTGGCTTCGTTGAACTGGATGTGCACCAGTTCATTGGCGTGCTGGACGGCGAACAGCGAGGCGAAGGGCTCCAGGTCGTAGTGGTAGAGCTGCCACACGAAGCTGGGCTGCGCGGGGTTGCTCATCCAGGTGATGACGGCTGTCGTTGGATGGAACATCTGCGCGTTGCGGCCTTCGTACATGGCGCGGTAGGACTCGTAGTTCATCAGTTGCGCCTTGCGCACGAAGTCGGCCAGGTTGGCCACGCTGCCGTAGCGGGCGGCGAGCTCGCCGGGGTAATCCTCGGCGCCAGAGTTGCCCTTGGCGAAGTCGTGCTCGGCCCAGTCGTCATTGATGCTCTCCCAATCCTTCTTCGGCATCATGCCGTGAATGGACTCGAGTGTGGGCACGGAGACCGAGCCGGTCTCGGTCTTGAAGTAGTCGTCGGTGATGGTGTAGAACGCGCGCGGCGTGCGCCAGGAGTACGGCCCATGCGAGCGCACGCCGGGGCCGTCGGTCGAACTGGGCTGGTAACGGCGCGTGGGTTCGAGCTCGGCCAGCAGCTTGCGCAGAGCGGCGTCGATCTCCGCCGGCGGAAAGCCCTCGTTGCGCGCGCACCACAGCATGATGGCCGGATGATTGCGGAAGCGCAGAATCTTCTCGCGCACGTTGGCGATGTACGTGGCGAGATCGGTGGGGTCGGGTCCGTCGCCTGGATTGGGCTGGAAGAACTCGTCCCAGACAAGGATGCCGTACTTGTCGCACAGCTCGTAGAAGTCCTCGCCGGTCGACTGCCCCACCCAGTTGCGGATGAGGTTGAGATTGGCCAGTTTGTGCAGGCGAATCTCCGTCTCCAGGCGCTCGCGGGGAATGCGCTTGAGGGCTTCATCCAGGCCCCAGTTGCCGCCGCGGATGAAGATGGGTACACCGTTGACGGAGATGGCCAGAGTGTCCGCGCCGGGCAGAACATAGCTGATCTTGCGGACGCCAAAGCTCACATCCTGCGCGTCGGAGATTTTTTTGTCCGCCGTAAATTTCAGGTGCAGCGTGTAGAGGCTTTGCGGACCGTAGCCGTTCGGCCACCACAGGCGAGGGTGGACCATGTGCAGCGCCGGTGTGGTCTTTGCATCGAAGCTCACAACCTGGAAGCCGTGCGCGGCGAGCGTGACGGGTTGGCCAAACGTCACGGTGCCCGAGTCGCCGATGCTGCCATCGAGCTCGCCGGTCACCGGCTGGTCGGTCGCGTTCTCTACCCGGGCCTGCACGCCGATGTCGGCTGAGTCGGTGCGCGGCAGCGGCAGGTCGGTGGTGACCAGCGGGTCCTTCACCACGACGGGGCCGGTGGCGGAAAGAAAGACTTTTTGCCAGATGCCGGCGTCGCGGTCGCGGATGGCGGGAGTCCAGTCCCAGCCGAGGGTGCACAGAAAAGTGGGGCCGTCGATGGCGGACTCGCCGCCGTTGGGGCCCACGCCGTCGCGCAGGGTGTGCTCGTGAGAGACGCCGGGGTGTGGCTGCGGCTCCACCAGCACTGCGAGCACGGCCTGCTTGCCCGGCGCGACGCTGGCGGTGATGTCGAAGATGCCGCGGGCGAATGCGCCGCGCGTTGTGCCCACCTGCGCGCCGTTCACCCACACGGTGGACGCGTAGTTGATGCCGTCGAAGTTGAGCCAGATGCGCTGGCCCTTGTAAGCCTTGGGAACGCTGAAGCGGGTGCGATACCACCAGGAAGTGCGAGCCAGGCCTTCGGGAATGATCTCGGGACGGTTGTTTTCGCCATAGAGCGGCTCGGGGTAGACCTTGTTGTTCACCAGCGTGGTGAGCACGGTGCCGGGTACGGTGGCCACGTACCAGCCTGCCGTGTTGAAGTTTGCGGCCGAGGCTTCCGCGCCGGTCTGCGGGACTTTGCTTGCGTCCTGCATCTGCCAGCCGGAGGTCAGGACCACGGGTGCGGGCGGGGCGGATTCGGCAGAGACGGCTATGGGAGCCAGGAGTGCTGCGATAGAAAAAAGTGCGAAGGAAGCGGGACGAACGGCGTGGATGTGCAAGGGAGTGGCTCCTTGAGTCGATCTGGAACGAATCGCAGCTTAGCTTGCGGATCACAGGGATTATAGTCGCGCAGGAGGTGTCGCATCGACCAATGGGCATGGTTCAAACGATAATGGAGAGATGGAATTCTCCCGTTCCTCCGGCGTACTTCTGCATGTGAGCTCGCTCGCTTCCTATGGTGGCATCGGCGACCTGGGGCCGGCGGCCCATGCGTTCGTGGACTTTCTCGCCTCGGCCAAACAGCATGTGTGGCAGGTGCTGCCGCTTTGCCCAACGGGGTACGGCAACTCGCCCTATGCCGGCTCGTCGGCATTCGCAGGCAATCCATTCTTGATCAGCCTTGAGCTTCTGTGCGACTGGGGATGGATCGAGGACGAGCGCATCGCCGGCCTCGCCGGAGCCTCAGGGGCCGTAGATTTTGAAAAGGTGGAAGAGCGGAAGCTCCCGCTGCTGCATGAGGCGGCGGGGAACTTTCTCGAACGCGCCGCGCATGATCCACGCCTCAGAAAGCAATGGGCGGAGTTCGAAGCGTTTTGCCAGGCCGAGGCGGCGTGGCTGGTCGACTATGCGTTCTATGCTGTCCTGCGCCGGGAGTTCAATACCGGTGCGTGGACGGCGTGGCCGGAGCCGGTGCGGACAAGACAGCCGGAGGCGCTGGCGCGGATTGCCGAGAAGCATGGGCGCGCGCTGGCCGCGGAGCAGGTGCTGCAATTTGCGTTTGCCCGGCAGTGGAATGCGCTGCGGGCGGCAGCGGCCACGCATGCAATCCGCATCCTGGGCGACGTGGCGATCTTCGTGAATATGGACTCGTCCGATGTGTGGGTGCATCCGGAGTTGTTCGAGCTGGACGAAGAATTGAAGCCGGTCCGCATTGCCGGAGTCCCGCCGGATTACTTCTCTCCGACCGGCCAGCGCTGGGGCAATCCGCTCTATCGCTGGGACGTACTGGCGGCGAGCGGCTTCGATTGGTGGATCGAGCGGATGCGGCGGGCTTGCTCGCTCTACGATCTGGTGCGTCTCGATCACTTCCGAGGCTTCGAGGCCTTCTGGGCGATACCGGCTGAAGAAGAAACGGCCATCAACGGCGAATGGGTCAAGGCGCCGGGCCTTGCGCTGTTTCGCGCGCTCCAGGCCGCGCTGGGGCCAATGCCGCTGATTGCCGAAGACCTGGGCGTCATTACGCCGGAAGTCGACGCGCTGCGCCTCGAACTCGGCCTGCCCGGCATGAAGGTGCTGCAGTTCGGGTTTGACGGCTGGGAGGCGCATGGGCACTTGCCGCACCAGTTCACTCCTGCCACGGTGGCCTATACCGGAACGCACGACAACGACACCACGCAGGGCTGGTGGTCGACGGCCAATGCCACCACGCGCGCGGCGGTCGAGGCGTATGTGGGGCCGGTGAAGGGTAAGCCGGTCTGGCCGCTCATCCGCGCAACCGAGGCCAGCGTGGCCGAGCTGGCGATTGCGCCGGCGCAGGATCTGCTCGAGCTCGGCTCCGAGGCGCGGATGAACACTCCGGCCGTGGGCGCGGGCAACTGGGGCTGGCGTGCGCCGGAGGGTTGCTGGACGCCTGAGCTGGCCGAGCGGCTGGCGGCGCTCGTCGACGTGACGGATCGGGATAACGATCCGCTCGGCGGTTGAGGGGAAGGGCGCGGAAGAGCCGAGCCAAAGCTAGGCCGACCCGTTCGACGAACTCACGCGGGAAGATCTCCTACCGCAGCAAATGTGCCTGCCCAACAAGGGAGAGTCGTTTTCCACCGGCCGTGACATAGATGGTCCCGTCATTCCCCACGGTCAGGTCATCAATCATTCCGGTATGCTGCGCCAGCGTGACAAGCTCCCCTCCCGTGACGTCGCTCATTTGGTAGACGCTGTAGTCGAAGTTGCCGTCCTTCCCCTCCGCCGCCGCCGTAAAGACGATCTGCATTCCATCGCCTACGTAAGCCGCCTGGCCGAAAGAAGCTCCTGTGGAGGGCTCGCCAGGCACATGGGGCTGAAAGATTCGCTTGATCTGGAGAGGCTTTGCAACATCGAATTCTTCAATCAGGGATCCGATCGGATAGCCGGAAGTGCTGAGAAGGAATCTCTCTCCATCGGGGGATACGGAAAGAGAACGCAGGTCGAAGAAATGCTGCTGGGTCAATTCGATTGGAGCTACGCTTGCAATTGGAGCGTCGGGATCGACGATAGTCTTCATTATGTCGAACTCATGACGACGGGGCCGTGCGATGGGTGAGTAGTGACCGGTAAAGCGAGAGATTGCAAAGAGCAGTGTATGGTCATCCGCCCCGAAAACAGGCATGAACGCATCCTGTTCTGGAGTTGAAACCCGATGCGCGCGGCTCCCGTTGATCTGCGAAATCCACACTTCCGATTTCGCCTCCGGTCCGTCCGACAGGGCGTACGCAACCAGTGAGCCGCTTCGCGAGAGAGCAGGGAACTCTTCCCATCCACGCGTGCGGCTCGTGAGGCGGTGCGCAGTTCCGGAGCCCGGGGGCTGCACGTAAATTTTTGACTCTCCATCAACGTTTGCAGCGTAGATTTGGGCCGAGCTGCTGTTATTTGAAATGGGCATTCCATCGGGCCTGGGAGACTGGTTTGTTTGGCTGCGGCATCCGCCGCAGAAACTGACAATGCACAACAGTCCAACCAGCAACCTTTCTTTTCCCACGGCCGACTTCCTTTCGCTTCACCCTTGCGCAGCCGCATTTGGCCAGCGTGCCCCAATACTAGCCTAAACAGACGGGTCCAGGCAGAGCCCCTTTGTTGCCCCAACCAAATCTTGTTATGCTTGGCCAGCATGGATACCGCGGCGATTCAAACCCACGGCCTGACGCGGCGCTTCGGCGCGCTAACGGCGGTTGACGATGTGACCTTCAGCGTGGCTCCGGGACAGTTTTTCGGGTTTCTCGGGCCCAACGGAGCAGGCAAGTCGACCACCATCAAGATGCTCACCGGCCTGCTGGAACCGACGGCGGGGACGGTGGAAATTCTGGGCCAGCCCTTTGGCGCCGGAGCGCTGGAGTTGAAGCGCCAGATCGGCGTGGTGCCGGAGGGGATGGCGCTGCTGGGCCGTCTGACGGCCACCGAGTACCTGCACTTTGTCGGCCGCATGTATGGCCTTGACCGGGAGACAACCAACCAGCGCACCCAGGAGCTGCTCGAGTTCATGCAGCTGGCCAACGAGAACAAAAAGCTGGTGACCGACTTCTCGCACGGTATGCAGAAGAAGCTGGCCCTGGCTGCGGCGGTCATTCACGGGCCCAAGGTGCTGTTTCTCGATGAGCCGTTCGAGGGCGTGGACGCCATTGCGGCCGGCATGCTGAAGGCCATGCTGCAGGGCATGATTCATCGCGGGGCAACCATCTTTCTCACCACGCACGTGCTCGAAATTGTGGAGCGGCTGTGCAGCCATGTGGCTATTATCAGCCAGGGACGGCTGGTGGCCAACGGGTCGCTGGAGGCACTCCGTGCAGGGGTGGCCTCTACTCTGCCCGGCGCGGAAGGAGAGCAGCGCCTGACGCTCGAACAGATATTCCTGTCGATCGTCGGCGGCCAGCAGGAGAGTGCGCAGGAGCTGACGTGGCTGACTTAGGCGGGGCGAACGCAGGCGGCGCAGGCATGATCGGCCTTGGCGGCGGCGTGCTGGGGCGCCTGGCGGTGGCGCAATATGGGGCGCTGGCGCGGCTGCGCTGGCGCATGTTCTCGAACGGCCTGCGCTCGAACGCGGGCGCCCTGGAGCTGGGCGCCCGCACCGTCTCCTATCTGATTTACGGGCTGATGGGCCTCGGCCTGGGCTCGGGCATGGGTTTCACAACCTACTTCCTCGTCTCGGGCGGCAAGTGGCGTCTGCTGCCGATCCTATTCTGGGTGCTGGCCTTCCTGTGGCAAGCCATTCCCATCATGCTGGCTTCGTTTCAGGAGCAGTTCGATCTGGGAATTCTGCTGCGCTTTCCGGTGCGCTTCGGGTCGTACATGCTGCTCTATCTGGTCTTCGGCCTGCTTGATATTTCCACCATTCTCGGTGGCCTGGCCTGCCTCGGCATCTGGATCGGCGTGGCGGCGGCGCGGCCCGCGCTGCTGGGCTGGACCACGCTGTCGCTGGCGGTCTTCGCGGTCTTCAACATCCTGCTGGTGCGCGCCGTGTTTGCGTGGATCGACCGCTGGCTGGCGCAGCGCAAAACACGCGAGATTCTGGGTGGGTTGTTCATGGTGGGGCTGCTGAGCCTGCAGCTGATGAACCCGGCCCTCTACCAGAAGCGCCACCAGCGGCACAAGGGCCCCGAGGAGCGGGCGGAGCAGTTGCGCGAAGCTGAAACGCGTTATGAACCGCTGCTGAAGCAGGCTGACGCGGTGCAGCAATGGCTTCCCCCAGGGCTGGCGGCGCAGGCGCTGCGCCAGGGCGTGGAACGGGATTCGCTGGGCAGTCTCACTTCCCTGGACACGTTGGGGCTGTATGCGCTTCTGGTGGGCGGCCTGCTGGCGCTGCGGCTCAAGGCCGAGTACCGCGGCGAGAATCTTGGCTCGGCGCCTGCGCGCGTGAAGACGGGCTCAGGCCGCGTCCGCGCTGGCGCGGCCGCCGGCTATGAAGAGAAGGCGGCCGGCAGGAGTCTTGTCGGCTCCGGGCCCATCGCCGCGGTCATCGAGAAGGACGTGCGCTCGCTGCTGCGCACCTTGCCGCTGCTCTACGCCATCGGCGCGCCGCTGCTGCTGGTGCTGGTCTTCTCCGGGGTGTTCATCAAAAACGGCGGCCAGACGCCGGTGTTCCCGCTCAGCCTGCCCATTTGCATGGTCTACGCACAGCTGGGCTTCACGCAGATCTTCTATAACAACCTTGGTACCGAGGGAGCGGGCATTCAGTTGTACTTTCTTTCTCCCACGCCCATGCGCACAGTGTTGCTGGCAAAAAACCTGTTCCATTCGTTCCTCTTCTGCGTGGTGGCGCTGGTGGCGGGGGTGCTGGCCTGCCTGCGGCTGGGAGTTCCCGATCCAGCCGTGATTGCGGCCACCGCGGCCTGGCTCCTGTTCGCCTTGCCCTGCAACCTGGCCGCCGGCAACATCTTTTCCCTCAAGATGCCCTACCGCGTCAATCCGGGGCGGATCTCGCGCCAGCGCGGATCGCAGGCCAACGCCCTGCTCAGCCTGCTGGTGCAGCTGTGCGTGCTGGCGGTTGGCGCGGCGGCGTTTGCGGCGTGCTGGTTTCTTGACCGCATGGGTCTGGCCACGCCCATCTTTCTCGCCCTGGCCGTGGGCGCGGTCTTCGCCTGGCGCCGGGTGCTGGACAACGCCGACGGCATAGCCTACCGGCGCCGCGACGCCCTGATGGCCACCCTCATGAAAACCGAATAGCTACTGCTTGCGGCCACCTGCGGTGGGGCAGACGGCGCCCGCGCGCCATACGGTTTGCGGCTTCCCATCCTTTCGCCAGCAAAAAGGCGAAAGGCAGGAACATCCGCCACCTGCGGTGAGAAGGACGGCGCTTGCGCATCTTGAGCTGTGCAAGACAGCTCGTGCCGGCGAAACTCTGCGGCGGTGCATGTGAGAAAATTGCCCCAGTTAGTTGGGGTTGCGACATTCAGATGAGCGACGAGCCTGGTGTTCAAAAAGATTCGTTGTCCCAGGAGGCTGCACTGGAGAAGGAGCAGCTGGTTGCGGCTATTGTGGGCGGAGATCGGGAAGCGGAGCGCACGTTCGCGTTGCGCTACCTGGGCCCCGTCCGTGCCATGCTGGTGGCTCGCTCGCGCAATCCCGACCTGGCCGGCGATCTGCTTCAGGATGTGATGATTGAGGCGATCTGCGCGCTGCGCCGCGGGCAATTGCGCGAGCCCCCGAAGCTGTCGTCCTTTGTCATCGCCATCGCGCGCAACGTGCTGAACAGCCATTTTCGCGGTGAAGTTCGCCGCCCGGTCTCGCTCGCGCTGCCCGACAATCTTCCCGATCTTGCGTCGAACGCAAATGGAGTGGAGGATCAGGAACGGGAAATGCTGGCGCTCCGGGCCATCGCAAGCCTCGAACCGCTCGATCAAAGCATCCTGCAAATGACTCTAGTAGATGGGCTTAAGCCGGGCGTGATTGCCGAACGGCTGCGCCTCAACCCCGAAGTCGTGCGGCAGCGCAAACTGCGCGCCACGCGCCGCGTCATAGAATTTGTGCGCCGGCAGTCACAAACAGATTCGGCCGTCCACTTAGTTGCGGGACAAAGAAAATGATCCACTGCACCGGAAAACCGGCTCAAGACTGTCTTGGTTCTTACCTCGAGGGAACGCTGCCCGAGGATGAGGCGCTCAAGTTCGAGGAGCACTATTTCGACTGCCCCGTCTGCCTGGCGCAGGTGCAGGCTCTCCAGGCGGTGGCGCTCGGGCTTCGCAACCAACCGCGCCGGGAGTTCAAAGCGCCCATTCCATGGCCCATCGGGCTTGCAGCTCTGGGCGCCATCGCGGCCATGCTGCTGGTTTGTTTCATGTCCCTTCGGACCATGCGCGAGGGGCAGAAACCGGCCGTTGCCACGGTCCCGGCAGCCCCGCTTCAGCAGGCCAGCCCGTCCCCGAAAGCTAACCCGCCCTCCGCAGCGCCGGCAACTATCTCCCAACTGGCCGACCTCACGCTACCGGCATTTCAGGCGTCGAATCTGCGCGGCGAGAGCAGGGATTCTGCGTTCGAGGCGGGCATGAAGGCCTACGCGAGCCAGGACTGCGCGGGTGCCGTAAAGGCTCTGGCGCTGGTTCCACCAGAAGACGAAGATGCACGCGCCTCGCGCTTTTATAGCGGAGTCTGCCAGATGCATGAAGGCAACTTGGCTGGAGCGTCGCAGCAGCTGCGCGGCATCGCCAACGCCGGCGACTCACCCCAGCAGGAGGCGGCGTTCTACTACCTGGCGCAGATCGCGCTGGAGGGCAATGACGTTGCAATGGCTCGCCGCAACCTGGCCCACACCGTTCAACTGCACGGAGACTTTGAGGCGCGCGCTCGTACGCAGCTGATCGGGATGCGCGGAGCCGAAGGCCGCTAGAAGGGGATGTCGTCGTCGGAGATCTCCGCCGACTGCGCGTATTCGTCCTGGCCGCCAGCTGCCTGTGGACGCTGGTCGAAGCCGGCCGCCGAGCTTGAAGAACTGGCCGCACGCGAGTAGCCGCCCTGGCCGCCGCCGGCGCCCTCTTCACGCCCCGAGAGCAGCACCAGTTCATTGACGATGATTTCGGTTTTGTAGCGCTTCTGTCCAGACTGCTTGTCGTCCCAATTGCTGGTCCGAAGGATCCCCTCAATGTAGAGCTTTGAGCCCTTCTTTACATAATCGCGGACAATCTCCGCGGTGCGGGTAAAGGCCACCAGGTTGTGCCATTCGGTGCGGTCCTGCCAGTTGCCCTGCGCGTCCTTCTGGCGGTCGCTGGTCGCCAGTCCAAAGGTGGCCACCATGGTGCCGCCGGGGGTGGAACGAATCTCCGGATCTTTGCCTACGTTGCCCAAAAGGATGACTTTGTTGACGCTTCTTGCCATTTTCGTTTGCTCCAATAAGTGAAAAGAATAGCAGAGGATCAGGGTTTGCGCGCCAGCCGCCGGTTGCGGAACCACTTGGCCACGCCCAGCCCCAGCAGCAGGCCGCCAAAGGGAATGCACATCAGAGTCACGATCAGGGCGAACCAGCCGGTGTTGGTGTGAGCGCCGGTGGCCGTGAAGCCGCCCAGCAGCGTCACCAGCAGGATGCCGGCCAGAATGCCCGATGCCAGGATGGTCCCGCCCCACTGAAGAAGCTGGCGGGTGCCGTCGTCGGGCTGGATTGGGGTTTGCGTTGGCATGGCGATTGGGGCGTAGGAACTTGCTGAAAAACTGTGGTTTGGTTTCAGGGCACGACTTCAGTCGTGCCGTAAATGCCGCAAAATCAATGTGGGCTTTAGCCCCGGAGGAATGCTCCAGGAGGACAGTCATTACCGCTGGGCCGATTCAATCGGAGACTCCCTAAGCTCTGGCTGCGGCCAGCATGGCATAGACGATGACCCCTGTGACCGAGACGTAAAGCCAGATCGGGAAGGTCCAGCGTGCAACCTTGCGGTGGGTGGGGATGCGCCCCGTGAGCGAGAAAAAGAAAGTAACCAGAATCAGTGGCAGGGCGATTACAGAGAGCGATACGTGGCTGACCAGGATTGCCAGGTAGACAGTGCGCACCACGCTGTGGCCGGGGTAGTGGCTCTCACCGTGCAGGGCGTGATTGACAATGTAGCTGACCAGAAAGAGCGAGGAGAACAAAAACGCCGTTAGCATCGCGGCGCGGTGAGCCTGGATGCGATGTGCGCGGATGAAGGTGTAACCAACGAGAAGCGCTGCGGCGCTCAGGCCGTTCAGCAAGGCATTGAGCGCCGGCAAAAAGGTGAGTCGAACGCTGCCTGCGTCGGCGGCGGGATGAACATAGATAAGCCAAAAGAGAAAGAGCGTGGCCGCGGCGCTGACCACGAGGATGGCGGCGATCGGGACTCGGGTGCTGGATCGGGGAGCAACGGCGGTGGGCATGGTGTGCGGATTCCTTAGTGCTTTTGCGTGGCGCAGAGCATGAGCGTGGTGAACAGCAGGGGCAGGTAGAGAACGCTGACCTTGAGCAGGTCGCGCGCCAGCATGCGGCTTTCGGTTTCGTTTTTGGCGCGCAGGATGCCGGCAAAGCGGATCGTGTACGCCAGGTAGAGCGCGCCCAGCAGGACGGCCAGAACGGCGTAGAAGGTATTGGCCACGCCCAGGAACCAGGGCGCGAGGCTGACAGGAATCATGGCCACGGCGAAGAACAGCGCCTCGGCGACGGTCGACCAGCCGTCGGGCTGGACGACAGGCAGCATGCGGATGCCGGCGCGCGCATAGTCGTCGCGGTAGAGCCAGGAGATGGCCATGAAGTGAGGGAACTGCCAGACGAACAGGATGGCGAACAGCGCCACGGCCGGCCACTCGATGTGCGGTCGCGCCGCAGTCCAGCCCAGCAGCGGGCCCATGGCGCCGGGAAACGCGCCGATGAAGGTGGCCAGGGAGGTGAGCCGCTTGAGCGGCGTGTAGATGGCTACGTAACAGAATGCCGTGAGCAGCGCCAGGGACACCGTGAGCAGGTTGGTGCGCATCAGCAACCACACAGCGCCAAGCGTGAGCGCGCCCAGGCCGGCAACAACTCCCACGGCGAGTGGGAAACGGCCGCAGGCCAGCGGACGCTGCGCGGTGCGGATCATGCGCGCATCGGTCTTGCGTTCCAGAGCCTCGTTCAGCGCGCCCGCTCCGGCCGAGACCAGGCCGATGCCGAACAAGGCGTCGAGCAGGCCGGGCTGCACGCTGGAGATGCCGGACTGCATGGAGGCCAGGTAAAAGCCCCCCCAGCCGGTCACCAGCACCATCCCCACTACTTTCACCTTGAACAGCTCGCGCAGATCGTGGATGAGCGTGGCCGTGGCGCCGGGACTGGGCGAGTGCAGATGCGCCGGCCCGTGAGGATGACTTTCAGCGGGCGTTGCGGCAAGTTCTGCCTGAACTGCGGCCTGGGAGGTGGGTGTCATGGGAAGGGCTGAAGACCTCAAGAGGTTTCCGGGTTGCGGGCCGGGCGGGCGCCTCTCCTGATGATAGCAAGCGGAGAAGTTGGCAGCGGCCCGCATTGCGGTCAACCAAGACCAGCGGCCGCAAGAATCACGGCGACCACCTCTTCCGGCGTGAGTGAGTCTACGGGAATGGAGACGTGCGCGGTGCGATAGAGAGGAAGGCGGCGCGTGTAGCGGCTGGCCAGGTTGGCCTGGTCGGCGAGGATGGGCCGGGTGTGCTCGGTGCCGGCGCAGCGGGCCAGCGTGGTGGCCAGTTCGACTTCGAGGTGCACGAGCAGAGTGCCGGGGGTGGTGAGCAGCAGGTCGCGGGTTTCGGCTCGCTCAATTGCCCCGCCGCCGAGGGCAAGCACCAGAGCGTCGGTGTCATAGGCGGCCAGGCGCGCGATGGTCGCGTGCTCGCGGTCGCGGAAGGGAGCCTCTCCGTGGCGCGCGAAGAACTCGGCAATGGTCGCGCCGGCTTCGGCTTCGATCACGTCGTCCACGTCCAGAAAGCGCCAGCCGAGATGCGCGGCAACGAGCGGACCGACGGTGGTCTTGCCCGAGCCCATGAACCCGGTGAGGATGATGCGGCGCGGCCGCGTGGCGGCAGTGGCCGGCGCGCCAGTTTGAAGTGCGGAGTCAGAGTTCATGCGAGTGATTGCGTCTGCATTCCTTCTTTACCACTATAAGTGACCAGGTCAGGCCTTAATACTTCCCCTGCGGAACACGGGCCGGTGTCTCGATCGAGTAAATATCGTAGTGAACACCTTGCACGTAGGGCACGCCCTGATGAAGAAACGAACCGGTCTTCACATAACGCGGGCTCATGACTTTCTCAAAGTCGCTGCCGGTGTTCAGGATGACGGTCGGCACCTCGCCCCGTTGCAACATGCCGTCAATGCCGCCATTCTCCGAGCGAAGGCGCGTGGCATTGTGAAACTGCGGATCGATGACCAGGGCCTGGGGACGATCGCCGGTGGAGAACCAGGGCATGGAGAAAGTCTGGTCGGTGGTGAAGATCGGCTTCTTCAGCTGCGCCAGCTTATCGCTCACCGCAACCGCGTTTGCGTATTCGCCTGCCGAGGCAATCTGGACAGTTCCGAAGGTGGAACGTTCGCTTGGCGCCATGGCCAGTTGCAACGCCGGCTGCACGCATCCAATCAGGAGCAGGGAGTGGATAAGCTTTCGCGGCGCGGTAAAGACTGCGATTTGGAACAAAGTGGATGCCGCTACAAAGGACTCGAGAAAGTAGTTGGGCGCGCCGCCCGCTTTTGACATGGCAAGAAATCCGCCCATGAACGCAACGACGAAGACCGTCATGAGCAGGCGAAATGCGGGATCGGCGCGGCGTGCCGTTGAAGGAAAGAACAGCGCGATGGGAATGGCGATCCAATAGAAGTTCTCGAGCAGAAAAGGCTTTGCCTGGAACCAGGCGAAGCTCAGCGAGAATCCAACCACGAGACGGGGCGCAACCAGCACGCTGAATCGATATTCGGGCGTGCCCAGCAGCAGTGTTGCTACGGTCAGCAAGGAGAAGACGGAGGCGAGTATTGAAAGATCGCGCCAACGCCGTTGAATCAGCAGGAACAGACAAACGGCAGCGAGCGCTAGCACCACAGACTGCTTGAACGACCACGCGAGGTAGAAGAAGACGCCGGCCAGCGCGAACCCGAAACGCGCCCGGCGCAGCACCATCGCGAGAGCGACCATGACCATGGCGACAGCTGCCATATCAGGCCGGATGGTCAACGCCCAGTAGCGAACCATCGATGTCGAGAACCACAGCCCGAGCGCAAAAAGCAGAGATAAAAAATTGCTTGCGCCACGCAGGTTCAAGCGGCTCTGCACCAGCCGCCATTGAGCAAGCGCGCCCACGACGGCAAAGAGCGAGGTGAACAGACGGCCCGAGGTCTGGATTCCCGAATCCCATGCGCCGATCACGCGCAGGAACACCGCGTAGGACTCGTAAAAGAGATAGTTGTACAGCGAAATCGAAAACGGAAAAGTGAATGGCCACTCATAAACAGGTAGGTGGCGCGTCCCCTTCCAAACGGAGTAAATCATCAGAAACTCTCCGCCTTCTGTGCTGAACATGGAGCCGTATTTCCAGATGCTGAGTGCGCGGACGGAGAAGACGGCGAGGTTGACGGCAGCAAACAAGATCACCGCGGCAACCCGGAATCGGGTAAGGCGGCAATCTAACCCGCTGGGCGATTCCGTCATGTGTATTCTCCTGTTGGCAGCGTGGGCGCAAGGGAAAGAATACCATGGGTAAAGTTGCTGCCTGCGCGGGGGTTGCGGCTTCATGCGAGCGCAAACCAGCGCAATTTCTTCCATGATCCTCAGGAAAAGTGTCCCGGATCGAGATAGACAGTGGCGCTAGTGTGCGTAACGTCAGCCGAGGACCATGATCACGGCCCCGGCGGTAATGAGCAGTCCGCCGGCGACAGCAGGGGCGGTGAGTTTTTCGCCCAGCAGCAGCCAGGCCAGCAGCATGACCAGCGGAACGCTCAGCTTGTCGAGCGGGGCCACGCGCGAGGCCGGGCCGAGTTGCAGGGCGCGAAAGTAGCACAGCCACGAAAGGCCCGTGGCCAGGCCGGAGAGGGCGAGAAACAGGACGGTGCGGCGGTCGAGCGAGCGGATCTCAGTGGCGAGACCGGCGCCGGGCCGGGCCAGGGCCAGAGCGATGCCCCAGGCAAAGACCACCACTACTGTAGTGCGCAGGGCCATAGCCAGGTTCGAATCCACATGCGCCACGCCCACCTTGGCCAGCAGGGCGGTGGCGGCGGCAAAGACCGCGGAGAGCAGTGCCCATCCAATCCAGCTCATGAGGACCATGGTACTCGTGCGCGCGGGCCGGGCAGGGTTATGCCGTCGTTTAAACTGCAAGGGATGGAGACAGGCCGAGCCAGCAAAACCGCCCTTCGCGTCGCCATTCGGCGCGCCGCACACCAGTTGATGGATCACCCCCCGGTGCTGAACGATCCGATCGCCGTCAAGCTGGTCGGCGAAGGGTTTGCCCGCGACATGGAGCGCGCGCAGCACAAGGTGGCGCGCGATTTTCGCGCCTTCATGGCCGTGCGCAGCCGTTATGTCGAGGACCAGTTGGCCTTGGCCGTGGCGCAGGGCGTACGGCAATATGTCGTCTTGGGCGCGGGGCTCGACACGTTTGCCTGGCGCAATCCCTTCGCCGAACTGCGGGTCTTCGAGGTAGACTTTCCCGCAACCCAGGAGTGGAAGCGCGGCGTGCTGGCCGAAGCCGGCTTGGTCCATCCACCTGGGCTCACGTTTGTCCCGCTGGACTTTGAACACAAGGCGCTGGCCGCAGGTCTGGATGAAGCGGGCTTCGATGCCGGCCGGCCGGCGTTCTTCGGCTGGCTGGGTGTGGTTCCGTACCTGACGCGGGAAGCGTTTCGTGCAACGCTGGGCGATATTGCCGGCATGCCCGCCGGCAGCGGCGTGGGCTTCGACTACGGGCTCTCGCCGGAGGCGCTGGGGCCGCTGCGCCGGCTGGCTCTCAAGGCGCTCTCCGAGCGCGTGGCCTCGGCGGGCGAGCCGTTCAAGCTGCTCTTTACGCCCGAGGAACTGGAACATGAGTTGCGCCAGGCCGGCTTCATGCACATCGAGCAACGGGACGGCGCGCAGCTGAACGCGCTCTACTTCCAGGGGCGCAGCGACGAGTTGAAGCTTCCCGACCCCGGGCTGGGGATGCTGGTGACCGCCTGGGTTTGAACCTGTACGGCTCGCTGCCAGGGCATCTCGGATACCGGGAAAACTCCGATCCATGAGGTATTTTCCCCAATCTTTATGGAAACCTGATGCGATGCGTGTAAGCGCAAGCTTGCACATTACCTGCGTACCAATCCTGATGAGATTTCTTAAAGAAATTGGTTCTGCCCGGCTGATGCTGTGGTATGTTACAGAAATGTTGCTGTGTGTGCCTGGGGTCTGGAGCTTGACCCGGGAAGATACACAAAACAGGGCACTAAACCTCATTTCTCACGCTCAAGTGCCGGCTCACGCCTGGCAAGGAATTCACGGGCCCCGCGCGTTTGACGGGAATCGGAAGCTCACCCAAGTGAGGATGGCGAAGCCTCGCGCATATTCCCCTGGAGTGTTTCCCTGCAAGCAAGTGCCTGCATCCTTCCACGCCGTTCTGAACTGGAAGGTGGCGCTGGGGCTCCGTGCGCAGGCGATTAGAGCGGTTCTCCAATTGCTCTACAGCGCAAGCAGGCTGATAAGTGGCCTTTTCCTCAAGAGGAGGTCACCTTGCAAACAACGAAACGGGGCACGTGAATTGGAGAAATGCTTTAGGTTTCCCCGCCCCAACGCGGCCCGCCTCGATTCCCACAACCTTCATTTCCAGCTCCTCTGTAGCCAGACGCTTTGAAAGCGCGCTTACCCGCGGCCCGAGGGCAGTTCTCGCCCAACCTGGGAGTGTTAACAGGCCCTAAGACGCATTCGTACACAGGACAGCTGCGCCTGCTAACCCTGAGCAAAGAAAGTCCCGGAGTTCCAGAGTCCTCATTTATGTCAAAACCGTCAATTCAAAGCCAAGCCATCCAGCCCGGAAACGGGCACGAAGCGGGAACGCACAGCCCCAAAGGACGCGGCGCGGGCGAGCGCATCCTCGCAACGGCCACTGAGCTGTTTGCCCGCTTCGGCTACAACGGCGTAAGCACCCGCGATGTTGCCTCTGCGGCCCAGGTCAATGAGGTCACGGTTTATCGTCATTATCCGCGCAAGCACGACCTCTACCTTGCGGTGCTAGAGGCGGAGTTGCAGCAGTTGCGCTTCCGCGGCGATCTACTGGCCAGGATTGCCGAGGCCTCCGATGGACGGACGGCGCTGGTGCGCGCCTTTGAGCTGCTGACCAAGACCCTGATGCACAAGCCGGAGATTCTGCGGTTGCTGCAATACAGCGCGCTGGAGCTGAATGAGAACTTCGACCCGCTGCTGCGCAGGCACCTTGGCGAGCTGGTCGAAGTGGTTGCCCGGTACCTGGAGCCGTGGATCAAGAACGGCGAATTGCGCTGCACGAATGCCAAGACGGTTGTCCTCATGCTGGTTGGAATCGTCCTCAGCCACAACTCGCTGCAGCGGGTCTTCCTGGGCAAGGAACTGGGCCCGGAGCGGATGTTCGAAGCCTACGCCGGCTTTGCCTTCATCGACCACGGGGAACAGGCCAGGACGGCGATTTCCGGCCAGCCCATGGCCGACCCCTTGCAAGAGGCGAGTGCCGATTGATTGCTCTGAATCCCGTACCGCTGCTCCGTCAGATTTGGGAAAACCATGCCAGGTGACAAGCCGAACCATCCGATCCGGGAGATAGCACCGGAGGAACTCATTGAAAGACGGCAGACCTGTGTCGACCGCGAGTGCATTGGCGAGCGCATCCAAGGCAAGGTGGTCATGGTGACCGGCGCAGCAGGCTCCATCGGATCGGAACTCTGCCGGCAGATTGCTGGTTTTCGCCCCCACGCCCTGGTCGGCTTCGATCAGGCGGAGACACCACTTTTTCATCTGGAAAGAATGCTCGCTCAGAGTTTTCCCGGCTTGGCGTTTGAACCTGTGATCGGCAACATTGCGCAGGCCGCCGATGTGAACGGAGCGATCAAGCAGTTTCGTCCGGCTGTTGTTTTTCATGCCGCCGCCTACAAACACGTTCCCATGATGGAGAGGAACGTGTTTGCAGCCGTGGAAAACAACATCTTTGGCACGTGGCAAATTGCCCTTGCCGCATCCGCACAGGGGGTGGAATACTTTGTACTGATCTCCACCGATAAGGTGGTTCGTCCCGCGAGCGTGATGGGCGCCACCAAGCGCATCGCCGAACTGTCGATCCGGGCGCTCCAGAAGAGGAACGGCACAAAATTCGTTACGGTGCGGCTTGGCAATGTAGTCGGGAGCAGCGGAAGTGTCGTCTGCCTATTCAAGGAGCAGATCGCGGCTGGTGGCCCGCTAACCGTCACCCACCCCGAAATGCGACGCTACTTCATGACGTCCTGCGAGGCAGGACAGCTTGCGATGCAGGCCCTTGCTCTGGGCAAAGGCGGTGAAATTTTCGTTCCAAGCATGGGTCAGCCGGTAAAAATTGTGGATCTAGCCAGGAATCTGATCCATCTCTCCGGTCTTCAGCGCGAACAAGATATCAAGATCGAATTTTCGGGAGTACGTCCGGGAGAAAAGTTAATTGAAGAGCTGAATCTGCAGGCTGAGCATCTGGCTCCAACCGGGCATCCCAGGATGAGAAGCGTTGATCCGCCTGCGCACTTGGGAAAAGCGCGCATCAACGCTTTTATGCGCGACCTTCGGCAGGTGAGTAAGAGTCGCGATGCAGCCCGTCTGATCCTGTTATTGAAGCGCTTGATTCCTGATTACTGCCCTGCCTTCGAACCCCAGCAAGCACTTCCACGATCAAGCCAAAGCATGAGCTTCGATGCAGTCCAACAAGCAGCAACCCAACCTGGCCTGTCGGTTCCCATTCCCCAGACGACTGTCTCAAACCTGTCCTGACATGCACTCGTCACAGGCGGCCAGTCAGCAAGGCCATCCCGGGAGAAATGCCATGAGTACAAACACGGACAAGCCGTACTTCGCAGAATTTGAGAACCTGCAGACTTCCGCCAGCAGCGCGCACGCAGACCGGCTCTTGTTTCAAATCCGGTTTGAGCACCTGGCTACTGCCGCGGAGGTCATGGGCGACTTTGTTGCCGCTGCCCTCGGACTGATGGGCGCGTACCGGCTCTACCACATATTCGACCTGGGAAAGTACGTTATCTACCCACATCCAGTTGTATACGAAGCGGTGCTCGTGTTCGCCCTCCTGTTTGTTGTCCTGCTGGACCGCGAAGGAGTCTATCGCAAGGGTTCGGGGATGCTCCGCGTCAGTGAGACGGAGCGTACCTTGCGCGTCTCGGTGCAGGCCTTTCTTATCCTTCTTCCCGTGGCCATTTTCTCGGCTCACCTGATCTCCCGCTGGGTACTGTTCCTGGGCGTTCTGATGGTGCCGATTGCCGTTGTCTGTGAAAAGCAGTTGCTCTTCTCCATTGTGCGACGGCTTCATACACGCGGACGCGGTGTGCGCAAGGCGGTTATCTACGGGGCCGGTTTTACCGGCAAGCGCGTGCTCTCCGTGTTGCTGCGCTCGCGAAAGCTGGGAATCAATCCGTTGGTCTTTGTGGATGACGATGAGAAGCAGGTGGGGAAATCCATCTACGCTCTTAGTTATCATCGCGAGCAATGCGCTGAAGTGATTCATGGTCCAGTCACGGCTGAGCTGATCAAGAACTGCGACGCGGATATGATCGTGGTAGCAATTCCCTCACTCACGCAGGACAAGCTTTATGCCATTGCCGCGGAGGCGAAGAAGGCGGGAGTTATGCTGGCGTTTGTCCCCAGCCAGACTATTTATGAAGATGCCTGGGTGAACTACGTCGACATAGACGGCATCATGCTTGCTACAGTAAGTCCGCCGGAGACCATGTATCTCTACGAGTTGGCGAAACGCGCGCTCGACCTTCTGGTGAGCGTGGCAGCCTTGGTATTTCTGTCTCCACTTTTCGCCTTGCTGGCGCTGGCGGTTCGTCTGGACTCCGAGGGTACTGTCATTTTCAAGCAGCAGCGCGTTGGCAAGAACGGCCGGCTCTTCGAAATCTACAAGTTTCGCACCATGCGGACAGATGCTCCCACTTATCAATTCTCACCAACTACCGTGGGTGACTCGAGAATTACTCGAGTGGGACGAATTCTCAGAAAGATCAGTCTCGACGAGTTACCGCAGATTCTGAATGTCATCAGGGGCGATATGTCCCTCGTAGGCCCCAGGCCGGAGATGCCGTTCATTGTCAAGATGTATGGGCCGCGCGAGCGGCTTCGTCTATCCGTATTGCCCGGAATTACTGGATTATGGCAGCTAAGTGCAGACCGCGCCTTTCTCATTCATGAGAATCCGCAATACGACCTCTATTACATTCGCAACCGGGGATTCTTCATGGACCTCGCGATCCTGCTGCACACGCTGGCTTTCGCGATCAAGGGCGTCTAACAGGCTTCGCGCCGCTGGCGGGTTTTGCCTGTAACTGAAATCTGCCGTTCTGACTGCGCTGGCGATGTAGTGACTGCCCTTATTCGGAACTCCATTTGCGCCGCCGCCTATCTCGCCGAAATTGCTGCGTAGTAATCGGACGGCTGCGCGATTCTGCGGTACTAGTCAGGCCAGAGGCAACCGCCGGATTACTTCCATGCGAGCGATCTTTCAATCTCCTCACGGAGAGTTAGCACGAGCGCTTTCGCGAGTTTCAACTTGCGACTGAAGGTGAGTCAATCGCCGTTCTTGGATCGGCCATCATGTGATACCTTAGAATTCAGGCGCACATAACGAGAATATTGCGTACTTGATTCTTTTCTTCCCAACAGGTAGATGCCTAGTTTCCAGACAGGAGTCAGCACAGCCGCAATGCCCACGACTAAGTCAAACATGCCCTCTTCATTGGAGCCAGATCAGCCCTCATTCGACGATGGTCTCGAAAGTCAAGACCTGTCTCTTCGCCAGGCAATTAGGGTTCTTCGCGCGCGCTATCGTTTCATCCTCCTCGTGGCTGCGGCAGTTGTGCTGTTGGTCGTTCTGGGTTCCACTATCTTGCCTGTCCGCTACGAGGCCACTTCGACGATCGAGCTCAAGCAGGATCAAGGAGAAATGGGCGGTCAGCTTGGCGAAGTTGCAAGCTCGTTGACGGGGAGCGATGACCTCAAGGTGGATTTGAAGACGGCTAAGTCTGTGTTTCAAGACCCGGCGCTCGGCGTAGAGCTGCTCGAGCGCATGCGTTCCGGTGAGTTGAAGGCCCCGCCCGACTCATCGTTTCTGAGTAGCAAGACGCCAGGGAATTCACAGGATTCTGCGCTTCGCGATAACCCGGCGGCAAGGGAGAACCTGCTGGCTCGGTTCGAGACCCACCTCAACGTAGACGAAATTTCCGGCACTCGTCTCCTTGAGGTGACGTTCAAGGATAAAAATCCGAAATTCGCAGCGGATGTCGCCAATGCAGTCGTCGAGCAATACATCAAGGACACATTGAAGCGCAGAAATGCTTCGACAGTCGAATCGACCGATTGGATGGCCGGCCAGCTTGAGGCGCTGCGAAAGCAGGTCGAAGCCGCCCAGACAAATCTGGTGGAATTTCAAAAACGAAGCGGATTCATTGTCGTTCCGTCGGCGGGAGGCGCGGGCGGCGGGAGCGGGGGCGGCTCTGGTGGCGGGGCACAGCTTCACAGCACCCTTCTCGATCGCCTGCTTGCTCTCAACCTTGCTCTTGTGCAGGCTCAGGGAGCGAGAATTACCGATGAGGCTACGTATCGGGTATTGAAGACCGGCGATCAGGCGGCGATCGACGCTTTTGCATACAGCGCCCTATCGAGCGGCGCGAGTTCAAGCGCCGCTTCCGGCGGCAGCAGCGCCGGGACGCCGAGTGCCGGCGGCACAGGATCTGGTCAACCGGGGAATGCGCTGTCTGGCCTGGTGGCACTGCATCAGCAGCAGATTGCCCTCAAGCAGCAACTTGCCGCGGCGTATCAAACATACGGAGCCAAGAACCCGCATGTCATCGATCTGCACAACCAGATCGACGAACTGGATACGGAGATCAAAGATGAGACAGCCCGGGCGGTTTCATCTGCGCAGACATCGTTGCAAATCGCTGAGGCTACAGAAGTCGACGCGCGCAAAGAGGTTCAGAAACTGGAGCACGAAGCGGGCGAAATCAACGACTCTGGAGTGCGTCTTGCAATTCTGCAGCAGGAAGCAGATTCCTCCCGTGCGCTCTACGAAGACCTGTACACGAAGCTGGAAGAATCCAAGCTGGCGGAAGAGACTCAGTCCTCGAACGTTCTGGTGATCAGCGAAGCATTTCGCCCGGCTACGCCGACATTTCCCAAGTGGGGAGTGAATATCGGAGCCAGCATCTTGATTGGCTTGGTTCTCGGCGCAATGCTGGCCTTTCTCAGAGAGAGCCTTGACGAGACGATCTCGACGAGTCTTGAGATCGAGAATCTTACGCATGCTCCGGTGATCGGCATTATTCCAAAATTTGAACCGTCAATCACTTCGAAAAATATCAAGCCTGAGTCGGAAACCGATGAATCGACTGTGCAGCAAGGCAGCGTGATGGGCCAGAAAAACTCCGAGGCCGGAGAGGCGTATCGCGAACTGCGCACTACGATTCAGCTTTCACAGGCTGGTTCCCCCCCGCGCAGATTGCTGGTGACAAGTCCGTTGCCGGGGGATGGCAAGAGCACCACTTGCTACAATCTCGCGGCCGGGTTCGCACTGCTCAACAAACGCGTATTGCTGCTGGACGCGGATATGCGCAAGCCGTCCCTGCACAAGCGAACTGGAATCCGCCCCACCAAGGGCCTGAGCAGCATGCTAACTTCCTCCATTGATCTGGACAGCCTGGTGCTGCCGGTGCCAGGAGTTGAGAATCTCTTCTTTATCGGCGCGGGGCCGCTCCCGCCAAACCCTGCCGAGTTGCTAACCGCGCCGCCGTTCGCCAAGTTGATCGACGCAGCTTCACAGCAGTACGACATGGTGATCATCGATAGTCCGCCGGCTCTGATGGTTTCAGACTCAAGCATCATCTCGGGGTCGGTGGATGGCGTAGTGATTGTGGCCTGCGCAGGACGGTCCACGCGCACGGCGTTGCTGCGAACGCTTCGCAATTTACGCCGGCACCAGGCCAAGATACTGGGCGTGGTTCTCAACATGGTGAACACCAAGTCGTCTGAGTACTACTATGCGTATGGGTATTACGGTGGCAAGTATTACGGGGAGGAGTCGAATGAACAAAAGAAGTCTTAAGCGAAATTCAGGTCTTTCTGGGCAAGTGCAAGAGATCCTCTTCTGCCTCCTCCTGGCGTTAGGCGCTCCGGCACTTCTGCACTCGCAACAGGCGGCCGGCGGTGCCGGGCAATCATCGGCGCAGCAGGGGCAGCGCGGGGGGGCGGGCGCCCACTCTGGATCCAGTTCCGTTGAAGCGATTGCCCCGGAGGGCATTGCAAACCTCAAGCTCACACCTGGAAGCATGGTCAACGTTCAGGTCTTCGAAGAGCCGGACATCAACGGCAGCTACCGCCTGGACGCCTCGGGCAATATCACAATGCCGCTGGGCGGGAAGATCTCGCTAGCATCGCTCACGTTGCCTGAGGCCGAGGCTGCCATTGGCGCCAAACTCATTGCCGAGGAAGTACTGAAGTCAGCACACGTGGTTGTGAATATCGACGAGTACAACGCGGAAAATGTAGTCGTCCTCGGTGAAGTTGCTAATCCTGGAAGGTTTCCGATACTGACCACGCGCAAGCTAAGAGAGATTATTGCGATGGCCGGAGGTCTAACTTCGCTTGCCGGAAATGAGCTTATCTTGCACAGGGCCAATCAACCGAGTGACGTAACGGAAACAATTCGTGTCAAAGGCGGCTTGAGCGATCAAGGTGCCATGAATGTCGACATCGATCCAGGCGATAGCTTGACGATCAAGAAGGCCGGGATTGTTTATGTTATGGGCGCCGTCAATCGGCCTGGCGGATATGTGATGCAGGAGAGCGGGGACCTGAATGTAGCGCAGGCCGTTGCGCTAGCTTATGGAACCACTCCACAAGCATCCACGAACAAGACTCGGGTTCTCCGCAAAGGGCCAGACGGAACCTTGCTGGAGATATCGACACTCTATGACAAAGTTACCAAGGGCGAAGTAGTTCCACTTGCACTCCATCCGGAAGACATTGTTTATGTGCCGATAAGCGGAGTCAAGGCAACCTTCAGCCTGGTTCAATCCGAGTTGAGCGCCGCGGCCACAGCCACGATCTACGCTTATCGTTGATCCTGTATCGGGGTAGAGCGGCGACGATTCAGTGCACACCAGACCTGGCTTCCGCTTCACGCCAGAATTTCGGAAAGGGCCCTTGTCGGTAATGGCGGGTTATTGGGTCTTGAATCGGAGTGCGATGGTTGCGCACTCCCATGCTTTGAGTACCCTTTGACCACACCGCGCAAGATGCATTCTTAGCCAGCCGACGAATGGCCAGATATCACTCGCAGGCGAGCAAGCTACCCTGTCGGCACTCAAGACCTATCTCGATTCATCGCCGTCCTCTACTGGAAAATGGCGCTGCAACAGCGGAGAGCTACAATTCGGATCCTTCTGAATGGACTAGGACGGGACACGAGCCCCACGGGAATATGCCGCGTTGCAGCCAATCATGCAAGCGCTTTGGTGCAAAGTGGCTTAGTAGAACACCTTGTTCTTGCGGTGGGCTCATGGCAGAGGGATATGTATCAAGCTCTGCTTGGGCCAAGTTCTAACAAGATTGATTTTGCCATAGCGGACATAAAGAACAGTTCCCTCTCACGCAACCGCTGGTTCGCAACCGAGGTCCCGCGGCTCTCAAGGAAAGTTTCCTCAACTATAGTTCACTGTTCATTTCCAGTCCCTGTCATAAGGAGTTTGTTTCCCTGTCCAGTTGTCGTCACCCTGCACGATATTTACCCGTACGATCTGCCGGGCAACTTTGGATTCCCAAACTACTTCTTCAATCGTATGGTCCTCCGGCAGTGCCTCAACAGCGTTGACGGAATCGCTTGTGTCTCCAACTCAACAAAGCAGCGGCTGCAGAAGATCTTCCCAAAGGCAGCCAGCCGCGCTGCGGTCGAAGTGACAGGCAACTATGTCAAGATTTCAAAGGACGGTGTTTCCTCTTCAGAGATATCTGAAAGGATTGGTAACGCTTCATTCCTGCTTTCCGTGGCGCAGCATCGAAAGAACAAGAATCTCGATATTCTCATTCGCGGCTACGCGCGATTGTTGCAGTCAGGAAGAGTCAAATCTCAGCTCGTGATTGTAGGGGCGGAAGGGCCGGAGACCAGGCTCCTGACCGAGCTGGCGCAGTCGCTGAATGTTTATGAGCAAATATCGTTTCTGCATTCAATTAACGATGCGGAGTTGAGCTGGCTCTATCAGCATTGCGCGCTGTTCGTCGCCAGTTCAAGCATCGAGGGCTATTGCCTTCCGGTTGCTGAGGCTCTGTTGAATCACGCCAAAGTCCTGTGTTCCGATATTCCGATCCTGAGAGATATTGCAGCAGGCCAAGCCGGCTTTTTCTCACTGCAAGGAGATGCCGTGGAAAATCTCGTGACCGCAATGGCCGCAGCCCTTAGCGGGCCCGCAAGCGCGATAAGTCTTGATGGTCGATTTTCAGCTGAGACAGTTCTCGCCGCGTACATCAAGCTCTACGCTCGCCTCTGCTGACTGCTTCATCCGGAGTCGCGAATTGAAAGGCAAGTACCGGCGTTGCGCGGGGCATTCGACGGGTCGGCCGGGCGACTCTGAGCCGAGTGGAAACATTGCCAGGATGCCATGACCGAGCTCTTGAGGATTGACATGGAAGAAACATCGAAGCCGATCGACAGTTCAGTGCGGGTGGCGCGGGCGCGAAGCGTCTACCGTGGCGCAATCGTCGCTGTTGTTGGCCCGGATGGAACGGGTAAGTCAACTACCATTGATGAGTTACAACGGCTACTCACTTCGAACGGAAGCATCGTGAGCAGTAACATTCGGCATTGGCGGCCGGCTGTGTTCCCTCCCTTGGGCCGCCTGACTCCGAAAGGGGGCGCTGCCTCGCAATTCGGCGGCCCTCCTCGCCGCAGCCCTGGCCGGTTTCAGTTCCTGAGAGTCGCGTACTATGGTCTTGATTTCATTGTTGGGCACATCGTTCAGGACAACCCAGAAAAGAGACAGGGTGGAGTCATTCTCTACGATCGATGCGCGCTTGATATGCGCGTCGATCCTGTGCGATTTGGACTGAAATCAACGCGGGGTACGGGGCTCCTCTGGAGGGTTGTTCGCAAACCAGACGCGATTGTCCTGCTCTATGACTCGCCGGCCAGGATACTGGCAAGAAAAGCTGAACTTAGCGGCGAAGAGTTAGAGAGACAGTTTGCAGTCTGGTGCAAACTTCTGGCAGAGGAGCAGGTAGGCGCCGTTGTTCGCATAAATTCCAAGCCTGCTGAGATAGCGCACCGTATCGCCAGTTATCTTGAAGGAAATTCCTTTGAGGATGCGAATAACTCTGCGGTACCCATTGCGCGACGCCAGATGCTCGACGTGGTGCGTCATATGCTGGCTGGCGATCCGATTGGAGTCGCTTCCAACAGCGCTGCGGCGACCAACTCAAACCCACAGGTGTCCCAGTATGCCGTTATCCCAAGCTTGTCTTCACCCCGCTTTCTCGTCCCGCTTGGGTCTCGAAGGAGCGGGGCGAGTTCCCTCACTGCCTACAGCGCGCACAAGCCCTTGGCAAGAGCGTTCAAATTGGCTCTTCAGAAGGGCCTGGGGGTTGGCTTGGCGCAACCCCTCTTGCGCCAGCGAATCCTAATTCGCGATTCCGGGACAGATGCCGAGGCGGTCAACCGACGCACGTCTCTGCGGAATTACCTTGCGCAAGCACTTGGCAAGATCGAGGTCTTTCTGGGTGTGTCCTTAGGGACACCGAGTCCTCATCAAAAGCCGCTCTTTCAGGTGATGGACCGGGGAGGTCGCGCACTTGGCTACGCCAAGATTGGCTGGAACGAAGAAACGATTCGAATTGTGCAGAACGAAGCTCAAGCCCTTCTAGGGCTGGCTGATAGGGAGTTCACAAACGCGAGCATGCCACGTGCGCTGCTTGCCGAGTATTGGAATGGTTACTATATTCTGCTGCAGTCAGGCCCGCCGAGCGAGAAATGGTCGCCCTCGCGCGACATCACAGCGAGCCATGTGCAGTTTCTCAAGGAACTGAACCAGATCAACCATGCGAAGGAGCATTTGCAGGAAAGCCAATGGTGGCAGAAACTTCAGAAGCGGGCTAAGGCATTGGACGCAATGGGCGCTGCCTATGATGCCGACCTGGTGAGATGGGCACTGGACGAATGCGCGATGCGCTTTGGAGAGACGGACGTATTCTTCGGAATGAAGCACGGTGATTTCACCCCCTGGAATCTCCTCGAAAAGGACGGAGAATTGTTTGTTCTTGATTGGGAGTACGCAGACAGCCATGCACCATTCGGATCCGATATTCTTCATTTCGCTATCCAGCGAGCTGCATTAGTGATCGAATCCCGGCCTAAGAACACCGAAAGAGATCTTCTAGGTAACACTGCATTCAATCGGAGATTGCGCGGTTGCTTTGCGGACTCGGGGATTGAAGTAAGTCTCATCGACAGTTATCTAGCTCTCTATGCGGCGGATGCACTGAGCTGGCATCTGTGGCGCGATCAGGGCCGGAAGGATCGGAAGTCGGTTCAAACTCGAGACGCATGGAGATATATTCTCGTAAACTACATCCATCGCCACACTCTCACTGGCACTTCAATGAGAGAAGGAACGGTTGCGGATTAGCAGGATGAAGCCTTCTCCCGGACGTTACACGCCACGTACATGATGATGAAATCCCCAAGGACCAAAGCAAATGGATATCGTTCACTTTACTAGCGGGCGGATCAATCCGGCCGCGGCAAAGGTTGGACTGGTGAACGTGATTTACTGGCTTGCGCTTGAACAGGCACAGGCCGGACATAACGTTACGGTTGTTGTCTCGCCGGAGAAGCGCGACTACGAAAACGCTGCGACCGCGGCCTTCAAGATTCTCGAATACGCCCCACCCTCGCGCGGAGGGTTCGCTCTCGATCGGCAATTGCTTCGGGATATTGATAGCGGCGCATTGAAGATCGATATCGCGCATTTACATGGAGTATGGTCGCCGACTGTTGTGGCCGTTGGGGCCGCGCTGCGGAAGAGGCGAATTCCCTACGTAGTAAGTTCGCACGGCAGTTTTTCTCCGGGAATCCGGCAGAGGCAAGTTCTGCGCAAATGGAGCTTCAGAGTGTTGTTCGGGCTACCGTTGGTGAATAAGTCTCTCTTCGTGCATATACACTCCCAGGATGAGGCGAAAGATGCGCTGGAGTTTGGAGTTGCTGCTCCGATATTTGTCGCGGAGCAGGGCTTTAGCAGAGATGCGATTCCCCCTGAGTTAGTGCCAGACTGGCTATCCCAGAAGTTTCCTCAGCACCGGACTTCATTCAAGCTGCTCTTTCTTGGCAGGCTCGATCCATGGCATAAGGGGATCGATCATCTTCTCGAGGCCGTCGCGCTGGCACGTGGAAGTGTGCAAGACATCGCTCTATTCCTCGTTGGTCCCAAAAAGAGGAGATATAGCTCCGAGATTCCGAAGCTTATAACAAGACTGGGACTTGCGGAAAATGTGGTGCTCGTTGGTCCACTCTACGATCCTCGGGAGAAATATTCTGCCTTGGCGAGTGCGGACCTGTTCGTACTGACATCCCGATTCGAGGGTTTTCCGTTGACGGTGCTCGAAGCTATGGCATGCGGAGTCCCAGTGTTAGTCACCAGAGGCACCAATGCAGGCAGCATGCTTGCCGATGACCTGGCGGGAATTGTCTGCGAAGGCCGCCCGCAAGAGATAGCCAACGCAATCGTTAAGGCCGCGTCCGCCCCGGATAGCCTTAGCTCCATGGCGGTCTGCGGCCTGGAACTGGTAAAGAGCAGGACATGGGAAAGAACGTCAGCGTTGTTGGTGGGCGAATACGCGCGAAAACTGAAAGGGATCGTCGAATGAAAAGGATAGATGATCCGGAAAAGCTTAGGGTAGTAACGGGAGAGGCCCTGGCCGAGGCGCTGAATCAGGCTGGAATTCATTATGTGCTTATTAATGGACTCTATGGCTATCCTACCGGGATAGGACGCGATTTGGATATCCTGGTCAGACCAGAGGATGTTCCGGGTATCATCGCTAAGTGCGAAGAGATTGGTGAGCTCTTCGGGTGGGATCGTCTCTTGGTACGTTGGAGTCCTTACGGAACCTGGCAGTTGTATTTGATTCGCAAAGACACTGACCGGCTATCCTGGCTCGAAATCGATCCTATGCTCAAGGACACGATGGTATTGGGGGCGGCCTATCTGCTTGAGGAGTGGGGTAAAACGCGCAACTTTGGAGTTGATTACTACCGAGGGCCTTTCCCAGTCAGCAAGCTTGGACACTATGTCAAATCCCAGTTAAGGCCCATCTTGTACGGGGACCTTGCCAGGTTCAAACAAAAGTACGCTTTGGAAGCTGTTACGGATCCGGATATCGTTGGATATCTGCAAGGCTTGTTGGGCAGTTCGATGGCTGATAGATTCTGCAAAGCCACCCATGCCGGTGTGGATGGCGTCACTGGGTTAGGGAAGAGACTGAAATGGGCCATTAATTCACGATTCATGTTACAACATCCTTTGCGCGCAATTCGAAATGTGATCTGGAGCCGGCTTGTACGGCCCATCAAACTCTATTGGCTTAGCGCAGGTTTGGTATTGCAAATTGTTGGTCCGGACATTGTCAACAAAGATGAAGTCTTGGAAGAAGCTCGCAAATATCTGAATGGCTGTTTCGAGGTGCGAATAAGAGAAAGGTGGATGGACCCAGTAGAGAGGGAAGATGCCAGGCGGGGAGAGCGTACAAGCCCGCTGAAGCACTGGCTGCGCATCATAATTGAGTGCGCTTCCTTTACCCGAAGGTACTACTTCGCGGATCGATTCCTGCCAAAGTCCGTGATCCAGTTTGTTCTTTATAATGGCGGTATCGCCAATGTCGCATTGGACCCAGCGAGATTCGGATTCCGATCCGCTGCTGGTGTGCGGTCGATGCAAGTCTTCATGCCTCGTCCCATCGAGGTTGTCCTGCTTCCGGAGTCGTACGAGCAGATGGTTACGCCCGGCGACCGGCAGGGTATTGCGTCGGTTACAGAGCAACTGGATAGATGGCGGAGCTGGGCTTATAATGGCAAAGCGCGGAATGTAGCGATGGCTGGAAATTCGTCATGTGAAAGCGGCCGAAACCTGGCACTCTCCATCCTGCAAGAAATGGAAACGCGCTTTGGAGTCTCCCAGTGCAAGAAGCTGATGCGCGTGAAGGCTGAATACCCACTCGAGGGGAAAGCCCTTCCGTAGAAGCAAATGCTAGCCAGGTTTCGCGTGGATAAGTCTATTCATGTAAATTGATTTTCGCCCTAAAAAAGTGTGGAGGTTAGTCGGATCTCATGGCAATAACGCGGCAATCGTTAGAAGAGCTTTGGCTCAAGGGGTTGTTAGTAGTCTTGTTCGGCTACGCCTTGCTCGGAAAGGAATTTGCTTATCTATTTCCGGGTGAAATGCTGCTCCTGGTAGGGTGCGTCATGTTCATCAGATCACAGAGATTTGGATTGATTGCCAGCGATCCAACACTGCTGCTATGGGGGCTATTTGCTTTCTGGGGATTATGCAGGACGATTCCGTTTCTAGGTAAGTGGGGTTTTTTTGCGATTCGAGATGCCGCACTATGGGGGTACGGGCTTGCAGCGTTATTGGTTGTAGCGTTCGTGAATAACAGCAGCCAGATTTCGCGTGCACTGAATGCTTATCGCAAATTTATGGTTTGGCTCATCCCCGCGATCCTTGTTCTGTTGATATTGGCGTTCGGTGCCGAGTTTCGGCCACCGGCGCCGCCTTGGGCGCCCGAGTCGACATTCCCGCTGATCAAGAGCGCAGAAGCATCCATACACCTGGCTGGAGCGGCGCTGTTTGTCTTTTTGTTTTCCGATCGGCGAAGCGCTTCGGAGAAGCAAGGCCTTGGGTTTCACCGAATTCTTGGGTTTGTGGTATGGGTGCCGAGCGTGTTTATCGTCTTGCTCGCCACACGGGCCGGTTTCATTGCCATCATGGTGCCAATTATCCTGCTCTCTTTGTTAAAGTTTCAACGAATCGGGTGGAAGACCGTTGCATTGGGGATGGCTGTGCTCATTTTGGCTTTCGGAATTGTGGAAACGAATCCGATCACCTTCTCAATTCGGGGGCGCCAGTTCTCTGGAGATGAGATGGTCGCGGACGTCGCAAGCATTGTTAGTAACTCTCAGCACACGGAACTCGAAGGTACGAAAGAGTGGAGACTGGGTTGGTGGGAGAACATCGTCCAATACACGGTTTTCGGTCCCTACTTTTGGACGGGGAAGGGCTTTGGAGTGAACCTGGCCGTGGAGGATGGGCCACCTGGGATGACCTCAGAGGAAACTGCGCTCCGCAGTCCGCACAATGGAAGTATGACGGTGCTGGCTAGGATGGGCGTTCCTGGGGAGATCCTGTGGTTAGCACTTAATTTGAGTTTCGTATTGCGCATGCTTGCTGCATTCCGCAGAGCCAGTAGTGCAGGGTTGCGCTTCTGGACTTCCGTGAACCTTTGGATATTATGCTTTTGGCTTGCCGCCGTGATCAATCTAAGTTTCGATGTCTATGTGGAAGGCCCGGTGGGAGGGATGTGGTTCTGGGCCACGATGGGATTCGGAGTGGCTGCGCTGCGGGTTCAGGCTTTCGAGGCAAGAAAGGCGCGCGCCGAAGCAAGACTCCAGATGGCATTCTAGCTTAGCGCCAGGTCCAGATCCGGCAACAGAGAGCCTATGGAGGAGAAGCCAGTTCGGAAGCCACGATTTTCCAATCTGTTTGCGCGCTTCTCACGCGGCCGCGGTCCCATTGCACTCGCGGACCAAATGATGGTGAGTGCAGCAAATTTCGCCGGCGGGATTGTCCTGGTGCGCGGTCTGGGCCTTCAGGAATTTGGCAAGTACAGCATCGCCTACTCACTCCTTCTCTTTGCGAATGCCTTGCAGATGAGCTTCGTGGCTTCGCCTATGCTGAACATAGGTCCGTTGCTGCAGAAGGAAGAGAAAGCGCATTTTGTAAATGGAATGCTTACGTTGCAGATACTGGCGAGCGCTCTGCTGTTTGGCGTCTTTGCGCTCGTGGGGCTTGTGGCGCGCCTGTTTACGTCGTTCTATTCAGTGCCCTGTATCCTCCTTTTCGCCTGCTGTATAGGGACGTATCAGCTTCAGGACTGGCTCAGACGCTATTACTTTCTAGCTAACAAGGGAAAGCATGCGCTGGCCACAGACTTCATCAGTTACTGCGTACAGTTTCTTCTGCTCCTTCTGCTGTGGCGCACGGGGCGATTGAATCTGCTTCTCACCTTCCTGGTGATGTGCGTGACTTCCATTGCCGCCGTTGTGATGGGACCGATCACAGATCGGCTCAGGCCATCCTGGGGAACCCTAGGTGCTACATGGAAGCGGTGCAGGTCACTCAGCCGCGACCTGCTGATATCCAGCCAGGTAAGGTGGTTTGGAACCCAAGGATTGTTTTTGATTGGTGCGGTTATTCTTGGGAGCGCCGGCATCGGCGGCCTGCGGGCAACCCAGAGCGTGGGTGGACCTATCTATCTTATCCTCATGTCGTTTGAGAACGTAGTACCTATTCGCATGGCGGAGGAGTTGAAGAGAAGCGGCGCTGCAGGCGCCCATGCGCTTGCGCAGCGCTGGATCCTTGGCTCCACCTTCTTCTTTGCGCTGGCTTTGCTGCCAATTGCCGTCTTCGGCAAGCCAATACTCAAATTGCTCTATGGTCCTGCACTCGTTGCATTTTATTGGCCCATGTTACTGCAACTGGTCACCATCGTTGTCACTGCGGCTACTATGCTCTGGTTTCACCTCTATCGCACCGTGCAAGAATCTCCTGTGATGTTGCAAGCCAACGGTCTGGCCGCATTGGCAAATCTCTTGACCGTCTACTGGTTCGGCCATCTTTGGAATGCATCCGGCATCGTGCTTTCCATGCTTTTGGGACAGATCGCGATTGCTCTCTACTGCATGTTCTACTGGGCTCGTTATCATGCCTCTATCCTCGCGCGGCACCCGGCTCCCAATGCTGTTCAGCCCATCGCTTACTAAAATTGAATTGGCAGCGAGTAATACCTATGGAGCCCAATTCTCCTTCTGAACTCGTCATAATGTTTGAACGAGAGTTTGCGCATCTTTACTCAAACCCGCACGGTTTCACCATTCGCGCCTGCCATATGGGGGGCTCGGTTTGGGATATGGGTCTCTTCATGGCTACAATGTGCATAGGATGAATCGCCGCCACTTAGTGCTGGTTTTTACCGCTTTGCTTTCTGCCACAGGCTGTGGGTATCACACCGTTGGTGCTGCCAGCCATTTGCCTGCAGGCGTGCGCACACTATCCGTGCCCGTGTTCGCCACGCGCACCGAGGCGTATCACACGGAGACGATGATGACCAATGCGGTGATCCGCGAGTTTGCGGCCCGCACCCGGTTCCGGGTGACCCCGAGCGCGAGCGAAGAGTCAGACGCTGTGCTGCATGGGACGATCCTCAAGGAATCGGTGACACCGCTGACTTATAACGCGTCAACGCAGGAGTCATCCAGCTTCCTGTTGACCATGGTAGTATCTGTCACGCTGAACGGCCGGGACGGTAAGGTTCTCTACGAGAACAAGAGCTACGTGTTCCGGCAGCAGTACCAGTCGACCACCGATCTGCCGACGTTTCTCCAGGAGAATCCCGCCGCGCTGGCGCGCCTCAGCCGCGAGTTTGCGCGGGCGCTGGTAGCAGATGTTCTGGAAGGCTTCTGAAATCGGGCGAGATGGGAGTTCTCTTTGAACGCTGGCCAACTGGCGAATGGCTGCTTCCAGCAGCAAAGGACCGCGCTGAAGCGTTGATCGCCCCATTCACAACTCTTCCGCCGAGTTACAATCCCTCAATCGCAGCTGGCCTCGTGGCATTCTAAGCAGAAATCAAGTTTAGGTTGCCGAAGGTGCGGATGATCTGCGACTTGATTCATAATCGATGGATGAGACTGCGCGCGCTTTCCCTCGCATTGCTTCTGAGCGCCCTTGTGGTGGCATGCACCGCACAAGAGATGGCGACCACGAGTACGTTGAAGCAACCGGATCTGATGCGCTCTTTGGCAGCAGGCGCCACCGGACCCACTGATCCAGAGATGGCCGGTGAGGCTGCGGATAGCGTATCGACCCCAGATGGCACGAACAGTCCAGCCGTAAACTCCAAAGCAGCCGACGACGAGTCGGCCAGCGCACAAAAGATCGGTGCGGTCTTCCAGTGCGAAAGGTTCAGTGGAGCGGACGTTTCAATCAAAGAGAAAGCGTGTAACGCTGCGGCGGTTGCGGCTGGTGGCGGCACCATCGATTTGCGCACTCTGCTCGCCGGCAATACAACCGGTTCTGAACAGATGGAGATCGACACGCGCGAAGGGAACAGACATAACATCGGTGTGACTGCGTTGTTCCCTACCTCCGGAACTTATACCACCACGATGGTCGGCGGTCCTGCTGTGAAGGCGACGGTCTATGCAGGAAGAGGGGGCAGCGGTTATATCAGCGGCTGCACGGTGGTTCCGTCAGAGACCGGCTTCGCATTCACTGGAGTAGCCAGAGGAGCGGTGTTCAGCGTTACGGCCGTAAATGGGGTGGTCAAGGAGTTGACTCTCATTTCCGGCGGCGGCGGCTATTTGAGTTCAAAGTTTGTCTCCGCGGCAAACGGCAGTTGCACCGGATCAGGGCTGATCGTCAATCTTCAAGCCGCGGACTGCGGTGTTCGCCTGAACGGAAGCGGGACCATTGAGACCGGCTCGGTGGGAGCCGGAGCCACAACCTTCCAGATCGTTCCTTCCAGAAACAACACCGGATTTGTGGTTGACTCACTCTTCTGTACCGACGAGGAGGGCGGATACGTGCGGCAGGAAGGGGGATTGAAGGGCACTAACATCTCTCCAGGCGCTCTAGCCGTCACGGGCACCTCGCACATCCGCGCCGTAGTCGATAACGCGCAGTTCAATCTGCTGGAGAGCTCCACTAAGAATGACGACGGTGTCCGTATTGACGGCGCTTGCTGCGGCACTAACTTCTACAGCCTCCATGCCAACAACGGAAACTCGCCGCAGGCTGGTTACCCGATCATCATCGGTTCCGGCGGCGTAATTCAAAATGCATGCACGACGAGCGGGAGCAATATCATTACTGCGCCGTATGCGCATTTTACTGCAGAGTACCGGGGCGACACGGTCGGCGCCGGTGTGCAGGGAGGAAGCACCAATTTTCCACCGGGACAGTTGATTGTCACCGAGATCAACAGCTTTACCAGCATCACGGTAAGTGCGAAGGCGACGGCGACAAACAGCACGAACGCAACTTGCACCGCGCCGGCGTTAACGGGTGGGACGGGTTTAACCCTCAAGCTCTCTGACACCACAATCGGGACTTCCGTACAGGTTTCCCTGTATCATCCGGTCTTCAACGGCCCGGCGCCGGGACTGCAAAATATTCTCATCACCGGCAATGTGAGCGGGCTCTCGATTCTTGGAGCATACCTGGAGTCGAATTCTGTTGTCGACGACTACACCTCGCAGGTGTATATCGGTTATCCGGCAGCGGAGGTCAATTTCTATAACCTGTTTGTCCCAGGCCCCCAGCATGGCGGCACTAAGTACGGTATTGAGTCTGAGACCCCGCTGGGCTGGTGCATGTTTGGGGGCATCACTTTTACCGGTCTTCTGGATCAGGGGGTTGTGATCCCTCCGGCTGCCAGCAAGAATATGGTGTATTGCAAGGGCGGTATTCCGGGCGTCGTCAATAGTACGAATCTCTTACCGGATACCGATTTCAAGCAGGGGGATACATGGTGGAGTGTACCCCCTGGCGTCAGGATCACTGGCGGCATCGGGCCTTCCGGAGATAATGCGATCGCCTATGACTTGAGCGGTGATCTGAGCGGGCTGGTTTATATTCCCGTCAGGCTTCCAGTTCCAAATCTCCAATCCAACCTGACTTATACAGCCGGGGCCTATGTCAACTTCACGGGTGGAAGCTCAGGCAGTGTGAATGTGAAGGTCTGCAGCACGGCGAATTGCTCTGGCGCCACTTACGCGAGTGCCTATGTCAACAGCGGCGTGGCGAAGGCGGGGATCATCTCTGCAAGGTTCAGCGCCGCGGCCTTTAACGGCCCGTATTTTGTGATCGAATTGGAAAACGTGAAGGGTAGTGGAACGCTTACCGTCTCTGAGCCGTTCCTGGTAGCGGGCAATCTGGCTTCCTATACGGAAAACGACAGCGGCTTCGGCTCGTTTCCGAATCAAAGCGTGTCCAACTCGAAGAGCGTGAATGCCGGCTACGAGCCGGCAGGAGGAAGCACCAACGGCAGCGCAACGGCGAGGGCGCAGAGGGTATTAGCGGGAGCCTGCACGGGAACGGCCCCTTCCAGCGCGACCAACCTGGTCATCTATCCATTCGGGACAAGCTCGCCTTCGTGCAGTTCAACGTTGAATCCGCTTTACGGTGCGCTTATGCCGGCGGCAGGAACTGTAAGCGGGCTTGCAGTGCGATGCGGAACGACGGGATCGAGCAAGACCAGCGGCGTGTTCACCATTGTCGACTACCCCAATGGCGGCGGCAGTTCAAGACCTACAGGTGTCACGGTCACCTATGGTGCGGCGCCGGCCAAGACCGTCGTCCGGGACACAACACATTCTTACTCGTATGCAGCCGGAGATCTGTTGGTTGTGCTCTACACCACGGAGTCAAGCGAGACATTGGCCAATTGCGCGGCTAGCTTTCTTTACTGACGGCCAACGCCGCTCTAACTTGGCGCATCTTCCGCGACCGGGGTACCCTCGACCGCCGGATAATGCAGACCGACTGCGTCACGGCGGGTCGCGTTATCCGGGGCCGAGTATTGGAAGCGATCCTTCAGCTTGATGAGCGGATGCTCGATGACCGCCCAAGTGATCCGCGAAATCAAATAGGTAAGCCCGAAACATGCTGCGAAATCGATCACGAGATCGAGCCAGGCCATACCGCGCAACGGGCTCCAGGAAGCCCGATAAAGTACTCCAATGAGGGGAAGAAAGACGAAGGGGTGGAAGACATACATGGAATAACTCGTCTTTCCCATGGCGCGAAGCCAACTCACTTTGCAGATCGCTGGGATCGGATTCCAAGCGCCGCCTGCAAGCGCGAGGATCGCAATAACCGCACATGCAAGCGCAAAGAGCGAGTACTTGACCGTGTCCAGGACCTCATTGTGCGAGCCGGCAAAAAGGAAGTTGGAGGCCAATGCGGGGATAGCGATGGGAAGCGCAAGGCGTCTCGTCCATGTGACGGTGCGCTGCCAGTGGATGGAGTCGCTGAAGAGGATGGCGAGCAGGGCGCCGGCAGCCAGGGTATCCATGCGGCAGAGAGTAAAGAATAGCGTCATTCCGCGAGCAACAAGGATCGCCCGCACGGCTGGAGCCAGCAGCATCAGAAAGATGGAGAAGTAGACCAGATGACGACGCCGCAACAGCAAGACCACCAGCGGCCAGAAAAGATAAAAGTGTTCTTCAACCGCCAGCGACCAGAACCACCCGGGACCGCCGATGGGAGGTTGCCAGAATGTGTCCCGCACATTGTGAAGATAGAAGAAATACCAGCGCAGGGAGTGCCATTGATAATCCGGAATAGCGGCGATTGTACCCACGATCAGGCAGCCAATAAGAGTCAGATAGTAGAGCGGGAAGATGCGCAGCGAGCGGCGAATATAAAAGTTCTTGAAGTAATGCGCGGAGCCTTTGGAACGCAGCAGAATTCCGGTAATGAGGAAGCCCGAAAGGACAAAGAAGAGATCTACGCCTTTTGCGCCGAGAATCGTGCTGGCAAACACGCGCTTTGCGAGGGGCGGCAGCCCCAGGTAAGTCCTGTCGGCGTTGAGAAAGAAGTGATAGAGCAAAACTCCAACAATGGCGAGCCCGCGCACGCCGTCGAGCACTGGCAGATGAGCATCCTTCCTCGCGGCAACGGCATTCATTGTCTGGAACCCTCCGTGCGCCTGCGGCTTCAAGGGGCTTGCGTTTCTCGGCGGTACAACTATTTCAACTGCCGGCACTTCGATGATAAATCCACGGATGCTTTGCTCGCCAGAGGATTCGCAATCCCTTCTCCCAGAGCAGTGGATGCGGTGCCTTGGACGAGCTTGCCGAGTGAGCCGTTGGAGTAGCTCTTCTGGTGACCTTTTCACCTGGGCCTGGCCTCTCCGCGCCGGGGAAGGTATTCTGGAAGTGCATGGTCGAATCGATCGCAGGCCGAAGACTCGCCCCAGGGAGACCAGTCCATTGAGCGCTGGACGCTGGGGAGCCGGGTTCGCTGCCGTGGGCCGCTTTGTCGCGGAAATTGAAGCCGCCGCGGGCGGAACGGGCCAACTGCTACCCGGATATGTGTTGGCCGGCGATGAGGCCTTCCTGCTCGACCGATGCCGCGCGGCTGTGCTCAAGGCATTTGTGCCGCCCGATCTGAAAGATTTCTGTCTCTCCGATCTCGATCTGAACGGAACTTCGATCTTCGAAGTGCTGGATCGTGCGCAGACACCTTCGCTGATGGCGCCGTTCCAGGTGATTTTCATCCGCAATGTGCGCCAGCTCTATACCCGCGGCGCCAAGAAGGAGGAGTTTGCGGCGCTCGATCGCTACTTTCGCTCGCCGAATCCGCAGGCGCTTCTGATTTTTGTTGCCGACTTTCTGCGCATTCCCTCCGACATCCGGCGCATGGAGATGGACGACAAGAACCGCTTCGAGCGGCTCAGGGAGACGCTGGGTGAGCACGGTGGCGTTGTCGAGCTGGCGCGCGTAAACGAGGACGACGCCATGCGCTGGACCGTGGCCACGGCGCAGGAGGCCGGCGTCCGCATGGACCCCGACGCATCGCGCGAACTGGTGGATGCGCTGGGCGCGGACATGATGATGATTGCGTCGGAGTTGGAGAAGCTGCTGCTCTATACTCTGGGCCGCGGGCGCATTACGCTCGGCGACGTGGAGACCATGGTGTTGGGCGCCAAGCAGCGCTCGCTCTATGAGCTGACGGACGCCATTAGCGCCCACGACCGCGCGCGGGCGCTGGCTGTGCTGCACGGCCTGCTCAACAGCTCTGACGCGGGCGAAGATGCGGCCATTGGTCACCTCTACATGCTGGCGCGCACCTTTCGCCAGATGCTCGTGATTCTGGAAAAGAACGTGCGCGACTCACGCGCCATCTGGCAGGCGCTGTGGCAGGGGTTCCGCATGCCGCCTTTTGCTGCCGACGATCTCATTCGCCAGGCCCGCCGCTACAAGAGCCGCCGTGAGTTGACGCGCGCGCTCAGGCTTGTGGCGCGCGCCGATCTGGAGCTGCGCTCCTCGCCGCCGGACAAGCGGCTGGTGCTGGAGCGGCTGGTCTATGAACTGGCCTCGGAGCCCAAGGCCGCGCCGTCGTTGTTTGCCGCGCAGCTCTCCTTCGAAGTCTAGGTTCGCTTTACTTCCCGTTGCTATCCAGAATGGAGTGCGCGAGCAAGGGTGTGTTTGGGTTACCCTGTCCATTCAGGTCGAAGACCACGATCTCGTTCTTGCCTTTTTTCAGCCATGGAGCCGGCAGGTAGAGCGTTCCCTGCGGGCCAATCTTCCAGAAACGCCCGAGCGCCTGGCCGTTGATGAAAACCTCGCCCTTGCCCAAGGTGCGGGTATCGATGAAGGTGTCGGCCGGCTGGTCGACTCGAAAAGTGGCCCGATAGAAACAGGCGCCGCTGCACGGGGTTGAGTTATAGGCAAGGGAAGTTACATTCTGCATCGCGAGTGGATAGATCTGCCAGCCGGTCAGCGGTTGGTTGGCAAACGTGACTTGATGCGTAATCCCCGCGCGCTCGTGCGGAAGCTGACGGCCGAAGTTGACGCGGCCAGAGTTTTCGACAAGGATATCGAGTCGGGTGTTATCGTGCACAACATGGATCGGCAGCGAAGACTGACTTAGACGGCGGTCCAGTGTGCCTGCCAGTACTCCGTCGAGATAGATCTGCGCGTAACTGTGTAACTCGTCAACGCGCAGATCGCCACTCTGTGCCAGGGCAATCTTGGTGCGGTAGAGGATATAGCCATAACTCTGTCCCACGTCTTCCATGGATAGAATCTGCGTTGAAACTACTGGCTGGGGAAGATCCTTCCAGAGGGATGCCGAGCGCGTGAATTGGGCCGCGGGCAGTGCATGCGCGAGGATTGGTGCGGGTGAATCGGGTGGTGTAACTCCGGTCGCTTTGCGGATCACATCGCGAAAGAGAAAGTATTTCGGCCTCAGCTCCCCGCTCTCGCTTACCGGCGCGTCGTAGTCGTAACTGGTAACGTCTGGCCCGTACTTTCCATCGTGGATATTCGCGCCATTCATCCAGCCAATGCTCGTTCCTCCGTGAAACATATAAAGATTGACGGAGTAACCCTGCTCCAGCATCCACTCGAGTTCTTTCGCTTCGGCAGCCGCGTCCGCGGTGTTGTGCTTCTCTCCCCAGCGGTCGTACCATCCGTCCCAGTATTCTCCGCACATGCGCGGAGCATTGGGGCGCAGTTTTGCCAGCTTGGCGAACTCGGCCTTTGCACCGCCGGTGCCGAAGTTGATGACCGCGGGCAGCCCGGGCAGCGATCCATCGGGCAGTTCATCGGCGCCGTCGGCGGTGTAGAGCATGGCGCGATCGAAGCCGGAGTCAATGAGCAGTTGATGGATCTGCTCCATGTAGTTGTGGTCCGAGCCGAACGAGCCGTATTCATTCTCAACCTGCACGGCGATGATGGGGCCGCCGTTGGCGCTTTGCAGCGGAGCCAGCTCCTGGCCCAGGCGATGTAGCCACCGAGTTGCCGCGGCCATGAAGGCAGGATTCGCGGTGCGCACCTCCATGCCCGGCTCCTTCAGCAGCCACGCCGGATAGCCGCCAAAATCCCACTCCGCGCAGACGTATGGGCCGGGGCGCAGAATCACGAACAGGCCCTCCTGCTGCGCCTCGCGAATGAATTCCGCAATGTCGTTCTGTCCGAAAAAATCGAACTTGCCGGGCGCAGTTTCATGCGCATTCCAAAAGACGTAGGTCTCCACGGTGTTGAGGCCCATGGCGCGCGCCTTGCGCAGGCGGTCGCGCCAATAGGCACGCGGCACGCGTGCGGAATGGATGGCCCCGGAGATGATCTGGAAGGTCTTGCCATCAAGTTCAAAGTGGTCGCCGCTGGCGCGCAACCGATGCGGCGCCGGTGCCTGGGCGCCGAGGCTTCGCATCGCAGGAAACAGGACCAGAGAAAGCAAAATTGCAATGACATTACGCGTGCGATGGAGATTCATGGACATTCGATCCTTGTATGGAAACCGGAGAGAGGGATTATGCGGTGCACCGGCATTATTGCTTCGGTACAGCTTCCAACGTGAGTACCTGAAATGGCGCCAGGCGGAAGGTATGCGGCTTGCCGGCTTGCAATTCGATTGCGGGCTGCGCGGTGTCTGCCGACCACGGACTGCGTGCCAGGAATCTGTCCGCAGCTCCGGCGGGAAGCTCGAAGGCCTGCGCTGGATCGAGTGTGATCTCCTGTGCCTGCGCGCTGGGATTGCGCAGCGTGAGGATTGCCTTCTGCGGCGACCATGCGGCCCAGCCATAGACTTCGAGCCAGCGTGGATCGCCGCCAATCCAATGCGCGTCCGCCAGCGTTGCGGCATTGCGGCGTGACCACTTTGCCGATTCGGCCAGCACGTTCCAGTCGGCTTCGGTCAGCAGCTTGGGCGTGATGTACATCTCCTGCAACTGCGTTCCCGTCCCGAAATAAGAGTGCACCTCATTGGCAAAGTCTTCATCGGAACCGATTGAAAGATGCGGCGCCTTCTGCGCGAAGACGATGCCATGCAGCATGAGCGAGTTGAGCGGAAAGAGCTTGCCGCCCTTCACGATGTGGTCGTATACCTCGCCGTCGCGATAGGTGATCCAGCGTTCGCGGTCGGTCCCCACGCCGGCGAAGTTCGTGTCGTCGCCGCCGCGCCAGATGGAGTCCGCATAGAAGAGCCAGAATGGCGAGGGCCAGGTTCCGGTGGTCAAGTTCACATAGAGATCCGGCTTTAGTTGGCGCAGGTCGCCGATGAGGTGAATGGCCGCATCGAAGTCCGAACTGAACGAACTGCCTTCCACCACCTGGTTCACGTTGCCGGTGCCATCAAACTTGAACTGATTCACGCCGTATTGGGTCACCATGCCGGTCACGGCCTTGTGAAACAGCGCGTAGTAGCGCGGGCCTGAGAGAGCAAGACCGCCGTCGACGACCTCATAGCCGCCCTTTTTTGCGGTGGCGACCCGCGCCTCTTTGGCGATATCGTAACCGCCCCAGGGCGAGAGCCAGATGCCGGGCGCGGTGCCATATTCGGCCGCCGCGGTTGTCAGCGGCGCAAGCCCGTCCTTGAAGTCAGGGCGAATCTTCCATAGATCGTTCAGGTCGTCCCAGCCGTCGTCGAAAAGAAACGAGTCGAGCGTCACTCCACGCTTGTTATGCAGCTCGTCGCCAAAGGCATGGATGCGATCGAGCGCTTCCTCTTGCGTGTATGGGTTGCCGTAGCCGATATCGAACCAACTGTTGTAATGCAGAAAGGTGCGGTAGGGATGGGCGCGCTCGCGTTCGATGTAGGCAAGAAAGGCGCGCCGCATCTGGCCGGCGGGCGCAACGCCCACGACCGCTGAATACTGAGCCGATTGACCGGCGGCAATGGGCACGCCGCTCTCCGACTCGCTCACGCCGCGGTCGCCCACGACGCTGCTTTCCGAGAGCGGCGACTCGAATCCAAAAAAGAAGTTGCCCGCGGTTAGCGGAGAGCCCTTGACGGTTCCGGCAAGCGCAATGCCGGGCGCGCGCACGTCAATCATGGACACGCCACTGAGTGGAAGCGGCTTGTCTCCGGCGGTGATGGTGAGAATCTGGCGAATGTAGCTGGAACCCTGGCGCAAGGTGAGAGCCCAGTCGGCGTGGAACCGGCCCGCGGGATCGTTGATGGCATAGTGAACCGTCACGCCGGGGAGCCGCTCGGATGCGCGCGAGGCCGAGGGGTTCGGCGCAAGCTGTTCAACGTTTACGGGGCCGGAGACGAGCAAGGCGGAGCCCCGCAGCACGCCCGCGTCTTTCAACTCGATGGAGAACGGTTCGCCCAGCGCGACGGTCGCACCTGGGGAGGCGGATTGGAGAGCTTTGTTGCGGATCGCAAGCGCACGCAGGTGTCCGTCATGGATCTCCCAAACTGCCTGGATGCTGCGGTTCTGGAGCGTGCCGCCCGATTGCCCGTTCAAGGCGACCACAGCGTCACCGGCAGTGGTGTCGGACGCGTCCTGAGCGGCGGCACTGGCCAGGCCCAGTGCGCCTGCGCATGCCAGCAGCGCTATGCGGCGAATTGAAAGCAGAATTGCACCAGACTGCGTCAGCCGGATTCCCACTTGTCCCTCCCGTTCCAGGGACCAGTGTATCCGAGTTGCGCAACAGGTTCGCGCGACGGCGGACCAGCCTTCGCCTGCCGCAGCCGTTTTGTCTGGATCGCTTCACAGCATCGCGGAAGCAGCCGCTAGCGCAGCAAGGCTTGTTATGCGCTGGAGACCTCGGCCGCTAAGCCGATCGGCTTTCGCTAGGTTCAAGCCTTGCCCGGTCCGCACTCCGGGACGCAACCGATCAATGCATTCCGTGTTCATTCAGCCACGGGCCGTACTCGTGGTCCGTTTTCTGGATGTGATTGGTGAGCCAGTCGCGCAGGAAGTTGATCAGGTGAAGATTCAGCGTGATCTCTCCGCGATCGTAGCGGGCAGAATAATCTTCCACCTGCTTCAACAGGTCGACATGTAGTTTCCGGTGTGCTGTGAGCCCCGGATACTTTGAAGCCGCCAGCATTCCTTCTTCCGCGGCGAAGTGCGTGCGGGTGTAATCCACCAGCTTGCGAAGAAGCGGGCCGGTCATGGTCTGCGCCTGACCCTTCATCATGGCGGCGTGCAGATCGTTCAAAATGTCAAACAGGACCGTGTGCTGTCCATCGAGCGATTTAACGCCCACCGAGTACTTCGCGTTCCAAGTCAAAAGTGCCATAGACCTTCTCCTGTCGAATTTTTCCTGCAATCTACTACATCGGAGCAACGGACGAAAAGTTGAGTGGAAATCCCGGCCGAGCCGGCTGACGCCACTGGAACGAGCCTTACTCGATGCCCCGCTCGTTGAGCCACGGGCCGTACTGATGATCCGATTCCTCAATGTGTTGCAGGAACCAGTCGCGCAGATAGCACAGCAGGGATTGCATCTCAACGCCCTCTCCGTATTGCAAACGATGGGCCGATTCGAGAATCTGCGCCAGAATGGTGTGGTGCAGTTTGCGGTGCTCGGCCAGGCCGGGATAACCGGTCTGCTCCATCAGTTGCTCCTCGCTGGCAAAGTGCATGCGCGCGAATTCAATCAGCTGGTCCAGCAGTTTGCTCACCTGCTCGCGACCGGCGCCGCGCACCAACGCCAGCCGCAGTTCATTCATGGCATCCATCAGAATGCCGTGCTGATCGTCCATCGCGCGTACGCCCACCCTGCAGGCGTGGTTCCAGGTGAGTAAGCTCACATGAGCCTCCAATCCGATTGGCCTTTTCTCATGACTGAATTAGCTATCGGTGGGCCTGGGTCCAACCTTAGCCGCAATCGACTGCGGCAGGTGACGAAGGTTTGGTGGGGAAGTGGGTGCCGGGTGCGGTCGGCGGCGCCTACTCCAGGATGACCGCCGCCTCGGCCACCGATCCCGGCTGGTGGCTGCGCGTGGTCAGCGTTACTGCCGCGGCCAGAATCAGTGCACCGCCCGCCCAGGCGTAGGGGCCCAGATGCTCGCCCAGCAACCGGACGCCGAGCCACGAGCCGAGTGCCGGTTCGATGTTCAGAAAGACCCCGGCGCGCGAGGCGGGCACGTGATGGATGCCCCAGTTCCACAGCAACGTGGTGGTCGCCGTGCAGAGCAGGCCGCTCACCGCCAGCGCCACCCAGGCCGTTGCGCTCACGTGAGCAAACGGAAGCGGCGCAAAACCGTGGTGCGTCAGCGGCGCGAGCAGCGGGTTCAGCATCCACGGCCCCAGCACCACCGCGGCCAGCATCGCCGTTCCCGCCAGAATGGAGTACGACGTCACCACCGGCGGGCTGTGCGTCTCCATTAACTTTTTGCTGAGCAGAATCCAGGCCAGCGCCGTCACCAGCGAGGCCACCACCAGCAGATCGCCGGCCAGTGTCGGCTCTCCATGCGTGGCCGGCCCGCGGCTGCCGCCCAGCACAATCAGCCCGGCGCCTACCGTTGACCCGGCGAGCGCCAGCCAGCCAATCCAGTCCAGACGTTCACCCGCAAACAGCGCCGCCGCCGCGGCCAGCAGCACTGGCATCGACCCTACCATGAGCGAGGCGTGGCTTACCGTCGTCAGCGCCAGCCCGTGAAACTGCAGCAGAAACTGGATGGGAATGCCGAAGGCCGCGGCGATGAGCAGCGTGCGCGTTTCGCCCGCCGTGAGGTGAAACCGTTTGCGGTTGGCCACCACCAGCGGCAGCATGCCCAGCGAGGCAAACAGAAAGCGGTAGAGCACCATGTGCTCCACGCTCATCTCGTTCAGCGCCAGCCGGCCCCAGTAGAAGCCCGTGCCCCACAGCGCCCCGGCCAGCGCGCAGGCGCCGTAACCCAGGAGGGCAATTCTGCGGTTGATCTTGGGGTGCGTTGCCATCCTTCTCTACTCTCGCACACGCGCGGGCAGCAAAGGCCCTGCCCAAAACCACGCTTCATAGGCGAGAATAGGGAGCAATGTTGAAGCGGGCAAGAATCCTGTTGCGCCGGCCCGGCCCGGCTCTGATCCTGGCGAGCCTTGCCGCAGCGGCGCCAGGTTTGTCCGTGCTTGCTCTATGCGCGCCGCGCGCCGCGCAGGCCCAGGACGCCACGGCGCTCCTGGCTGAGCCCCCATCGCACGGCCGCAAAGAGCGCCCCTTGCCCGACCGCCTTCCCGTCAAGCCAACCTTCCCGCCCGCATTCCGCATTCCCGTCGAGCCGCTCGGCTTCTCCGCTCCCGGCGCAATTTACCTGGGCCAGCGCAACACCATGGTCTCGCTGGATTTCATCGACGAGAACCGGCTGCTGTTCACCTTCCGCGTGCCCGGCCTCATGCACCGCGAAGCCGGCGAGAGCGACTCGAATTACACCCGCCAGATTCGCGCCGTGGTGCTGGCCCTGCCAGCCGGAACCGTTACCGCCGAGGCCCTGTGGACCGTCCACGACCGGGTACGCTACCTGTGGATGCTCAAGGACGGCCACTTCCTGCTCCGCGACCGCGACGGCCTCTCCCAGGGCGACGCCACGCTCGACCTGAAGCCCATCCTCCATTTTCCCGGTTCCCTTTTGTGGATGGAGATGGACCCCGCGCAGCAGTTTCTGGTCACCAACTCCCACGAGCCAGCCGCGGCCCAGCAGAGGCCCGGCGATGTGCCCAGCCCTCCCACCGCGCAGGCCAGCCTCGCGGTCGATGACCAGCAGCCCGGCGTGCCGGATCTGGTGGTGCGCATCTTGCAGCGTACCACCGGGCAGGTCATGCTGGTCAGCCGCACCCGCTCCACCGTTCACCTGCCCATCAACTCCGAGGGATACGTGGAGAGCCTGCGCGCCAATGGAGAGCAGTGGCTGCTCAACCTCAATTACTTTGGCGGCGGCAGCAAGGTGCTGGGGCGCGTCAGCTCCACATGCTCGCCCACCTTCGACTTCATCGCCCAGCGCGAGCTGCTGGTCACCGCCTGTGAAGGCCTCGGCGGCAGCCACAAGCTCGTCGCCATGAGCACCGATGGCCGCCGCATCTGGGAGGACCAGAGCTCCCCCCAGGCCATCTGGCCGCTGCTGGTCATGGCTCCCGACGGCTCCCGGCTGGCGCGTGAAACCCTCGCCGTCAACCACGCCATCAACGCCTACTCGCCGCTCGACTCCCAGGACATCAAAGGCCAGCTGGTGCGCATCCTCGACGCGGCCACCGGCAAGGTGGCTCTGGAAACCGCAGCCAGCCCGGCTCTCGATTCCGGCGGTAATGTAGCCATCTCCCCCTCCAGCCGCCGCGTCGCTGTGCTCAACGCCGGCGCCATCGAAGTCTTCGACCTGCCCGAGCCGCCCGCTCTCCCCACCCCTTCCGCCATCCCCCCCTCCATCCAGGCCGCCCACTGAGCTCTGCCCAGCCCGCTTGGCAGGCAAGAGCTGTGCCCCGTTCATTGCGTTGTTTGCGATGAGCGGGCGTTGCGCAAGAGCTGTGCCCCGTTCATTGCGTTGTTTGCGATGAGCGGGCGTTGCGTAAGAGCTGTGCCCCGTTCATCGCGTTGTTTGCGATGAGCGGGCGTTGCGTAAGAGCTGTGCCCCGTTCATCGCGTTGTTTGCGATGAGCGGGAGTTGCATTAGAATCGTTCCCGAATGAGGATCGAGCCATGCCAAGCGGCCTGAAGCGGTTTCAAAAAGCGGAGTCCCTGCACTTCATCCCCTTCAGTTGTTTTCACCGGCTGCCGCTTCGTGAAGCGCCGGGTGCGAGGGAGACGGTCGAGGCGGTGCTGGAGCAGGCGCGCACCCGGCATCAAGCGCGCGTTTACGCCTACGTTCTGATGCCCGAGCATGTTCACCTGCTCGTCAATGAGCCGCCGCTGATCCTGCTGGCGCAATTTCTCAAGGCAGTCAAGCAGGTATCTTCGCGCAAGCTGCGTGGACCTCGCGAGAAGTTTTGGCAGGATCGCTACTACGACAGCAACGTTCGCGGAGAGAAGGCGCGCTCCGAAGTGATTCGCTCTGTCCACCGCAATCCAGTCAAGCGCCGACTGGTTGCGAAGCCGGAAGACTGG